>JAABUP010000983.1_pt1 | contig 61159 bp, 88 predicted proteins | sample 5559201 | NCBI WGS metagenome assembly JAABUP01 (sample SAMN10711887, study PRJNA513373) | rock metagenome | isolation source: Antarctica rocks | place: Antarctica | reverse complement strand
CCTTATAGGGATGCACAAGACAGGCTGCTCTGGAGAGACAAGACTTGTCCTGCACGTACCTAGCTCATCATGAGCTGGAAAGCGTTTTAATTATTATTATTATTATTAGTCCAACCCCAGTCAACGCATTTCACATGAGACTTTAAACCCAGTAAAGTTGCCTATCATCAATACTGCAGTTGACGCGACATAATATTCCTGCCTTGTTGTCAACTAAGGCTGTTCCTTACGTACTTGCTCAGATATGTAATGCTTCGTCACATCCCTTCCTACTGAACAGTCGGTGCTTACTCCACCCGTTCTGCAGACAAAGGCGAGTAGATTGTACTGTAATTATGGCAGAGCAGCAGGCACCCTCACGGGTCGTCAAGTTGAGTGACGCTTGTCTGCAGTCTCTGATCACTTCTCCGACAGATCCTCGAAAGCTTTACGATCTGTCGGTCGACGAGCTAGTTGATCTCAACCACAAGCTACTCAAAGAGCATAAAGCAGCCAAGGAAGAGTTGAGCCAGCTCAAAGCGAACCGATACCACGTAGACCCGCCAGTCCTGCAAGGCAGAGTGGGCGAGGACATGTACAAACGAGTCAGCAGGGTCACCAGCGCCTGGGAGCCCGCAACACCTCAGGATGTGCGCAGCCATGATATGAGCTCCGTATCAAACATGCGGCCTGGACAGACGCAGCTAGTCTTCAGTAGCACCACGGGACAAGCGTCTTACCAGTCTGGACCTCCGCAGTACAGCAACTACAGCAACCTCCTTGCTTATCAAAGTGTCATCAGCTCGCCTCTACTGCTATACCGGCTGTGCTGTCTGTTTGATGCCCAAGTAGATGTTGAAGGTCCTGAAGGGTACAAGAGCGTCTGGTCTATCTACCTGAAGCATACAGCTAGTGGAATTTTTGTGGGTTTCTCGGAGTGGAAAGGAAGTGCGTTATATCGCGCCAGCAAGTTCCCACCCACTGGAACCACTTTTGATGAGGATTGGTTGGCTTTGCTGAATCTGCTGCTTGACCCCTGCTGTCCACATCCCTATGATGGCACAGTGGCTGGAAGCGCTGCATAAGTCAGAGCTTCAGAGTCATGAAATCTAGAATGACTCACATGAACATGATGTGACGACGGACACAGTGTCATATCCTATGTAGACGGTGGCGCTGTGAACAATACTGTGTGTCGCTGGAGTGTATGGCTCTGCTTTCCTGACATGTTTGCAGACACGCGCAGTTTTACAGGTCACAATTGCAGGTTGACAAACTGGGTGATGTAACATGCGTTGTGAGTCCTGCCAGCAGCCAATCAAAAGCCAGGAGAGCTGCCAAAGCATCCTCGACAAATGCCTAAGTGCGTGCAGCAACCTGGATTCCTGAACCCAACTGCATTATGCTATTTGGCAAAGCTAAACGCCAACAAAAATCACAATGCCATGGAAGGAGGGACAGGAAAGGGGGGTGATAGCCTTGCAAGCTACAGTTGGACCTTTTTGACATACAGAAGGCCTTTGCAGTCTTTTGCAACATTGCACAAACCACCGATACTGACTAAAATCCACAATGGCATTTGCATTGAAGTCAAAGCTGTAGCAAAATGCACAATCAACACTAAAAGGCTAATGGTGGTGTTCCTGCTTGTGAATTCACTAGCAAGAGTTGCTAAGATTGCGCGACCAGTGCTAGCTTTGGTGCCCTTGCACAAAGGTAGCTTCTGAGGCAATCTGGTGCAGAAGCTGACTTGCTTGCAGCCTCTCAAAATCAGCTTCAGGAAACCAGAGCGTGCAAAGCACACCATCTCTGCCTGGAGTTCCATCACAAAGGAGATATTGATAAGCGTTGGCAATGCTCCACCAAGAGTCAGCACAGGAGGCCCTTGACCAAAGTCAACCTTGTTGTACATATTGCGCCAGCTTACCTTATCCAGACAACATCCTTTGAGCGGGTTCATGTCAGGATTCCGCAATACTTCTGCCTGCACCAGAGCCGGCAGTGCAGCAAACATCTGCTTCATACTGCTAGCAACATCACTCCGGAAGGCACGTGTAGCCAGACGTACTGCACATGCAGCAGCAGCTACAGTGTCACTCAGCCCACTACCATCTGTGCTCTGGGTTGTCGTCAGAGGCAACGGCTGAATCAGTGCAATAGATGCTGCGTTGCCGAAGTAAGGGTTGGGCTGTAAGTCTTTGAAGCCATTGCTTCTGAGTCCCATGATGTCGCTTATGGCTTGATGGAGACCGTTTTTGAGATGATTGCCGCTGGATGCTTCCCTGCATGCGTAGCCCTTGTCAGTCAGCAATGCTGCGACACAGGCATTGAAGTCTTTCTCAAATCAAGCTCCAGGCTGTTGAGCCCATGCCAAGTGAGACAAGCAATGTTGCACGATGAGCCCATGTAGAGGACTGCATACATTCAGTGCATAATTCTGGTTGTTTAAAATGGCACATATGCGACAGCTTACTTGATCAGCCAAAGCAGTGCGCATGCCACATCTGTGTGTGAGATGTAGTCCACGCCAGCTTGCTTGGCAACACTGCTTTGCAGAATTTCATGACGCAACTTCTCTAAGCACCTTCCTGCACATCATTACAGCCAAGCTGGTAATACACCTTACTCAGCCTTGTCACTCAATGATATGACTTTCCAACCAATGATACAACCTTCGAACAAATGGTATGACCATCCAACCAATGCAACAAACCCATTTTCCTAAACATTTGTTGACAGAGAGGTCCAGCTGGCAAGACAGGTTTGTTAGGTCACAGCTCAAGTTTCCCACAGTCTTGACATCTTCAGACATGTGCTGAAAGTCTGCCTGACCCAGGTCTATCAACAGCTCAGTTGTCTTACTGGGATCAAACAAGGAATCAACACTGCACCAGTACAGTCAGCCACAGGGGCCACTGCAGCAACAATCAAAACATGCCTGCACTTGATTGACATGTCCAAATACTGCCTTGCTGACCTGGGATATGCAGGACTTGTGCACTGTGGAAGGTGCCATCTTTGCGCTCCTCAGGAGTCAGACCTCGGAAGATGTATGGTCCAAACTCGACGCAGTCCTGAAATGTAGCAGGCGGGTTCTTGAGGGAAGGCAAAGTTGGCACAATCTCAGCATCTGCAGCCACAAACAGCCACACTCGAGTTGAAAGCATCTAAACTCGTAGACCGCAGCTTGGGTACACCAAGATGTACACAGGTCTTCATTGGAGGTGTGCAACTGCATCAGCCGCGTTCTGTATGGCTGCTAGTCTCACAGAAGACACAGCTCTGGCATGGGTTCATCATTTGTCAAGGCCAAGCTGGTGGGCAATTGCTGCTGCATAGCAGTCATATGTGCTTGACCTGGCCGCATGCATCAATGCGCGCGCGTGCGTGCGTGCGTGCGTGCGTGCGTGCGTGCGTGCGTGCGTGCGTGCGTGTGTGTGTGTGTGTGTGTGTGTGTGTGTGTGTACACAACAACATATAAAGAGGCATTGTTTCCTGCCCAGTGACTCTGTTTAATGCTGTACAACTCTCAGCAAGCTTTGACGCAGACCATACATACATTGCAATGGGTGACAGTCCAGACTTCCAGAAGGCAAGAAAGGGAAACTTCAGAGGTGTCCAAGAGACATCCACAACCAACAGCTGACTCAAGATCCAGCATGCAACAGGTTTGTGAAGTGTGAATTGGAAATGCCACCAGCTTTTTGTTTGTGGCCATGCTCTCTTGGACTCAGCAGAGCTGGACTTTGATGCGTTTCGGGAGATACAGCACATGGTGCCACAGAAGCTTCAGACGCAGAAACAGACCTGAAGGTTGGGCTTCTGAAGACAGCAGACCTGCTGCTTTGCTGATGATTTGCTGCATACCCAGTCTGGTTTCTTGTCTTTGGGGCAAGCCCTGCCCTTTGTACAGTGAGGACAAGTCTGCTAGCATCTGACCCAAAGACTCAGCATCTGCACACGAGCCAGAGTACTTACCCACATGCCCTTATAAATGACTTTGACACACCGTTTTCCCATCTCGACAAGCAGGCCGAACCACAATGCGTCTTGCAACAGCAGTTAGTGTGTTTGACAATTATGGTTGCACTTGAAGCATGCTCAAGACTTGCTTGAAGTTGGAACTAAAGCAATAGCACTTCTGTTGTTACAGTCCCGATAAAGAAGCTTGCTGGCATTGGTCCAGGCTGTGCAGCATCACCTGCCAAGAGATGAGAAACTGAAACTCCAAGAGCACAGCCATCTGAGAGCTGAGTGAGCTGCAGCTTGAAAGGAGCCTCCTCTCCTGAAAATACCCTATGAGGTTGCAGCTGTTGCACAAGGCTTGCCAGCAAGACGTTGTTTGGAGTAGCATCAGGGACTTGATGCTGAACAAAGCCGGATGACACCTCTGTCAGACTCAATTTCAGCTGCTCTGCAGTTGTGAAGGGGACCCCATGACCACTTCCCAAGAAAGTCCGCCCTTGAGAGTCCTGGCAAATCCTTGCAAAAGCCACTACTGTTCTGAAGGCTAGTCGCATGCAGCTGAAGCACTGTGACTCACAATCTTCTGGATGCGCAGAGCAATTCAGACAAGGTTTGGGTGACGAGCAGGCATATTCCAGGAACACCTGCCAGTCAGACTCGTATACACCCTCAGTAGGTCCCTCAAAGCCCTCTCCAATCTATGGCATAAGGGAAGCCCAAACACAGCCCAATCCAAGTCTAGCGCAGGACTACATCTATATGTGTCAAAAGAGAGATAGAGATTACAATGCTTTAGCCAGCCAACAAGTCTGATCACATATAGAAGAAGACAAAGGTCAAATTTGGAGGACATCAAGACACCTTAGAACAAACTTGAAAACTTGCATGTGATCTTGCTGTGCAAAAAAGGACCGCATGGTGTCGGTGTTCGTGGAAAACAAAGGGGCATACTGCTGCCTAAGTGCATGGAGAGCCGGACACTAAAAACTCATGTGCATTTCATCTGCAACAGCCACACCACCACAATGTGTGCACACCCTATTGGCCCTGGCAACATGCTGGCCTTTAGCAAAACGGTCAAGAACAACTGGCAACTGATGAGAACCAAGCCTAAACTGTAGAAATCGCTGCATGCGCCTACCAGAAACAGGTAGCTGACAATAACGCCTACGCTGGCTAAAAGGCTTAAACCAATGATGGTATGTGCATGCGACAACCCCAACAGTAGGAGCTGCCCTAGGACAATGCAGGGCATAGTCATGGGTGCCGTCCAAGTACAAAGGGGACGACGAGGTACCGGTATGCCAGTCGACTGCAACGATCTTAGTCACAGGTGCTGCGTTTGCCATCGCAAGTATCTGGCGCCCGGCTGCATGCGCTGGGCAAAATCTTCGCGTTTGTCAGTAACAAGCTGACGGTATATACGTGCCTGATCCCAACCTTGTCAATTTTGCAGCCTCGTTTGACTTCTGTTCAAGGCATTCACAGTATCTGCTTATGAGCATGCATCCCTAGATCCCTGTTTAGGGACGAAATCAATGGTCAGGGCAACCCTGGGGATTTCTTCAAGCTACTGGTGAGGCAATATGAAATTAGTATCCTCTTTGTGTGGCCACAATTGTACCAATTCTCCAAAAGGTAGGGAGAGGGCCTTCCTGCTTTGGAAGGAAGTGGACTGTCGAAAGTGCCACAACGTGCAGGTACATGACAACAAAGCCTGCGTGCAGTTGCGAGTAAGCTTAATCTTAAGGCCTAGGCTGCAGGCTGAGTTGTCAAGTTGACATGTTGAATCTAAGCTTTCCTCACAACGCCCGGAGGACAGAGTAGACCTGTCTGCTGATTTGGAGACGTGCTATGCTAGCTCAGGGCTTAGCTTGGCAGCTCGCTAGCTGATCAATGATCAGTGATCATATGACGACAGGCAAGAATGCGAACCGGTTCCAGTTACGCCGTAACGTGTTACTACGCTTCCTAGCAGATGCCGGTTCCTTTTCAAACAATCAGCCCTATCAATCCGGAGTTGCAACAGTCTACGCCGCTTGAGCACGTCACGACAGCCACTGAACCATGATGCAGCAACGCTGCAGCTGTCTCATTGCGTAGCGGCTTCTGATCCATTTCGCAGCCAGCAAAGTCAAGCAGAGCGAGATGAGAGGCATCTTCAGGTGCTGTTGCTTTTCGCCTTCGCGGACCCTACAATCCCAAGACTCGGGTTCTCTCATCGGGCACAACGAGTTTGCGACCAATTCGATCACTACGAATCCCCAGGTCCGCGACCGAGCTTGCGAACGAGTCTGTTCCCCTGAGGTCGACTGCAAGATGCCTTCCTAACCCTGCAACCTGATCTTGTGTGCAGACTTCTGTCTGTCCCACCACTCAAAAAAGTACTCAAAGGAAGAGCTGGTGGTCGCTGCGCCGCGCTAGCAATGGTCACAAGGACTGGTATGTGCTGGCCTTGAGCTTGCTGCCTAGCCTGAAGCGGCTTCTGCTATGACCACTCCTTCATCACTCAAGTGTCATGCTTTACAGGCTGCTGGACCAAGGTGCCTACACTGCTCAAGAGCACTCCAGCTCCAAACATGGCACTGCTGCATTCAACAAGCAGTCTGCAGCGACAAAGGTACCGAGTCAAGTGCACTTGTATGAACAGCGTCCTTAGAAAGAAAGGAGCCTTGTTGTGCAAAGACACAAGACTGTTGGCTGTATAAGCGTAGAAAAGTCTAAAGCGCTGTCTTTGACCTATCACCAGACCTTCATCAGGTCCTTGCTTGCATGTGTGTAGGCGGACTCTGTACAGCTCTCAAGCCCGCAAATCAAGGCTAAGTATGCAAGCGAGAAGGTCAGACACATTATTCAACTGCTGATTGCTTCCTGCCTGGCTGGTAGTACAGTCATTGTCGTAATGCAAGCTTGCACATGCATGCCAAAGTATTCTATACTTTCTTGGCTGCAGGACAGGGTCTTTGTAGATACAAGCACGCTTGCTGGCTGTGCAGGCACCTCTGATGGTTCATGCATCATCAACTGCATCAGAGCCAATTGCGCCGCATCCCAAATCCTCAGTGGATGTTGGTGACGGCTACGAGAGGACACCATTTCGTCCTGATGTCAGGTGGTGTAAGGATAGGAGCAATCGCAAGCTTTCAGCTGGAGGCACAGCAACTGTGTACAGGTAGGCACTTGCATCATGGCAAGATGCACACAATTAGCTAGCCTGCCATGCCTATGTTTTGAAGGATCTATCACGACAGCCTCACATCTTGCTCCTTCAGCCTGGTATATGTTCGATTCATGTATGATACACGCATGGTGCATGTACAATACCTGTATGGTACCTGCATTCATGACAATGCCTTCAAGTCACAAGGATACACCCTGGCACAAATCGATGCTTTGGCTGTAGGGGTGAGCTAATGCACAACGTGCCTGAAGATAGCTCACATGACTCAGCAGCACCAAGCAGCACTGCATCAGCAGCAGTCACACATGTTGCGGTCAAGGCGCTGAATGTTGAGCAAGGGGACAATGCTCAATTGGCTGAACATGAAGGCAGAGTGCTTGCCAGCCTGAGTAGCAAGGACTATGTCCCTGACTTTCACGGATACTACATAGACCCAGACACACATCGATGGCACAGACGAGCATACATTCTCACAGAGTAAGTCTGACTGGTATTTGGCCTGTGGGCTCTAAAGCTTGCCTGTCTAATCAGACGGATAGCATTGCAATTGATGGTGCAGTGATGCATGAAGTTTTCACTGCGCTCCTGCAGACCACACATGCTGGCTTGCTTGCATGCTGTGAAACCACCTCTGCTCATAAGGATTGACTGCTGCTGAGTGGATGTCCATGGGACGCAAGTGTCGCCTCTCACAATGTCATGCTGAGGGACATGTGCTGTTGGCGCAGACTCGTGCGAGGTATGAACCTGGATGATATGTGTTACAAGGTACGCAGGGCTTCAAACCGCATGACTGATGAGACAAAACTGAAGAAGCTGAGGCAGTGGATGTGGGTCTTCACCATGCATGTCGTCCTGCGCCTAGCTCAGGTACTCTCACACCTTTGTCTTGCAGTGCAGCATCAACACACACAAGCTTGGCCAAAAGCTCAAGGCTTGCATGCATGGTGGTGCTAATTTTGCCATGACTCAGAGCAACATTCTGCCTTGAAAGTCTGCATATGAAATCAGACTTGGCCGGGTGTAATTGCATGCCCTGCAGTTCACAGACATTTTTTTAATATAAAGAACAAGGTCAAACTCCATTGAGCGTGTTTTCATTCCACCCCAATTTTCCCTACTGCACGGCACACTCAGTTGCAGGAATGCATTCGTGGCTGCGTGGCAAATGTGGCTTCCTGCTGTATTTCTGCTGCAACTGTCGCCTGACACAAGTGAACATCTATTGAGTCGTGGTAGGACCACAGGCTTTGGAGGATGTACACAAGGAACGCAGTCACAGAGATATCAAGGCAGGCAATGTCATGGTGTCTGGCTGGAATAGTGGCCAGGAGCTGAAATTGCACCTCATCGACTGGGCCAACAGCCGGTTGCATGACGAAGGTCAGTAATTCTACAGTCTGCCAGTAAAATGTAAAGGCTTGGCCAGCAGCAGCTGTGTTTTCATTGTTTTATCATGAACAACTAAAGTTTTGGGCCGCAGCTCCCTGCCAAAAACACTGGCAAGCGCCTGTGGCTTCAATTACCGCCTGGCCTTGCGCTCACACCCAAAGACTACCTCTTGAATGCCCTGAAAACAATGCTGCATTGGTCTCACATGTGCAATCACACACAATAAACAGGGATAGATCCTGTCTGTAACATGCTGCAGACTAGAGTCTGTGGATCCCAGGCTGGTAGCACCACTTTGACTGACTGTCAGCTGTTGTGCTCCCCAACTGCCTAACCTCAGTCTGGCCTAACCTCAGTCTGGCCTAATCTCAGTCTGGCCTAACCTCAGTCTGGCCTAACCTCAGCCTGGCCTAACCTGCCCCAAGTGTACCCTGTCTTCAGCTTCTGTATATCTGACAGCTTGTCCACTGCACACAGAGCACCTGCTGAATGAGTACTGCACGCCGGAGTACAGCGCACCGCAGCTCATAGCAGCCATCACCTGCCTGCCTGCACCTGTCATGGACGATGCAGCATGCGACTTGTGGAGCCTTGGAGTGGTCATGTTCCAGCTGCTGGTCAGTACGGTCTCTGGTCCTCAGGTAATGCCTTGAGTGTGGAGAAAGCCTGCTGCACAAACTGTACACCGTGATAGCAAGGGGACAATGCATGGTATAGTCTCTATGATGGCTGATCTCTCTGCATTTCAGGCTGTATTTGTAAGCTAGTGTGCTGACGTACCCAACCTGCTGTGTAACTGCTTGGGGTGATGTGGTCTGCCATGTGGTGATCTATGCTGTCTGTGCTGTGAGAGGTCCATGCTGTGCACAAACTTTCGGTTGATGCTAGCCTGAATTGATATGATGCGCTGGTATCAGGGCATTAAATGTGGCCATGCGCTGTTGCTTGAGCAGTGATCATTCCTGACTTACAGGTACCGTTTGAGCCCAATTACGACCAGCTGGGTCACCTGGTGGGGGCAGACCGGCTGAGAGGAATCCAGACCAGTGTTCAGCAGCAGCAGGCAGACTGGGTGGGTCCAGTAGACACACCTTGCCTTCACAAGGCTTGACAATCATGTCCCTTTTAAACTGCAGAATGTGGATGACATCCCTTGGACATGAGCTGTATACACTTTACATTCTTGGTGCATGTATGCCTGGTCAACAGGCTGCTGCTCTGAAAAGTTTCATCAAAGATGCATACACAGCATGTCATCCTCATGCATGCATGTACAAGTCAGCAGTCAGCATGTCAGCAGCTGCCCGCTGACACAATATCAGACATTGTCTTGCTGTGCAGGCAATAAAGAACCCAGCCTACAATATTGAGGCAGCAGGCACTGCTGAGAGCTGCGAGTCTGCACAGCCCTGGCAGCTTGCAGCCGTGCAGACAGCTGCAGATTTTGGTGACAGCAGCGAAGAGGCAGCTGAGCGGTATGTGCATGCAGCAGCCCTTCTGTCAGGCATGCTCCATCCACAGGTTGCACAGCGCATGACTGCCAAGCAGCTTGCATCAGATTCCTGGTTGCAGCAGGCTGGTAGCAGCGCGTTTGGAGAGTGTCCTCTGCCATGGTGAAACCGAGTGCCTGTGTTTATAGATATGTAGAGTCCAAATTCTCAGTTCGTAGTCTGGCTCAGGGTCACAGCAGCGATGGCAAACATGTTGTGCAACATCATCCTTTTGGTCTCTTTCCTTGCTTTTGAAGATCTGTTGTTGATTTTGCACCTTAGCATGCACTTAGCATGCCACAGACAGGTTGTTGAAGGCTAGGTGTGGTTTGAGGTGCGACCCTGTGTGATTGCCATTCTTCACACAGATTGTGCCGCGTTGAAATTCAAGTGTGATGCTGACGGTTTGCAACGAAGAGACAGGTGTCTGAAATATATGCACACCTCTCACAAGGACTGCGTCACAGGACAAGTGACAGCCACACACGCACTGCCCAAGCAAATTCATACTTTCATCAGTGATCACAAAGCTTATAGCAACCAGAAACTTTTCGAGCAGAGCTTTGGAGCGATGGTACACTACACACCATGTCACTCATGCACAAACAGTCTGGATTTCGTAGGCACCCGGAGGAACAATGGCAGGAAGCTTATATGTGAGCGTTTACTCTACCCTTATGCTTGGCACAAGCTAGATAACACTGTTGAAAATCCTGGCAGCAAGCTGACCAATCAAATCTCGGAAGCAGAAACATGACTTGGAGGCTAGTCATTGAGCAGAGTCTGATAAGTGTTAACCAACAAGAGCAGTGCTTGCACGTGAAGAAGATGAACTAAATCTGTTGGGCCTTTGCTTTAGTGCTGTCAGCATACTGTATCATGCCTTGCAGCGCTGCTTGTGTTGCACCATCCATACTTTGTGTCAGAGCCTGCAGCACCAAATTCATTGGGTTTGATCTTGGCAAGTTCTGAAACAGGCAGCAGGCAATGTGCCGAGCCTCATCTGGCATGTGGATTGTGCCAGTGACCAAGGCAACCCAGCATACTATCATAGCAAAGTGTGCAGGCACTACACGCACTTTGTATTGCAGCAGGACCCAAGCATTGCCATTCTTTCATAAGCAGCAAACACACTGCAAGGCTCATAAATGTTTCCATGGTAGATGGTACTCACACTGCTCAGCTGACCAGGCCTGCAGCTCAAACATGAGGCTGTGCAACTCAGCATTGACAGCATGCACATGAGTGGTGGTCGGTCAAAGCATCATACCTGAAATCTAGGAGAGCCAGCAGCCTGCAGTTGCCTGACAGTGTCTGCAAAGACTACGAAAGGGTCTATGCTATCTATGGGAGTATCTGTGTCTTCTTCATCGCTCCATTCATCTTCAGAGGACTCTTCATCAGCATGCCGCTCGCCCTGCACACAAGCAACAATTGTCACTTGGACAATTCTTAGACTGCTTGCATGTACATTACATCCAACAAACCCCAGCATGATGGTGCCAAGCAATGCTGAATCTAAACCTACTGCGCCATGGCACGACTGATTTGAGACACAGCCAGAACGTTTGATCTTTAACAAAACTTCCCATGCTTAGATCTTGGTTAATGCATGCCTCATGACTGGTCAGCAAGCTGTGGACAAAACATAAGACCAAAACACAAGAAAGGGCCTGAAGGCAAGAGACAGCCGTGTGGACAGCCACCTTGAGCCTTCTGGCCTCCTTTGCTAACTGCTGCAAGTAATCGTCATCCAACTCTTCATCTTCTTCATCGTCCAGCTCGTTGTCGTCATCTGGACCTGACTCTGCAACTTCACTGTCGCCATCACCATCACTGCCGGTGCCATTCAAATGAGCGTTTGCATCCTGTGCCATCAACACTTTCTTAGACAACAGCAAGATGAACGTGCCTATAGGATGTATGAGATCTGTTGGAAGTGCCAAGCCCCAGCACGTAGTGGGCAGGAAGGGAGGGGGGTTTGACGCCAAGGGCAGCCCGGGGGGGGGGGGGGGGGTGAAACCAAAAAGATAGGTGGTGAATCAGGAGGTGCTCTTCTTTTTAGGGGGCACAGAACCGCCAACAGCTAGTAGAGCAGACGCAGCAATAAGCTGGGCTCAGTCCTTACGGCATAAATGATTCCGTAGCGAGCCAGAGCCTGCTGTGCACAGATGGCATCATGCAAACAGACAGACCATCTCGTTCACAGCCATGCTTTTCTATACTCTGGAACGCACTAGGGGAGCATTGGGCAAAGCTTTAGATGTAGGGAAGGTATATATTTAGGGTGTCAGGTTTATGTGTACGGTTTATGACTATATATTTAGGGTGTGAGACAAGTGTGAGGCAGACCTGCTGGTCTTTGAGGGTGGTGAGGAGGCGCATGGTGCCGGCCATCAGCTGTGGCCACGCATTCTGCAGCTGTGGCGGCGTGCTTTCCTGAGGCAGTGCCATCAAGGAGAAGAGACCCAGCAGGTTCACCTTCTTGTCATACATGCGTCCAAAGTGCTGCGGGCTGCCACCTGGTTTGCTGGCAAAGATCATCTGCAACACCAAAACTGACATGTTGCCTTGGTGGATGACCACGCATGCTCAATGTGCTTGCACATGCTGCAGCCATACATGATTGGATGTACTATTGTCATGCATGTCTGCTTGCAAAGCTGTGCAGACAGTTGGTGGTAGAGCTTGAAGTGTTGCATGAACTGATGACTCTTTGCAGCAGCAGTAGCAGAAGAAGCATGCCAATGACAGGGAGGCCGAGAGCAAGGACCAAGTAACAGGGCAGATGGACACATTTCTGTATACACAACGTCAGCAGATTGTGCCTTCCAAAACCATCAGTCATGGCTGATCTCAAACACCAAATCTGCAGATGTGTTGATGAGGAGCTGCAATGATGGCAGATGAGGAGGTCACCTTTGCCCAGCTTGTGAGAAACGCTGGCAGCTGCTGCTGTTGCTGGAGAAACGTGACTGCTAGGCTTGCATTGTAGTACAATGCAGTGGACATGACGTTGATCAGCAGATCCTTGGTTCGTCGCTCTTTGACATGCGGAAGCTTCTGCCATACCCACTGCATCAACCACAAACAACCATTCGCTAATCACACAAAAACACACTGTCAAGTCCTCACGCCTACAGCACTGACAGTGAGTGGGCCTTGGATCTGTCCAAGGCAATTGTCCTGTCAATGCAAGACTGCCCATGAGAGTCTGCCCAATGGCACCACAAAGCAGTGCAGACAGGTGTGCCGGCATTGAATGGAGACTTACTGTTGGTAGCTGTGTGAGCGTCACTCGGTGGGCTGCATGCAGGCACCAGGTGATGCAAGCCATTCATGTGAACACACAAAGGAGACAATATTCCCTGTAACCCGAGCAGACAAGAAATTGACCAGTCAAATTTTGACTGGTCAATGAGACATCACACAAGCTGCTCATCATGACTGGTGTATCATAGCCCTCAGATGCAAATGATGGTATTACTCCGTCTATCTTGAGTACTGTTTGCATAAGATTGTCTTTTCAAGCCACAACTAAATCAAATTTTAAGAGTAGTCACATTAGAAAATGCATAGTAAGGCAGACAGGTGCAGTTGAGTGGTCTTGCCTGCATGTACAAGGGAAGGCACTCATCCACTCGGCCCCTGCAATTCTGCAGGATGACCTCCAGCAGCTTGGGAGCCGGCTGCATCTCATCTTCGCCTAGCTCATCACTCTGGAGAGCTTTGCTGGCCATCTCACTCGCCTGTACAGCTCACAAACAACTGAGTCAAGGGAGGCAATCTGTTTGAAATAGTAAGCATTGCTGGCCATCTCTCTTGCCTCTACACCCCAGTGAACAAGTGAGTTTCAAACCAGCTTGCTGGTTATCTCGCTTTTCTTTACAGAAGTTGAACCGTTACACCAATGATGCTCTGAACAAGCCTTTCTGGAGGAAGTTGAACCGCTACACCAATGATGCTCTGAACAAGCCTTTCTGGAGGGAGCTGACTTGCTTCGCATGCACCTGATGCCTGCTGGCTAAGCCGCTGTTTAAGTATTCATTATTTTTATTATTTACAGATGATGAAGATGTGAGTCGATGAAGTCCATCTGTCTGACCTTGGGAGCCTTGCTGACCGTCGGGCTTGCCTGTAGAAATAATGAGTGAGAGCATTCTGGGCAGCTTTGCTAGCTGTCACCCTCGGCCGTACAGACAATCGAGTGAGTGAGTGAGTGAGTGAGTGAGTGAGTGAGTGAGTGAGTGAGTGCATGAATGAGTCAAGGGGGCTTGAGTAAAGAGTGCTCGAGCATCGGCTTGAGTGCATACACCCAGTGAATTGCTTTCGGCCCAACTTGCACAATCAAGATGAAGCTGCAAGAGCGCATGCTTCCCTACTCCATGGGACATCACTTCTGTCATGAGCTGCTTTCAAGCCGCACACACGCTACTGCAGCCTGCGCCCAGACCTTGCAAGCCCAACTACAACCCTGGCAAAGACCAGGGCAGGGCAGAGCACAGCAGGGCAGGGCGGTCTCCTTCCTGTACAGCCATTGTCAGTGCAACATGAAAGTGTACAGCCACAGCTTGTGTATACCTGTGCAAGCTTTGCAAGCCCAAGTATGACCCTGGCAGATTAAGTCAGTTCAGCCTCTTTCCTGTACAGAGATGTGTCGGTGCAGCATGAGGGCGTACAGCTACAGGTTGTGCATACCTGTGCCAGGTAGTCAGGGCTCTTGCAGGCCAGGAAGACCTCTGTGCCTTTGGAGATGAAGTTGTCCAGGGGTACTAGGATGTTGTCCAGGTACTCCATGGCCCAGTCATTGTAGGCGCTGTGCAGCAGGGGCCATAAACTCCACATACGAGGAGAGATCTGCAGCCATTCACAGCCTTGTGAGACCTGGTTTGGAGCAGGTCTTGTTGAGATCTGCGATGATCAAGCCATATGAGATCTGATGTGGAACAGATCTTACTGAGATCTGCAACACCAGTCTGCTCTGGTGAGACAATGGCTGCTACACCATATGCAGAAGAGGGCGAGTAGCCTTCACATCAGAAGTGCCTACACAAGTCAGCTCAGTCAACTGCAGCACCTGTGATCATTGTTGCATGCGGTTGAACAATGTGGCCACGTAGCCATGGCTGCAGCAGCATGCACCAGCTTGACTTTGACCTGGCGATGATGATGGTAACAATGCATTGGGCTGCTGGAAGCCTAGCTCGGGCAATAAAGCAATGCTTTGTAGAGCAAGAACATCAGCATGCAAGATGGACCTTTGGAGCTAGTGACCTGTAGCATGCACTGCTTGGGACAGCATAGCCTTGTTAGACTTGCAACGTAAGTTTGATATGGGGGCCACAAAGCATACAGTGTGCAGCGCAGTGTGCAAAGTCCAACAGGCGATTGGATGACACCTCAGGGGAGAAGTAGGTAAAGTAGGAGATCATTTCCAGGATCTCCTCAAACACATCCTGCCCCTCCTCACTGCACATGGCCTGCATGACGGGGAACAGGATCTCCTCCAGCTGGGGGAACAGGTGGGGCAGCCTGCTGACGCTGTCCAGCACTGTGCTTAGGGCCCTCAAGCACCCAAAGGCCGCTAAGGCACCAATATCCTCATCATCCTCTGCTTCATCGGAGCCCTACAACAGGCGTGTATGACATTGAGTGCTGTGAGAAGAGCTGAGGGGACAGGGGTGGTGGCGTGCTGATGCTGTCTAGCAGTGTGCTCATGCTCTGTAAACAGCCAAACATTGCTCAGGCAACATTTCTGCATCTCTCTGCGGCTTTGAATCCCTGCAGCACTGTATGGTCACTGGTTGTCTGCAGAGTTGGCAAGGCACAGATGACCCCATGCTTTGGTGAATGCACACTCGATTCACATACAAGACCGAAGCTTCGCTGTGCTGGTAACATGATATGTGCCTGTCCCTCATGCCAAGGACATGAGGGACAGTCCTGACAAGGCATGCACAAGCCAACAGGGACCATATCGCAAGCACACAAGGGCAAATGCAACACCACCTTGAGCATGTGCACAGAATAGTAGACAGTATTAAAGTGTGGAAGGAATGAACGAATGAACAAATGAGTGAGTGAGTGAGTGAGTGAGTGAGTGAGTGAGTGAGCGAGCGAGCAAGCGAGTGAGTGAGTGAGTGAGTGCGTGATGGACTCAGTGCATGCACATGTGTGTGCGTGAGCGTGTGAACGCATGCAGGCAGGCAGAAGAAGTGCACAGGCGCACCTGCATCCTCCAGAATGCAGCGGCAAGGTGCTGAGTGAGGCCCACAGCGTAAGGAGCCATCTCCTCATCAAACCTTTCCACCAGAGTCTCTAGGGTGAATATCAGGTCTTCGTTCTCTACCTGCCGTGGCAAGAAATCAGCCATGGTAGCCATGAGGAAGTGTCTGCCACAAGAGCCTCTGCCAATGCTGCTGGCAGATATGACAAGTCTGATGGCGGACAGGCCTGATGTGTCAGACAGCGGCAGCTGCCATTACCATGCTTTTGAACACGCAGAACCAAACAGCAAACAGAACAACAAAAGCCTTGGGGGGTGGTCAATAGGCTCAAAGTCTGTTGGGCACTGGCGATGAATCCAAGGCTCCACCCTCTGTTCAGAAGGAAGGCTGCCCACACCCCATATTCTAAGATGCTGAAGGTCAGGGGAGTTGAGGGGGGGAGGACGACGTTTGCATACATCACAGACTTGAAACACAAGCTGCCGGTCACACAGAAAATGCATACCAGCCTGCATGGACGTGCCCAAGCCACAGCCACGCAAGCAGAGTCAATGTTGGGAGGCCTACCCCCTGCATGGGCGTGCCCGAGCCACAGCCATGTGAGCAGAGTCAATGTTGGGAGGCCTACCTCCTGCATGGGCGTGCCCGAGCCACAGCCATGTGAGCAGAGTCAATGTTGGGAGGCCTACCTCCTGCATGAGTTGGAAGAAGACGTCCAGCAGCTGAGGTATGAGGGGCTTCACTTGCTGCAGGCCCTCAGTGTCAAAAGCATCAATGAAGCTGCGCAGTGCCACCACCGCGTCCACCCGTACCTGCATGTTGAGTAGCACCTTGTGTGAGTGACGCAAGACTGTAGATTCAGCACAGTGCTGCTCACTCGATGCCTGGAATGTGCTGTGCATCCAGTGTAAGCAGAGGCATGCATGTTGTGACATTGGGAATATGCCAAAGCTTGCACAGCTGCCTATCGCATTGAACTCTGATGCATGCATCTCTTGCAGGCAGCCGACCCTAAATGGCTTGACAAAATGACAAAATCGTGTATGTTCTTGAGTCAGCCCTTGAGCCAATGTTTGTAAGTCAACCCGACAGACAGGGCAGATAAGTTATAGACTGCAGGATGTGCAGGTGGTATGCCTAGAGAAGGATGCCTACAGGCAGGTCTGGATCCTGAAAGGCATTGACCACTTTTTGGAATAGGCTGCTGAAGGCTTGGCCCTGCCCTGAGCCTTCTCTGAATTCAATGTCTGCATACTGACCAGCCACCCAGCAGGCTTTTGCCCTCAAGTGACCATACGGACTGTCAAAGCAAGGCATCACGTTGTTCAGCAACAAGCCTTCCAGTTGGTTCTTGTAAGGCGCCTGCAATTACAGAGACGGCCACTGAGCATGCGCTGCATGTACAGTTGTATCATGTAGTGCAGCAGCATCTGGTTCCCAATGACCATCAGGGGCCCTGATCCAGGGCTGTTGCAGCAGTGCCCTGATGATGCCCAGACACACATGGGACCAGAAGCGATGCTTGAATTTGATGACTGACCTTCTTTTTTAGCACACTGGACAGTGCTCCCACTGCTAACAGGACACCATCTGTCTGCCGTGCCACCTCTTGAGAGACTGTACCTTGCCGTTGAGCCGCCTGCAACAGTACACATTGTACCTCATTGCAGCATATTTGGCCAAAACTTAACTCCCTATGTGATTGTTGACGAACTACAGAGACCTGACACTGACCTTGGGAACAGATACTTCAAAGACTGGTGAGCAGTAGCACAACAGCAAGACTCCATGATGCAATGACAGGTGACTCACATACAGCTGGCAGTGCAAGCCATGCTCAGTGGGGTTGCTGAGCAGCAAACATCAAGTCCAAAGGAACGTAGATGACTAGCTGATAAATTGACACTTGGGTTGACAGCATTGGTATGTCAGCATACACGTCAAACAAGCGGTCTTACTGCAAAGATTACCAGCTGATAACAACTGGATTCGACAGCATTGGCATGTCAGCATGCACGTCAAACAAGCAGTCTTACCGCAAAAACGTCAAAGCTGGACGTCACAAGCTGCAGCAAGGGCGCCAAATTTTCTTTGGCTCGGCATCCGCACAGTTCTTGAACAAAATTGGTTGCTGACGTCTTGGGACTGTACATGTCTTCAATGATGTCATATCCCTGTTGCAGCACGGGCCATGGCTTGAGCACTCGTTTTTCATGGGACAACAAGCCACAAGCACAAACCCAAGCTTTGCCTAACCCTGTTACATCAACATTTGCAGACACGCTGTATTTGCAATAGCGCCTGGGCTGCAAAGCAGCAGCACTGCACTGCACAGATTCAAGCAGCAGCAGCAATCACATTGTTGGCTTGTTGCATCAATCCACACTACCTTTCTGATGTATTCTTGGGGGTCTTCCCTCCAAAGTTCATCATCTTCATCATTGAAGCACATGAGAGGCAGCACGCATCTGGTGAGCAAGGCATTGATGTGCTGCTTCATGTGCTTCCAGGTGGTTGATAGCGTCAAGGCATGTGTCAGATACTGCAATGACAGATTGATCACCCTAGGCGACAGCCACTCACCCTGCAGGCACTGCTTTCTTGAGAGTGCACCAAGGGACACAACAAGAGGAAATGGGGAGAAAACGGGGGGAGATGGAAGCACAATATTTGGCAGACACTGCAAAACTTGAGTGATTACATGCAATGCCATTGCTACCTTGCCGAATGATTTCAGGTATGCATCTTGCTGCAGACATTCATCCTGGTCTTTCAAGAATTTCAGGGCCAAGCTTGATTTGCAGACATGCAAGCTGCTTACAAGTCAGTCTCACATTTGCACATCACAGCAGTGGGAAACAGTGAATGTGCTGTGTTTGGTCACACAAGGACCAATGCACGCACAAGCCCACGCCGCAAAATCCTTGAAGCACAGTGTGAGCATGCAGCCGGTCAAGTGGCTATTACTGAACACATTGGCCGTGAATAAAGTTCTAGACATGTGGTGGATATGGCCCAATGAGCACAGAGTCATGGTGCAGCACAGCGCGCTGTGGGCTTCCACACCTGTGAGTAGGAGGCCATAAGCTTCATGTGGGCTTCCAAAAACTTCAGGCTGCACTGCTGGCTGAAGAGCATGATGAAATCCCCATCTGCACCGCTTCTGCTGGTTTTGGGGTCGCCATAGCGGCTGAAGAGGCGGTAGGTGATGTGTAGCACCCACTTCTTGGCTTTCCACCAGGGCCACGCCGCCCGGGCATCTGGGTCCGAGGGTTGCCCCTCCTGCACCGCTATTGAGGTTTGCGTCATGTGAAACAGTGAGGCAAGAATGTAGGCTTATCTCACACAATGAGCGAGGCTGTGTCATGTGCTGGCACCTTGGCTGCAAATGCATACAAAGCAACAGCTTGTAGCGTGACAAACTTTACGAAAGAGTGTGCAACTGCAAATGCTACAGTCCTTTGCTGACACGTGTTGTAACTGCTGTATGTGCCAGCTGTGTTGCCATCGTTGCAAACAAATCTTGAATAAAACCATGAATGAAGCTACTTGGGTCGTTAGGACAAGGGAACAAGACCATGAATCTATGCAATCTTGCCAGAAGGGCTATGAAGCCATGTAGAAGGTGATGATGCACCTTGGGGACTGGCACATCCATGAGGGTGTGTATGCAGGTCATCCAGCCTATGAACTGGTCCTGCTGTAGCAGCATGTCAGGGATGCCCATGTAGGTCGCTGACCAGAAGGCCTTGCAGATCAGCTTCAACAGCTCTGCCGCAATCTCTGCTTGCGACCCCGATTGTAGCAACCCCTGCATGACAGCATGCAAAGCGCCAGTCAAAGCCTCCTAAAAGTTAGCTCCAGAATATCCTCATCAAGCATGTGCCAGTTGGCACTAGTTTGGGAGAACAAAGCAGCAATTGAATTGAAGCATGCACACCAGGACCAGAATCTGATGTGTGCCTGCCTTGGAGCATAGTCAACAGTCATGCCCTTGAGTCACATGTCGGACATGTTGCAGGGAAAGGCGCATCCTTCCAGATGATGCTTGCAGCGTCTCCAGTGTGTGTCAGCTTGCCACAAAAATGACAACTATGTACCTGAAATACTTGCAGCAAGGTTGGAAAGGTTGTCTTGACAACGGCATCCAGAGGTACTCTCTCTTCAGCATCTCGGAACTCATACTTGCGAGTCATCAACCTCAAAGCGTACAATGCACCGTACAGTGGCTGTTCATCCTACATTGCATGCGTGAAACATGTTACATACATGCTTGTGCTGGCATGATGCTGACATGCATGAATAACAGTGCATGACGCAAACTGCAGCCACGCCCTAGGCATGACTGATTACACAGCAGATGTAGCAGAGTCACGCTGACACATTACAGCGTATTCCAAATGCAGAGTCAAAGACACTAAGTCTGTATATGCCATCATTTGATTGCATGAGGGCTGGCACACCTGAGACTGCAAACTCTGTGTCAGCTGTGGCAGAAGCGACGGCCATTTGTCTGGAAAGTCCACCAGCACAATGCTCTTCATGCACTCCCCAAGCTGGACTTGCACAATATGTGGTGCCCTGTATTGCAGAAGGGCTTAATCTGCCAACACGATCTCACAAATCTGCTTGTTGTGATCCTCCAAGTGCATAAGAGGCAGTGCACGAGCTGCAGCAAACTTGCCTGATCAAACCCTCCAGCAAATTGTCTCGCAGCGCTTGCTGGTCTGCTGTAGGTATAGGACTTTCACCATCTATAAACAGCATGTAGATAAGTGAAAAAACAAAGTTAGACGCCAGCTTGGTATGTCAGGATGCTTGCAAGCTTGCATTCGGCATACCCTCAGGATCCCAGCCACGTTTGACTATGTTCTTGATCTGAATTGCAGCTACTTGTCTGAGAGTGGTATTTAACGAGTCCTCAACTGCGACCCTCAGCAGATTGGGCAAGTTTCCACTTGCATGCTGAACCTATGGAATATAAATTTGGCGTTGAGGTTGTGACTAGTGTTCCGTGCAAGCCCGGTGTACAGCTCGATCAGTGAGCACAAGTGCATCCACGTGCCGCACAAGGTCAACGGCGGAGGCAGGCACTCTGACATCGGGCTTCCGATACGAACCTTGCCAAGCTCATCCTCGGCCGCCTTACGTATGCTCAAATCAGGACTCAAGCAGCCTTGCAGAACGTTGCACAAGGTACTCAGGTCCATATCAGGGCAGTCTTGGGGTGCAGGTGGGCTTCAAGACAAAATGTACAGACACAAAGTTGTCCAATGCTTCAACCAAATGCGCAATGTTGCGCACAATTCGCCCGTCGGGTCTGCAACGGGACGCGCCGGACCAGCCGGTTGGTCTGACTGCTCTGACTGATTGCTCTGACTGACTGCTCTGTGACGTACTCTTCTTCAATACACTTTGTGACGGCAAAGTAAGCACGGCTTTTACCCTGGGAAGATCAATAGTCGCCGTCGCGTGGAAAGTTCTGCATTTGCTTTGTGGTAGGACAGCGCAGCCCTGATCAGGCGATCATAGCTTGAATTGTCAATATGGCGAAGCGGTTGATACCTTTGCTGGACAGAGTATTGGTCGAAAAGTTGACTGCCCCCAACAAATCTGTCGGAGGAATTCTGCTTCCAGAGTCCGCGACCAGCAAGGTGAGAGCGGCAGCAGCGGGATGGAGATGTGCTGGAACAATGCAGCCTCATCTGCAATGATTTTTGCATTGATTCGTCAGTTTGCACAACGATTGATGCCGTTATTGACCATACAGTATAACGAGGGCAAGGTACTAGCGGTCGGTCAAGGGAGGAGAACGTTGACAAACGGAGAGATCATTCCCGTTGCTGTCAAAGAGGGTGACAAGGTCTTGCTACCAGACTATGGCGGTACTCAGTTGAAGCTAGACGGCAAAGAGTAAGAACAGATTGCATGCTGTGGCCACTGGCCAGATTGTTTGCTATTGATTGAATGAGAGGACTGGCATGGTATAACGCACACTCTTTTTCTGCAGTTACTTCCTGTTCAGAGATGAGGAGCTGCTTGGAGTCTTGACAAGTTGACAGACAAAAGCCAGAACTGAGCATTTGCCAGCAACAGAAGCTACAACTGAAACCCTTAGCTGAAAGCTAAAACAACGAATACATCTTGAAATGCCTGTGAACTGATGTACACCAGTACTTACATCTTGCATGGTATGCTTTTTGACGCTGGTGTCTGGGTCATACTTGAATCTGGAGGGGCCAGATGCGGTCCTAATCTGGCTTCCACCTTATAATTGATTGAGAGTATTTTCATAAACCACATCATGCTTGCTGAAGATTGCAGAGATGCACAGCAGGCCTCATCAGGCTAGACAAGACTGACCTTCTGCGTGATGTTATATGCATCTGTAAAAGTTGCAACTATGCTGTGACTGTAAGGACCTGGGAGCATGTCTTTCTTTCTTATACAGACCAGCCAAAGTTTGCACTTGCTTTGCCCAAGCATGAACTTTCTCATTCTGGGCTCTTCAACGTGGGGCATTGCTGAGGACACGCTGCCTGGCTCTCATCAGGCCTGTGAGGCAGTCCTCTGCCTTGAATGGTTGCTTGCAATCTCCAAAATCTTTGAAAAGCATGCAATCTTGAAAAGTATATAGCCACCGAGGCGGTTGTGCTTTTTACAGGTGGACTGTTACAGATGCCTGAACATGTGTGAACGCGCAAAAGACCTCAGAACATGTCAACAAGCATCGTTTATCTCTTCAAAACACAGAAAGGTCAAGGACATGCAAGTCGGCCCAGGTGTAACGGAGCCATGGGTATTCCCATGCATAAGAGTATTGCACAGCTGGGAACAACAGTGGATGTGCTGGACCATACACTGCAAGCCTGGTAGTGATGATGATGATGCGTGCGCACAATGTTTTGAAGTGTTTAACAAGTGTTGCTTTTGAACATCAAATCAAAATCATCTGAACAGGTTACAACAATGCTCTTTGAAAGAATTGAAACGACGCTGGTGTCAGGGCATCACCATTTAGAATAATCACAAAGGCATATGATCAACTCATGTCACCTTTAGCGGTGCTATTGTCCAACAGCCAGCCACCTGTCCATTCTGACGTCCGTCACACACCAGGACGCTAATGCATATATGTATATACCTCGACGCAGACAGATTTGCAGCTATGCAAACTATGCAGCTGGCAGGCAGCGTTTTGAAGGCTGCTTGATCAATTGATGCAAGCGTGCCTGCAAAAGTTTGCACACATGCTCCCTAGACACACATAAGCAAAAGCTGTAGCCAAAGCTGGACAACACTGTCCCAGATTGTTTCAAGGCACCAACATGCAATGCCCTCTCAGCATGCCGGCCTGTTGAGCCAGCATTGTCATGCTTCAGCTGGTAACAAGATGTTCACTATCTTAGCTGCTTGAGGGAGGTTCAACAACTTCCTGTTCTATGCTGTATGGCCGGCTCAGGTTTTGGGAAGGGCGTTTTGCCAGACAAGGCTCTGCACCTCAGTCCAAGAGCCTCTTCCAAATGTGCCCACACTTATTTAGGGGTTGTGCCGGCTGTAAGGGGACTTTCTTCAGGACTGTTCTCCTCTTCAGGGGCACCTTCTTCCTCAGGGGCACCTTCCTCAGGGCTTGGGGCCTCTTCAGGAGATTCTGCCTCTGGGGCAGATTCAAAAGCAGACAGCGGCTGTGACACATACTGGTAGCTCTGCTTGTGACCAATTGGCAAAGCATACAGTGTTGGTGCGTCTGCTGCTGGTGAAGATGCCAGCAGCTTTCTGCCGGCTGATGCAGCACCTGACGTGTTGGAGTTGGCCGTGATGTTATCAACAAAGCTGTCCAAAATTGGATCAACACTGTTGACTTGGCTGTATATGCTACCATTTTCCAGCTTTGCTTGAGTGGTCAAATTGCAGCCTGCATCATGCGACAATGCTCAGCCAAGTTGTAGCAGCAGATGGTGTGAATGACCAGTCGGTTATCCGTCAGCACATCTGCCGTGCCATCCATCACTAGATGCTGTGTCAGAGCAAGGCAGCTGCAGGCAACAGTCCAACTGTGAAAGCTCCAATCGCAACTACGTTATGCAGAAAAGGAGAGGAAGTGTAGTAAAAGGGTACAGCTGTTGTCGTCATGGGATCTGCACAGCCCATACATGCATCCCAGACGTTACAAGAAGCCTGTGGCTAGGCAAGCCTCATTCGACGATGACTGTGTACTGAACATGGTCTGACAATTTGCACAACACCTCACCACATCTTCAGCAAAGAGAATAAGAGCTCACCTTCAGCATAGAGGGCATACACACCGGCTGCTTGTGGCTGCTCATTCACAAAGGCAATGTAGTACTCTGCACTGGCACTCAGGCTGGTTGCATTGATGGTGCAGTTGGCTTCTGTGTAGGTGGTCCCACGGACAGCAGGGATGGGCCCACTGACTCAGTAATACGTAATACGAAGAAGCTCGGTTTGTTTCCAGCCTGGGCCAGCTTTGTTCCCACGAAACAATACAACGCCCACTCTCTGCTGTACAGGTTCAACTACTGCTGCGGTGGCACTTTTTCACTGGTCTGCATATCTGACAGGGGCAAAAATCTGCACCTGCACCTTGACTGCTACAGTCGAAGCAGCAAGATGCACCTGCACCTTGACGGCTACAGTCAAAGCAACAGGATGCACCTGCATCTTGACTGGTACAGTTAGAGCAGCTTTAAATTTGTAGTACAACCTGGCAGCAACTGCAGCAAAAGCAGCCACTGCCAAACCTTTTACCAAACTCAAGAACTGGCAGCTCAAATGCTCAGTCCTTGCGCTGCAATGAGCAAACGTGGAATAAACAGGCAAAGTTGTATGCTACCAGCAAAATACAGCATGTAGTGACATTCAGACTTGTCTGCAAGGCCAGAATCTGGTCCTCTACAATCGAAAACAGGACTGCAAGCTGCAAACAAAAGACCCAATGAGTGACAGGGGTGACTGTAGCTTGCCAGCACAAGGGTCACACCCTCATGTTCCGGTCCCTTGTACAAACAATGGTACATGCATACAACAGGGTGCAGCTGCAGAACCACATCAGGGTACTTGACCATCTGAAAGCGCTCTGAAAGCCCAACTACTGGGGTCATGTTGACGTGTGTATGCAAATGACAGGCAAAGCTGCCTGCAGGCAGACCTGACCTCCACACCAACAGCAATGCTTTGCTGCAAATTTTGCTACAAAGAGCAGATGTATTCAATTTGCAACCACGGTGGCCTTGTTCATCTAGAGCATGCTTTCAACCAGGTCAAGCCAGCACTCAGGTCTGCGTGAGATCTACAAGATCGCCAGACTCGGAGAAGGTTGGAGTTGCCACAGTGCTTGCCACGCCAGACGATGGCGTCACCAGATCTATGGGACTCGCCCCTGCCATAGACTGCCACTGCACATTGGCTACGTAATGCACTGGCGTCAGATCTGCTCCGCCATCATGCTGTAGACTTCTGCCATGCATTGTGGCACAGGTCTCTTCACCCCCCATCTGATCAACTGACGCTGGGCTGGAGAGCTGCAAGAGATCAGGAGATGGCCGCAGCTCATGCAGGTCATCGCCTACCCTGCTGGCATGCTGACGCAGGTCTGTCTGTGCGTGTGTCACCGGGCTGTCAGCAGGGGAGATGGAGACTTCAAGGTCCCCCCAGACTACTGTACTGCCTGTATCGGGAGCCGCAGCACTATCACCTGCTCTGAAGCTGCGGCCTTCTGGACTGGTTGGGTCTGATGGCGGGGTGCTGTGCATCGCTCCATCCAGCCTGAAGTCAGAAAGTGCATCAGCTGGAGCTGTGGACTGTGATCTGTGATCTGCCTGCAGCTGCTTGCAAAAGTGCAGGGAGGGGGGTTTCACTTGCTGCCACAACACACAGTACAGACCAATGCTGTGCCAATGAGCAGCATGATGTGCAGAGCAGTATGATGTGCAGAGCACAAGCACCTCAGATGTCCATTCTCAATGACAGTGACAGTGACCATGCTGATGAAGCAGAAGGTGATACGAGGAGTGAAAGCAAGAAAGCCAAGGTACCTGGATGCAGCAAGCCTGACAAAGCCAAACTGCTCCGAGTCCAGAGGAGGTGTGCTGGCAGCTGCTGTATGCAGGGGCATGCTGGAGCCAGCCCTGCTGCCACCAGCCCTGCCCTGTCTACTGACCTGGTGGCCCCTCTGTGCAAGTCCCTGTACCCACTGTTCTTCTCCCACGCCTCTGTGTCTTCCCAACACAGATTGATCATCACCTGGAGTAGCCACAGGGCTGTTGTAAGCAGCCGTAGAGCCTCTGCAAGCGGTCTGACCAGGCTCTGGGCTTCCACTGGCCCTTGCAAAGGGTGTCTGGTCGGAGTGGATCCTTGTGCTGCTTGTGGCCTGTTTTGGCTCATGCAGGGCTTCTTTGAACAAGGCTGTTGCTGCTGATGGCATGGGCTGTGCATGGTTCATGCAGGATCCAGCAGGCCTCAGGTCATGGCCTTCATCACCAGCTGGATGACTTCCAGTAGCAGCAGCATGGAGGTGTGGGGAGCATGGAGGTGTCTTCCTCCTGCAATACATGCAACGCGGCATGCCCTCACTGTGACCCACCATCTTGAGGCACTGGCTTGGCGCATCACACGTCGCCTATGAGACCTAAAGAGCTCTGGTTTCCCAACAAAGCAATGGAGTGCATGCTCTGTTATGCATGCTGCATACTGACGCCATGGCAGTGGTACTGCTGCTTGTTGATGGGCTATGAGCGCTGATACATGCCTACAGACATTAGGTTTTGACCGACCCGCTGCTTTCCTTGATACATACCGCATGCTTGCATATGCGGTAGCATGAAAGCAGGCCTGCCAGACGGCAGAAGTCCTACAGCAAATGCCAGCAAGCAATGCATTTAAAGTATGAAACTTAGCAAGGAACATATTGTGCTGACACATGAGAACAAACCAATACCAACAATAAGAGTAACTTCAGCATAAAAGTTGGTAATGGTAATTAGGACAAGAACAAACATTAGTACGCTTGCTCCCCCCAGATGCGCGTATAGGGCCTGACAGCAGCATGACTCACCGCTTGGCAGGGGAAGGGCTCAGCAGATTGATTTCAACATCATCCTGCACCTGACTCTCTGGGCTGATCACAATCACATCCTCGCTGTATGCAGTGCTAGGGCGCTTTGGCGATGCATGCACATCCAGTTGAGCAGTCAAGGCGTTTGGAGTTCCATGATAATGTCCTGCACTTGACATGCCTCTGACTCTTCCATTTCTGAACTGATCATCAACCTGCCCTGCCCTAGGGCTGGCCACAAACTGCCTTGCCATAGCATGGCTGTCATAAAGCCCCCCCCTGCTGCTCACACTCGGTTCTCCAACCTGATGTGATTCTGTTTGTGCGTCGTACAGCACAGTTGAGTGTCTCTGCAATGGTGTCTCAGCTTGCGCCCTGTCCTGCTGCCTGAGACGGCTTGCATACGGCGACTGCAACGCAGGCTCCTGACTTGCAGTGTATGCCAGCAGCTGTTCAAGCTGTGTGTCATGGCTGCTTCCTGCTGCAGTCTCAGGAGGATGCCTGCTGGATAAAGATCCACCCAAGCCCGGGCTGTTGTGTGCCATCAGATCTGGCTCTGCGTCTGCACCCAATTTGACCCTCCCAGACTGACCAGATGGCGCAGGGCCGTTCTGAGAAGGGCCGTTCTGAGCAGCCTGGGGGGGCTGTGCCATGGAGGCAAGTCCCTTGGAAGGCCTGCTGGGTTGGGTGCGCTCCGTTACATCAGCGCTGTCCTTTCTGGCCAGCACTGTGCTGATGGCAGCAGGATGTTTCTGCTGTGAAAAGTAGTTTGCAATTGGAGCAGAGGCAGGCTTGCTAGCCTGCAAGCATGACCAAGCAACGTTGCTGAAGTGGCAGACAGGGAGAAGGCAACTTGACAGATCCTTTGCTGTGGAGAGCCTCTGGGGCTCTTGTGGGCAATTCTGTGCATGCATTTTGCTGACGATTGTTTTTCCCTGCTTTGCTGCACACATGCAAAATGGTATGCAGTGCAAAATCCATCAGGAGGCATGATGGGTGTGCCCAGCTTACAACTCAATGCCCAAGAAAGCGTCAGACAAACTGTGGCAGAAGACAATGCCATGCGGACGCGCTCATATTCACATACTGTGCCTTTCAGCAGCTCATGCAACTGGTGGCTCAGCCATTGCCTCGCAAGAATTGATCGATCCACAACTGCTGTCAAGGCAGCCCGGAACAAGGACGCAGTAAGAGTATGGTACTATGTTGGACTGTGTCAATGGCAGCACTGAGTTGCAGCCCATGACGTGATTCTACCTGCTGTAAAATGCAAGCCGTTTCCACTGCCCTGATGCACAAATATGGTGCTCATACATGTGGCCTGCTTTGCAAGACATCAGGCAGAGCCTGTTACCTTGGCAGCAGCCTTCTTCCGTCCACCCTTGCTCTTCTTCACCAATTTGTCCCTCTGCTCCTGCTCAAACATGCTGATCAGTTCTGGCAGGTGCTGCCGCACCAAGCTCATCTTGACTGAGCGCTTCTCACTGTCACTCTTCTTCAGCCACTTGTTGTCAGCCTCCACCAGCTGCAGCATCACAACAGAAAGGTTACCCTAAACCCTAAACCCTGCAGCATCACAACAGAAAGGTTACCCTAAACCCTAAAAACTGCAGCATCACAACAGAAAGGTTACCCTGAACCCTAAACCCTGCAGCATCACAACAGACAGCTTGACCGTTGGGCACATCTGAGGAGAGCTGGAATGGGGTGCACCGGTGACAGTGCAGCAGGCAGGACCCATCTGTGCATTAGCAAGTAATCCTAGTACAAGCAAGTGACGTTGTGCTGTGATACAGTCTGCCGTGTGCCCAGCAACTGAAGCAGATGTCCAGACCGAAGGCAAACAGGAACCACAGTTCCAATTGAAGCAAGCACTCAGTAGATTGACTAGCTGATGATGCTTCCCAGATCACATGTGTCCTTACTGGAAGGCACCTAACATTTGAAGTGCAACTGGCCATGACCTGAGCCAAGAACGCAAGCCCTACACATGTCACATCAGCACGGACACTGCAATGATGCTGATGCACAAGATGTCATCAGCACTGGTGTAGCGACCTTGCCCCTGAAGGGCATTTTGGCCAGACATGACAATGCTGAGGGTACAGCAGTGACCTGCGTGTTGACATGCGGCAAGCGGCGCCATCGCAGCATGTACCGCCAGCAGTCTTCCTCCTTGTCAGCTTTCTGAACATGCACCTTGCTGATCCCCTCCGCCACAAACTCACACTCAGCCTGCACACACAGCCCGACCCAGTGAGTGATGCCTGCAGCAGCGCCCGCTGTGTTTGTGGAGCTTGAATGAAAGCACATCATGCAGTGGTGAGGACTCCCATTGAATCACGGATAGTGTGATACAACATGATCTGGGCCAAGAGCAGGCATGCACTGCATGTACCTGACCCTAGGGCAAGACTCCAAAGACACAGATGAACGAATGAACGCATGAAAGAATGAACAAACAGACAGATTGATGAATGAACACAATGAATGATGGAATGAGTGAATGAAAAGTGCCCTTGCAGAGGCATGCATTGTATGTTCCTCAAAGCTCCTTTTGTTGCGGGGATGTCCAGTGACAGAACTGTCATCCTGCAACTTTAGTACCACAAGCGGCACATGCAAGAGTACACCAATGAATGCATGACATGCTGGAGTGACAGGAACAGCAGGCAGCACCAGCTAATGTAGCTCTCTGCAGTCATGTGATGCTGAAGACCCTTGGTGCTGATATGAAAACAGTCTGTTCTGAGTGGCCTGCTTGCAGCACAGAAAAGGATGGCAGCACACCTCATGAGGATGACACAGATCCCACTGCATGAGCAGGGGCAGCAGCTTGCTGCGCACAGCTTCTTCACTCAGCCAGTCCAGCTGCTGTGCCACCTGCATGGATTAGAAGGCCACACATCAGTCCTTGCCGAAATAACCAGAATCCAGTGGATTTGCTGAGTTGACAGACGTGAATGCATCTGTCATGACCCAAAGCTATGCATGCTATAATTGAGTTGCTCACTGTGTTTGCAAGCAGCTTGCATGTAGACTTCAGCAAAATACGAGGTTGCATGCACTTGTATCAAAAAAGGGGACCATGTAAAGGCTGCCTTTGATGCCACTTGGTGCCACATCTGATCAGGGGCCGGCAGACACGACTGTGCATCACATGATTGCTGTTGGCATCAGAGGTCAGGACCTGTGCACATGGGATGTGTGGGTGCTACCTTCTGTACATTAGGCCGCTTCATCCAGCTGAGCGCCTGCCCAGCAGGCACAGCATACCTCCTCCTGACCAGCTCCACAGCTGTGGCTGCCTGCTGGCGCTGCTTGTGATAGGCTGCAGCGGCCTCTGCTGCTTTGCCTGTGAACCCTGGCGTGGCTTGAATGCGTCTCACTGCCTGTACCATAAGCAGAATTGGATGATTGTACATGAAGACGCTGCCAATGCATGTGTATGATATTTTGATAAGGTTTGACCTTGGACATTGAATGCAGCCGCCTGATTCATTCACTCATCAAATACATGTCTTCCCCTAGGGTCAGGTACATACAGTCCGGAGTAGGTCCCTGTATGAGCTGCCTAGTGCATAACCATAGATTCTGGCACGGCCTCTTACACAATATGCTGACTGCATGAGAATTTTGCTTTCCCCTTCTTGGCAATGTTGCGACAGGCGCTGAGGCATACAAGAGTAAGAACAACAGTTGGTGCACTGCAGCTGCTTGTGCACTTCATGTTGTTCAGTGGACAAGCCTGTCTGTTGTTTGTCAGCGAAACATTGTCACAAGAAATGACCAACCTGCGTTGTTTGACCACCCACGTGACATGTCTGACTGCAAAGTAATGAATATGCGCCAGGTGATGCAGTGTGACCGTGTGTGTTGCACACGGACAGAAACCTACCTTATCAATGTGACGCTGAGGCTCCTTCAGGTGAAAATCACATTGGCAAGGGAGTTGAGGATGCGCCTCACAGGTCTGGTACTCCTGCACAAAGTCACTTGGGCAGCAGCTACAAGGGTTGTGCTTGCTGTGCTTCTGAATACTACCTTTCCTGTTACCTGCATGCTTGCACAGCTTGCAACCTGCAAGAGCAGCCACAGTTTGTAAGACAACACCTGTTGTTGGCTGTAGCAGCTAGAGCGCAAGGAGGACAGCCTGTGCTCAAGCGGAGAACCTTGGCAAACTGTGACGTTCACATGACCAGCTGAGCTTAGCTGCCATCAGACTCACTCTGCAAATGCGCACTTGTCAGAGCATGAGCATTTGATGAAATGCATTACATGGCATTACCATCGTCCCGAACACCGCACATGCAGTGATAGGGTCAGCATTCAAGAGTGTATGTGCCTGCAGCTTTTTGCTCTGGCTCTGATGATGCGCTTCACCGTGCATACCTGTGCATCCTTGAGCAGACAGCAGCTCCATCTCAGGATCAGGAGGATCAGCCACTAGATCATTCAAATTGTCCAGCACTTCCTCGTCATTCTGTACGAAATACAATTTGATGAAGATGCCAGTTGTTTGTCTATTGCATGCGTAGTATATAACATGCAAGCATGGACATCTTCCTAGCTGCTGTTTGACAGGAAAAAGTGCATCGCAATGCACAAAGTAGCTCATTTCAGTTGCTCATATGTGATTTTGCATTGCTTGTGTATGCATTTGTGCACAAGCTGCTGCTGTAGTCACCAGGATGGTGTGTCAAGTCTCTTGTCTTGACACAGCTTTGGTTGCAACTGATTCAACTGCTTGGGCCTGATGCCATGACTGTGCCTGGAGAATGGTCAGGTGGGACAAGCATGGCTGCATGTACGGTTGATACATTACAGTACCTGGCAACCTTGCAGCAGGTGCTGCACAAGCCTGATGGCTTGGCGCGAGCCTACATGCTCAGCACCCTTCACTGCATAGTCCCCTCCACACAGCAGGGACAAAGCAACTAGAGCATCAGGGCCCCCAGCCTCTATGCCTAGCATGCTCTGTATGCCTGCCAGCTCAACTTTCAATACTTCTGAGTTTTGTGGCTCATTGCTCTGAAGCAGCATAGCAATCCATGACACAGCTTGTAGCCAAGATTGTCTGCAAGCTAATCATGCAAGTATGAGACACAGGTATGTGTCGATCTTAAGGCATCAAACAAGACGTCAACAAGGCGTCGACGGGGCAATTGCGTCATGACTATCCAGTTGATGGTACGTTGCATTTCAATGCTGCTTACAAGTTGTCTGGCTACTGCGTTTCTAGAAGAGAGCTGCAGCATAAGCCTGGCAAGGTGCACTCCAACTAGCCTTTTGGCTGTTGATATCAGCAATGTCTGCCAAAATGGAGAGGAGCAAATCACCTGCAACTTGAGAGTGTGATACACTGTGTGTGCTCCGAAAAGGAGTACATCTCCATCAAAGGTTGCACACGCGTCAACTAGACCTCCCGCGTTGAGAGCAGCACACATTGCCTCCCCTTCTCCTGGGGCCTGAACCACTGGCAGCCCCTGTACCCATCAAACCTTTTTTGGGCCATCAGGGTCTTATGTTACAATTTTTTGCTGTTGTGCAGGCTAGAGCTGCACCTGTGATATGGTCAAGCTACTGTCTGCGCCAAGCATTGTCGGTACACTTTGCTCGTTTTGCATCATACAGTCCGGGCCAGTTCAGAATGTTGTCACAAAGCTGTGATGCATCGACATAACTAGGTGCTGCCTCCGCTGACCATGACAGCATTGTTTTGTTGTGATAGGCAAATCTTGCTGTGAGGTGTCAGTGCTCGCACCATATTATGCAACATGTCTGCTATCGACCATCCCATTTTGGAGAAGTGGTGATTAGCGCCGCCACCCCCCATTTGCCCAGTGCGTGTCTTGAATCTGCAGTCTGCAGGTGGTGAGAACGGACAATGACTGGCACAACAGCTCACCCAGACACTCAGTGCCTGATACCTTTGTTGAAGCCTTTCCAACTTCTCAGCTGGCGGGCGTCCCTCAGTGATACACACAGGAAGGCAGCCATATCTGAGATAGTTTACGACCTAAAGTCAATCGAGAAAGCTTGAACATCGCATTGCTAAATGGCTACACAGTTTGAAATTTTGAGGTTGTGCTTCTCTGTGCAACCAAGCAGACAGCGCCGAGCTGTGAACTTGTGACTGACCCGGTTGAAGCTGACAATGAGGGCTTGGCTTGCAGGGTCACTGAACGCTTCAGCCAGGTTTGGTTGGCAGGTTGCTTGAACAATCCACGCTGACAGATCAATAGCTATGGACTTGTTGTCGACTTCCTTGACGACCTGAGCATGAGTTCCTTCGAGCCCAGACCAGACTTGCGTGATGCCTACAGCCTTTAACAGCGGCCACAACTCGGAGACGCCCATAGCGCAGTGGACGGTGTTGTTAAAGTCTGCAGTCTGCAGAGCTCCGCAAATTTATTGTTGGGATGATTGGCAATTTGTCAACGATGCTTCCTCAAAAGCTTCCGTGTCGAGGCTTTCTTTCCGGCTCGCATTGCTTGCAGCTCAGCTGTGTCATCGCGTGGACAAGAAGGATTCTGGAAAGCAGTCCAGACCATGCCCTTGTGCCCGAAGCTCGTGAAAATCCAACGCTTTTTACTTGCTTTCGAGGCTTGCACATCGTGACTTGCCTAATGACCACCGCGTGCCAATAACGCTTTGAGGATTCTATGGTCTTGGCGTATTGAGTCAGCTTACGCAAGGACTGGGGCCGTAAAAAGCACTAGACGCCATGTGCACATTAGACTAAGTAGCTTGGCTCGCCATGCATGGTTACCGGGGGGGTCACATGCCTTGGGCAACCATTTTTGGTTGACAATGTCAAGCGAGCGAGGTCCCCGGAGAGGAGACGCTATCGAGATTCTTTGTCTTGCAAGAATCTTTCAATTGGAGCTTTTGATCCACTGTATAGAACGAGGCATATATCATCAAAGCTAAAGCTTGGCTCATCCCCAAGCGTCAACGTTGGAGGCCCCATGGCTTAGACGCTTTAACCTAACTTCTCATTCCGCCACATGCGCACAGCGTAGCGCAACTCATTGTGGCATCGACCCGTTTGTGACTCTTGGAGCAACTCATTGTGGCATCGACCCGTTTGTGACTCTTGGCGCAAGTTTGTGCCTTTATATACTAGACCTTAAGGATAAGCTTATCTCCAGGCAAAACCGCCTTAAGTACTACTACAAAGAGGGCATGGTGCTGCCGCCATAGGTTTTATCGCATGCAGCGGCGGCAAATAACATTTGTACTCTTTAGCAACACCCCCATTGGGATTTGGCGAAGGTCGAACCCTAAGATTGCAAGATGTCGAGAGCAAACCCTTCAAGATGCGGAGGAATCAGTCATTGCATCAGCCGATTTGTCTGGCACCACGCGAACATTTCAGGCAATTTCAGGAAATGCAACAAGGGGGTCTCAATTTGCGGCACATTCGGCTTCGAATGTTTCAAAGCTCTCAGCGAAGTCTATGCCTATGCCGCGGCCAAGTCGAACCTGCAAAGCCAATAACCGCAGACATCGCGTTGTCGAAACTCAATAAAGCTCAGATTAAGTCGCATCTTGGAGCTATTGCCACTTGTTGCGCTTCAGCAGCCACTGCGACCCAACACATCGCTACGGCTTGTCTTGCAACGACATCGGCAAGCTAACCAGTGGCGTACGGTACGCAGGTGATTGCCAACGAGAGGTGTACTTGCGCCCCTCGCTGCCGCGTGCATTTCGGCCTGTGTTCTGTGTGTCCCTCGCCTAGATGAGTCTCAACTCTCGAGCTCTAACGTTGATCGGTGTTGACGAGCACGCTTGTCGGGGACGAATGGTCACCACCCGATCCAATAGCAAACGACTTTGCGTGGTGCAGTTATGAGATCAAGCAGCCGCAAGAGGGGTCTAGAGGGTGTCGAGGCTTCATCACAACTTTTTTCAAGCGGCTATGGTGAAGATCAAGCTACCTCAAGCGAGATGCCTTGGAGCCTTGGAGCAAATTTGAAGTGTGAGCCATACCACTGGCCCTGTGGTGAAGCTAACGCGGTACGTCTCTTCTTTTGCTTGCATGCCAAGGCAACATCTGTTCACAACAAACTTTTGCTTAGAAATGTACTTAAGATCAGTCTTTAATTGCAGGCGAACCTTGCAACGTACGATCAGCCTGAAGCTAGCATCGAGATGTGCTTCGCCATTTTGCAATGGCTTTGGGAGCGTTGTGGGGTCGTGGAAGATATCCCGTTTGTGCAAAGGGCCTTAATCATAGCGGTGAGTAATAGTGCAAAATACATTTTAATTACCAATGTCTTGCTAAGTCCTGAGATTTTGTTGAAACATGAGCCTGATTTGCAACCTTCTCCTTTCAAACATGCAGCAAGATCATGTCATATCCTCTCAAGCAAGACTTCATGCGACGCCAAGTTTGGAGGAGGTTGGCTTGAGCACAAATGAACAGGTTGGACATGTGGCACACACAATGGTGACACCAACAATGGTGAACATGGCACCGAGCAAAAAAAGAAAAGGAGCCCCAAAAGCAACAAGTGGCGTCAAAAAACCTAAGGCCTCCGTCAAAAAGCCAAGGCCAGTTGAAGCATTGAGAACAGCCTTCCGTAAGTTGACCGCAGGTATGCTTTGCCATCAAGACACCTCACGTGTTGCATGCTATCAGTAAGAAATTGTTGTCGAGGTTACGCTATGTTGTTGCAAATTTGCCACTTAGAAATATGAAACCTTCAAACCTACAACTTGTTTTCTAAGTCAATGTGTAATGTGCATGCGCAACACAAAACTTGATCTTATGTAATACACAAATTGCAACTGGGTATAGTTTGAATCTACGTTTAATTATATGGTTGAATTGCAGGGCTTGAGGAAGTTCCGGCTATGCTGAAGGAGCGCAATGTTATCATAGCAAAGATGACAAAGGAACCTCTGAAGGACATACTGCTAAGACTACTTATGGGCTTAGAACCACCTTTGCGCTTGTCAGAAGTGTCGGAGACCGAGATTGTTGAAGGTATGACAAGGACATCTCATGCCATTATGATGATGGTACGCACGTAATCATTGCTTGAAACACTATCTCACCTGAAATGTTGTCTCCAACGTTGATGTTGACATAAAGAGGTCTTACCGATTGCAAGATTGACAGAAAGCATTAAATACTCCAAAAGCGTGTGCTTCAACTCACAAAATACAATGTGGCCTTCACCTCTGAAGCTCTTGCACTTGTGCAGTTGCTTTGAGAAGGACTTTTCCAGACCGCGTGTGGAGTGCACAAGAGTCAGCAAGTGATGCCATCTTCAAAGTAGGTGGTGGTAGCTACAAGCAGCAACAATGGCTCAAAGATAATGAACTCTGGCCACCATGTGGGCGGCAGTTGTCTATTCAATATATTAGCGAGCTGAAGGGCTGATACTACAGAGTCGTCAAACAAGCTTTTGTAGTAAAAGAGTACGGCCATTGTCGTTATGGGAATTGCAGAGGCCATATACGCATCTCAGACTGTTACAGCTTTGATCTGAAGCCTTTGCTGTGTTTGCAGTATGGTGCTTGCTTTTAAAAACAACCTGTACATTACAACTTCACACACTACACCTGTGAGCCGTAGAATCTTTGACGTTAAAAAAGCAGTCTATTAAGGCTCCCTCCTCTCTTGTAGGAAGGCAATCTCCTGGCACCTGATCTTTGGAAAGCGAGGCCCATGGCTTGCCGGCTTTACAGCATTCTTACTTTTGCATTGACTGCAACAGCGCGGTCCTTCACGCAACAGCGCGGTCCTTCACGCAACAGCGCGGTCCTTCACGTCGTATGTTCTGACTCTTGGAAGAAGAAGGAACACCTGTCGATGGCTCAGCATCGCAGAAGACTTGCAATCACCCCAGCTCATCTTAGCGCCGCGCCTCGCTTGTCAACACACTGTCACGTTGGATCGACCATCCAGTGCACAGTAGTGACAACACACCCTGGCGAGGCTGTGACTGACCCATGGGGACACAGCAGGAGGGCATCTTCCTTCCAGGATTGGCTAGAGCTTTCGAAAGTGTTGATACACGTGGCGACTTGTCCACTCTGCAATTTGCTAAGGCCTGCGAAGCAATACTGCCGGTGTTTGATAGGCTAGGTATGCCAGCCGGTCGCGAGAGGCCTACTGTGTCTGGGGACCCTGACCTTATAGTCTTCTTGTGGGCAGACAGTTGGCTTCAAGGGCATATGAGTTTTCCATTGGCCCAACACTGTGCCCATCACCTTTGCAGGCGCAGTCTTCGCTTTTGCAAAGTCAGAGCTGATCGCAAAGGTATAGCTTCCATCCCAACACCTCCTATTACCAACTATGCAGGTCAAGCTTTTGCGTTTGCTCAGAAAGATATGGTGGTAAAGGTAACTCACAGCCTAACACAACATTTGCTGACCTAATTCTGCTGAAACTTTTGCTGCCTTTACTACAGAGGGAATCCTTGGAGCAGGCCTCATCCAGACTTCCGACGCTGAATGCTGTGGTTGCTGCTGACAAGAAGGTGGTCACACTTCGTACCACATGCGTTGCCGCTTGATCACCACTTGTGGATCTTGTAATATGCATTGCTTCTGTGATGGCCACTTGCTGGCCAAGCAGTCGCAAGGCAGGCAGCAGGCAACCTTATATTGCTGTGCTCTTATACACTTGCATTGTCATGCGACGGAAACTTCAGAGTGCATTGTGAACCTGCAGGCTGGGACTGTGACTACAAAGAACAGCTGCTCACGCAATTTGCACAGGCTGCTGTCATCCATTTCATTCATATCCTCACTTCTGCAAAATCTGGCTGCTGACAAGGCGTGTACGCTGCACACAGCAACTGCAAACGCATACAGTGGCACCATGGCACCCATGCACAACTTCTTTGTCAGGACAGCAGTAAAGGGTGGCATGTACACTTTGCCTACTCGTGCAGGGTTCCTGCAAAGTATTGGTGAAACAGGTGATTGCGACTTGGGCATCTGGCCTACCTTTGATCCATGTTGCCTTTTGTTGTTGCCTCTGTGATTATGCCTGCGTTGTATGCTACTGCGTGGAGCTATGAGCATCTTGTACAGTGTCCCTATCTGTTCACTGTGTTCTCATCCGTGCAGAGGAAAGCGCCAGAGTACATTCTGCCAAGTTCATCCCCGTATCAAATACAATTGTTCAGAAAGCTGATGCGCTTTTTGCTGGCACATCAATGCCAAAGTCAGACACCACATGGACAGGATAAACTAATGGACAAAACACTAGAATCATCTCAGCACGCAAGCAGGTTGCTGGGATCGCAGTGACTCCTGGACAAGCTGTGCTGAGGACGTCGCCCTGTGCTTGATGTGACAATGTGTGTTCAATTGCAGTGTCCAGCAAGGACGTGCAAAATTAACAATCCTTGTGCCCAGTGTGTCCATTTCATTCAGTCATGTACCATATAGTGTTACAATGTATTGCTGGACAGCACCTGTTAACAACTGTTGCACAGAACAGGAGCCTGACAGATGTTGATATTGAGTACTGCTGAGCAGTGTCTACAGGCTGGAAATGCAAGTTACATCTGCATCTACAAACAGATGCACCTTATGGCCCAAGGCAAGATAGTTTAACTATGAGAGTAAAGCAGTTATGCATGTGGTACTAGTGAATTCTCCTGTAGCGCTCAATGTCCTCAATGGCATTCTGCAGTGCTACATCTGGCTTTTCTCGTCCTGTTGAAACCAGCAAGCTGCGAACAGCGACAGCCCTCTCTTTTGCCATCATGGTTGGTCTGCCCACCTGCAACCAAGCCAAATTGCAAATGTACAATGTGCCTCATGATGAGGTAGTCTGAATCACAAGCAGCATGGAGTGAAAAGGGTGGGGTGGGGAATTGGGCAGTAACAATCAGCCAGCAGCTTTTTCATTCCTTGCCAATCAGATTGAAAGCAAAACTGTGCTGCTGTATGCTGAGCCACCATTGTCACAGGCAGTTGACACTTGGTCATGAAAGCGCACATAATTCAGAACAGTGGCTGGATAAGTATATTGTGCACATCTGCTAGTGCTGTCAAACCTGAATCACCACGCCATAGGCATTAGGTCATAGATCTGACAGCCACAGCCCCATTCCTGACTCCTGGAATTTCAACAGCGCCCCTATTCATTCTTTTTTGTGCAGTTGCATGATGGATAACCTATTGCTAGAAGCTGCACAAAGCAGCACCAGTGTGTAGTTCAGTTCACGCAGTCTTACCTCCAACAGTCTGTTGTCCAACACATTCAGCATGGCCACCCAGTCCTCATCCAGGTCTTCCAGCTCGTATGCATCACTTGGTGCATGCTTGTGAGCTGCGCTTGCTGTGGCAACATTTGCGCCATCCCTGAAGCTCACCGGGCCAGCAGGGCCTAGAGTTAGAGTGCTGCTGCTTGTTACTGTCTGCAGCCAGTGAACACAAACAGATCAGGGTAATCATCAGACAGCATTTGGTGCCTGATTTGTATCATTGTTGCTTGCCAGCTTCTGCAGCTAGCCATTGGACCAGAGCAGGGAGGGTCCTGCTCATGGTATGGTATACAGTGTGCTCCCTACACCAACCTGATTGAAATCTACTACTGATGGTATCTCTTGGAATAGAGATGACGCATGGTAAACAACACAGCTAGCCCAACAGCATGCCAGGAAGCATAGGCGCCTGTGTCAAACAAGTTTTTGCAGTGACTTGCAGCAAATGTGATTGATGTGCTGCTGAAAGCTGCAGCTGTCAAGATGTTTAGATGTGCATGACACTTGGCTGCCAGATTGTATGATACTCTGCACAAAGCTGCTGATGATTGTGACCTCATTAAGTTATAAATCCTGCATTCAGTGTTTCTTTTCTTTAAGCATTTGTTGACAAGTGCCTTCCAAACAGATGCACTCCAATATTTGTCACTAGACAATCGTTGTTTTCAATAATAACGATAATAATAATTAAACGCTTTCCAGCTCATGATGAGCTAGACACGTGCAGGACAAGTCTTATCTCTCCAGAGCAGCCTGTCTTGTGTTATTTCAAATAGACACAGTTACTGCAGCTTACCGTGCTGCTTGACTGGATGGCAGCTACTGGTACTGTGGGTGGCTTCACCCTTCTGGCTGCCATCTGTGCTGCCTGCTCAGCAATAGACAGCACACCCCCATCATTGCCCCCAGGCGGTCTGGCAGCCACCCCAGCATCTTGCTTGTTAGTGCCAACGGCACTGGCCTGCCCCTGCATGATTGTATGGCGCTGCAGTTCAAACAGCTGTTCTGGGCATACTTCAACAACACCATACAAGACAAAGTTGGTCACAGCGTAGTACTGCCTTTCATCTGTATTGTTCTGCTGAGGTTACTGTGTTTTTTGCTGTTATTGCAGCACATAGTTTTCACACGTGCTTTTCCCGTGTTTTGCAAGCTGCCATCTGTTTGGTATTCATAGCTTTGGCAGCAGGAACAGAAGCAAGATGCTGGCAGTATGCAGCAGGCACACCTGCAAGACTGCACTGTTCTGCTGTGTACTACGAATTGGAGGCGCAGGTGCTCTAGGTGGTTGTCCCCGTAGCTGACCCAGCCCTCCAGGAGGCGGGGGACGGGGAGGTGGGGGTGGAGCCCTCACACCACCTCCAGACTTCGTGGGTGGAGGGGGTGGTGGTGGTGGGGCAGGGGCTACTGCCCCAGGACTCCTCCCAGCCTGTCCTGACAGTAGTGGCAGCTGTGGTGCAGAGCTGCTGACCTGCCCACCAAACATGGCTGGCAGTGGTGGGGAGGGTGGCGGCAGTGGCCGTTCAGCAACCATCTGCCTGGGGGGTGGTGGGGCCATGGGAAGCTGAAGTTGGTCTGAGGGGCTTTCGATGGGTCTTGCAGGGGTTTGTGCCAGCATACCTGTAAGATGGCAACCTTTTCACCATGCCTGGTCATGCCAGAATATTAACAAGTTGGGTGTCATGTACACTGCATGCAGCCCTTCAGTTGGCTCAGAATTCCATTCTTAATATGCCAGACCCTACTGTATCAGAGGGCTTGCACCACATGCAGGTATCTGCTAAACAAGCTGGTGCAACCGTTAATCAATGTGCAGTGACATTGGATCCTGATCTTGCAACTGCCTGATTACCTTGTACAGGTGCAGAGGAAGATGCACCCAGAGGCTGCACCCCTGGGGAGTCTGATGGCGCCAGGGGGGGCATGCTGGTGAACTCTGCAATATGCATGTCAGACTGCATCATGGCTGGGCCCCTGGCTGCCACCAATGTATTTGCCTTTGCACCTGCACCAATCAATCTCAACCTGCTGCTGTCACCATAGGTATGTGCAAATCCACAATACCCTATTTGAAGCTGTCACAAAGAAATACATGCAGCACACCATGCACAAAAGCAGAGAACAGGGTGTCCGCTTTTTTTAATCTTAGAGATGTGCATAGTCACAGTGGCTTTGAGTGTGGTGACAATCAACCATGCTACCTTTGGGGATCATGGTTGTGCATCTGTTACACATTTCACACAGCGCAAGTGACGTTAATAACAGGCAGTGTTGTGGAGCAACAACAGCAGCAGAAAAGGCTGACCTGGAGTGCTGCTGGCTTGGATTGCTTGCAGGGCATATGATCTGGCGGGAGGGCTTCTGACCAGACTCCGATCAGGCATCATAGTCTGTGACAGCTCAGGAGTCAACACATGATTGAAAGTAAGCAAGTGTGGCACGACTCCAGCTTTTGCAGCATGCCTCACAAAAAAAGTGCTTTGGTGACTTGAATCATGCTACAGCCTTCTCAGGGCATTGAAGGCTTATTGACCTACAGGCAGCAGGTGAAGCAATGTGCATGTTGTTCAATCACTTTGTGATGTATAAGCACTCCTTACCCGCCCTAGCTAAATTACATACAGGGATTGTTGTTGCACATGCAGCACACCATGGTCAATGCCAGCCCAAACACGGCCCAGCTCAGAGGGTGGGCAAGCAACCTTATTCCACAGTCATGTGTACGCATAGCTGCCAGTAGAGTGCATTGCCTGATACGCCTTCTCATGGCTGTATGCAGGATTCAAACCTGCGGTGATGTTCTCCTTTGCCTCATGGTGCTTGTGCCGGGCTGCAATCAAGCTGTTGTCAGCCAAAGCGGCAGGAACTGAGTCTTCAGGCACAAGCTCTGGTGTGATGTCCGTGCTGGACACCGTGGGAGGACCCTTGTTGTAGCCATCGGTTGGACCAAGGGGGTTAGGTGAGGCCGTGCGCTGTAGCTCACCAGCCTCTCTGGACATACCTAAGCAGGCAAAATTATAAAAATTATATGGAAATGGAAGCAGTTCCAATCGAAGTGCACGTCAAGCACGGATAGTGAATGCACATGAGCATTTCTGCAAGGTTCTACAAATGTGTTTCTTGACTATAGTAGTCCTAACGCAACGCTCAAAACTTGTAAGAACAAGCAGTATGCCAATTCAACTCACGGCGGTGTGAGCCAAACTGCTGCATTGACATTTAGAGAATGTTCAACATAAATGGTTGGTTCAGCACTTACTTTGCATCACCACACCCATTCCCAAGGGACCAGACACCCCAGACTGTCTGATGGCATCTTCTTGCAGCAAGCGCTGACCCATGGGGCTTTTGTTCACATACTGCCTTGTACTGACTATCCTGGGCCTGCACAACATGTTGTGGCTTGTTATACTCTGCAGCAAGGAGAAGTCAACGGCCTCAATTTGGCAGCAATGCAGCAGTCTGGAGCAAAAGCGGCATGATGGCACCTGGGAAGACGCTGTCTGGTATGGCCCACCATACAGAGATTCAGTCACACGGTATTTTTCTTTCTGCAGCTTGCGGTGTCTAAATACCATGCCCACAATTCCACCAGTGGCGCCAACTATGCCCCCAAGCACAAAGAGAATGATGCATGACAGCCACACAGGTGCCTGCCCCAGCAAAGTGTCGCCTGATGAGCAATGCTGCACCCATAAGGCAACTGTTGGCAAACTGTATATGTGCTTCAGCTTGTGATGACGTGGATAATATTGAGGGTGGCTATGATCATACAGCAGCAAGCCTACCATGGCGAGCTATACTGCCTACATCTGGTGGTGCGGTGTACTCAGAGCTCAGGTTGGTGACCTGCTTGAATGACTGCTTGGCTGACAAGCTTTGCCTTGTGTAGTTCAGCTGTTCAAGCAGATGCTTCTACATGCTGTCATAGTCCGATCTGTTGCCAGAGCGCAGCCGCGAGGGGTTCTGTGGTATGCAATGCCGGGCCGCACCTCAGGGTCTTTCTCGGGCGTGGCTGTGTGCTTTACAAGGCTCGTGCGCTGGGACAGCAGCTACCGGTCCGACCATTTGAAAAGCAGGAAGTTATCATATTTTTGCACAACATAATCTGTGCATGTGACACACATGATGTGAGCCGAAGGCAGACGCTATATAATGTTGCAATGCAGTCTCAGCGGCGTGATCTGCTGTGACTCTCCTTATCAATATGAACAAACCCACACGCAACCCATTGTGGCAAGGCAGTCGACCCCATATCTCAACAATTCGAGTGTACAAACGATCTTTCTTTAGAGGGTATTAAATTTAACGATGGGGTCCCAAAAGGCCGGTGAAGTGACTGGGGCAATGTAAAATATCGTACATATATTTACCGATGGGATGACCAATGTATGATGTACATTAATGGTGCAATATCAATGGTGACACGTGAATTTGATTGAACACTTCGAAGTTGTAACTGTACACTAGAGATTCTTTCGAATTCAAAGTGGTTGGATGTGTTGCCTATTCACCTGGATGTTGCAAAGCACAGCCCCAGATCATCAGGAACGCTGAGACACTGCCACACTTAGTGTCAGAGATATGCTGACAGTAGCAAGCCTTCACAGACACTCAAAAATACTTTGCACATACTGCGACGTGGCAGACCTACACCTTGTGAGCGGCTGACGACAGCACATGATATCAGCAAAGCATGCATCATTTTGCTCACTGGTTGTTTTCACTACAAATGGGTGCAAACCTTGCAATCAAAACGTGACAGGAACTTGCTTCAAATTAGCTGTGGGTGCTGCTTGTTCTTTGGAAAGTTAAGCTGTATACAACGCCCTCAAGGCTTCCACCTAAGTCTCTTCGAGTATCAGGCACCTCTTGAATTGAAAACCCAGCAACTTGAGCTTGTATCAAGATCTGCTTGTCAATGGAGTAAGCTCTGCAACAAAGGACAATGGCCCAATGAGCACATTTGCTCTCATGTGTTACATCCAGTGCAGGGTCAATACTTATCAAGCATACCTTGACACATAGCCAAGCAAAAATTTGCAGCCAGGTGTGCGGCCTAAAAGTTGCGATGCAACTCCAAACAGCGCAGGCAATGCTTTGAGGCTGTAGCAAACATCAGCACCCAGGACAACATCAAACCCCTGCAAGCTGAAAACCATTTGCACTGTCAGCAGTAGACCTGCTGCACATGGTTCATGCTGCTACTCTGAGCCCAAAGACAATGGCAGCTCATTTACACTCAGCAACGGCAGCAGTCTATTCTGCGACAGTGTGACAATGCATTGCTCCTGGTTGCAAAGAACATACAGCATTGTTGCCAAGCAGCGCACCTTGTGGTCAGGCGAGACCTGAAGAATTTGTTCAATGTCATTTTGAGAGTTCCATTCAAGCTTCAGACACCTGCATCACATTGGACATAATACAGTAAGGGATGATCAAAGAAGCTTATTAAAGCAGGTGCGTCAAGCATCAGCAGCTGGTCAGTGAGACTGAGGCTGACCTGATGCTGTGGTGTGCCTGATTCAGCTCTGCATTCCTGCCAAGCACTCTGAGAACTACGTCATTGTGGTCAGTAAGTACTACAGGGCATGCTCGCGCAGCCAGCAAGCCTACCAGGCCTAAACCAGCCCCCAATTCACAGGCACATGTGCAGTTTTCTAGGATTGCAGGATTTGCGGCAAGATAGCCCGCTAGCATGCTTGCTGCAGGCCAGAGAATCTGGCCTGTGAGATCATAGTCAGCTGCACACATGGACACAAGTCATTTTCAAGGAAGCATGCAAGCCATGATGAAAGGCGCTCTAAAGAGGGGACGGTCAGCTGAATTTGCAGGCCCAACGAGATAGAGTATCAGCCAGTAGGGTCGAACTCACTTGTTGCACTGGCTGAGCACAGCAACTTCACCGTCTGGCCAGAAAAGCAATAGTCCTGGACCTCATAGCTGCAACATCGTACATGAAAGCGGTTTGAGCGTTATGTGCTTACGATCTGGACAGTGTGAAGCGAACAGTGTCGATGCAAGCGCTTTCTGACCTCTCATTGTCAAACAACGAGGAATCGAACAAGTCTTCGTAGTGACTCAACGCTTGGGACATTGCATGTCGAGGAGCGGCGCGTCCGCAGCCACAACGTTGACTCGAGACGGTCTCGACGAGACCTTGCGACTTTCTCAACAGTTCTGGCAACAGTGGTTGAAAGCGGATGCTTTCGGCACGGATCACCAGCTGCAACAAACGACTGTTGACAAGGAATGAAGCGGCGTGCACATTTGCTCGCAGCAAGTTGCTGCTTGATGTGGTGATGTTTGACCTAAAACACGCCTTGGTCAACAGTCTAATTAGTCAAACCTTGCCAAATCTGTCGGCAGCTTGAACGTTTTTCCGGAACTTCTCAACAGTACGAAAACTACAGTGTCTTGCAGGGCTGCCTTCGCCTGTGCTGAATACCAGGACGTAGACTTGCACGCGAAAATTGCTGTTTGTCGGAAGCAGTTGGACGTGCGAGTCAGTGACAAGACCTCTGAACAGCTGCTTGACTGCTCACTCCGCTAGACTGCGGCGCCATGCCGCAGCAAGCTGCAGTAGCAGTGCACGCATACGACTCTGATGCCAATGTAGATGGAAGGACTGACGATGAACAAGAGCACCAGGAGCCTCCCCAATCCAAAGCACAGTCAAGAGTAAGTTTTGTTTTTCAGATGTTGGTTAGGCTTCCTCAGCTAGCTTGGCCTCATGCAAGACGTCTTCAGCATTGAAATGGTGCACGCTCCCGTGGAAGTATTTTCAGCTTCTGTGTCCGCTGATGCAGACTAGCAAAATCAGGTCCTTCAGGATCAGAACAGTATCTACTTTTGTTTTGATTGGCAGCTTTCTAGGTTTCATATGGTCAGGGCATGTGCCACTGATGTTCATGATATTCTGCATACAGGTAATCTGCGCATATGCTGACGACGTTACCCTGCAGGCACAGCTGTATGCACTCAGGTAACATATTTGACATTGAGGTCATGATGCAGTTTGCTATGGTACGGGAACTCTTCCGATTAGCTCAGAAGGCGCAGCAGGAATATGCAATAGAAGCTGAGCAGCGGCAAGGCCGCAGAGGGCTCCGCAAGGCCAAACTGGGATCGTCACAACAATGGTATTTCTTTGGTGTTGCAGCCTTCTGGATGTACCTCAGGTAAAATGCAACTGACACGCGTGCGATGCTGAAGCATGCTGTTTGCAGTCTCCCTTGCGTTTTGCATTGGTACCTGCAGCAAATTTTGCCCATGTCTGGGCTTGCATGGGCATGTCTAATGTCACATTGCCAATTGCTGCAGGTTTGTAAAGAACCAATTGGTAGTGGAGATCACATCTAGTGCTAAGCTAGCGCATCTCTTTGGCTGGGTTATGCGGCGACATTCTTTACTAGCATATTCCCTATACACTGCAGGTATGCGGCACCATGGCAGTGCTTCTGCAAGAAGATACATATATTAATGCCGTGCTTGATCTGCTGCACATGTCAGGATTGGGTACGTTTGCATGCAAGCACGTGGTCTGCTGCAAGAGTCGTGACTGCATGCAAGTGTGTATGGCTTTATCACTTGCTGGCATACTGTCCTGCTTCGAACACCTCTATGCCTGTGCAGGCTTTGTGACATTTGTGCTGAGGTTGCAAAAACGCATGTATATGTACCAGTTTGGGCAGTACGCTTGGACCCACATGATCCTGCTGGTTGTCTTCATTCCCTCCAGCTTCTTTGTCAGCAATATTTTTGACGGGCTGATGTGGTTTCTGCTGCCATGCTCATTGGTCATCATCAATGACATTGGGGCATATCTTTTTGGTAAGCAGCTAGCACACATGTCTGGCACAGCACCCAATTGCATCTACAGTCTAGCTTGGGCCCCTTGTTACATTGTGTGCACAGGAATGTCAGCTGTCGAGCATAGAATGGTTGGTCTGCGCACACAGGCACCAAAATTTGAGACCTGACAATGGTGTGTATTTGACAGCCCATGCATTTCTGCTTTTACAGTAGTACATGTCATCATATTTAGAGGCATTTCTTCCAAAGTCTGGCTTGTGGAAGTGCATGTTGGTCATCAGATGGTAGACTTGTACTGCAGCTCAACTGTCTGGCACACGTCGTCGTCAGTCGCTCACCTGTCTGACTTGTCAAAACAACTCAATGGCTTTGCTGCAGGTATGTGCTTTGGGCACAGGAAGTTGATACAACTGTCTCCCAAGAAGACGTGGGAGGGCTTCATTGGGGGCTGCATCACAACTGTGGTGGCCTCCTGGTATCTGGCTGGCTTCATGTCCAGGTTTAAGTGGATGACTTGCCCTCGCACAGTACGTCACCTGCTCATGTTTGGGCCCACATTTGCCTTTTAAACTTTTTGCTTGTGCGCAACTTCCTTGAAATAAGTTGAGAGCAGGAGGCTGAACAATATGTCATTCATGCTACATCATGCTGACCTATCAGCTGTCATTCAGCTGGCAAGTTGATTTCTGGCTGTCATCTGCATTAGTTGCCTCATGTACTGATGTATGCATGCACAGGTTGCTGTGTGTTCTTGCCTCAGTGCTCTGGGTAGAATTGCAATTTGATCACCTGCAACACAATGCAGCAACATCTGCTGCTGCTGTAGGACTTGTCAGTGTACAGCTGGCTAGATTGTGAACCTGATGACCTATACAAGCAGACAAGGTACAGTCTGTATGAGGTAGAAGATGCTTTTCCGCAGCCAATTCCAGAATATCTGGATTATTGGAGACAGAATGGACTGGGCATGCAGCACATCAGCCCATGGCTTACCTCAATAGGGCAGTTTTCCTTTACTGCGCGTCCCATGCAGGTATACTTCGTGCTCAATTGACTTGTCTCTCACAAGCATTCACAAGGTTGTGTGCATGTGCATCCGACCACACAATAGAAAAGAACTGGTGCTGCTCCTCTGCAAATGCAGCTAACCAGACTGCTGTGAAATAAGCCAAAAGCCACGCATTGCAGGCGTGCTTGCCTGCTGCATGTTTGAAGGCACAGCATTCGTCTGAGATGCAATGTCCCTGTGCAGTTTCATGCCGTGGTGCTGGCAGCATTTGCTTCCATCATTGCGCCGTTTGGAGGCTTCTTTGCCAGTGGTTTCAAGCGAGGCTTCAAGATCAAGGATTTTGGAGACAGCATACCTGGCCATGGAGGGATGACCGATCGCATGGATTGCCAGGTCTCTCCACGACTTCTGTACACATCACATAGCACACAAGGCCCAAGCAGCTCTGTGTGATTTGTGGCCTGGCGTAATAATTGGATCTTTTGCGCCTTCAGCAAGCGTGATGTGTTACCAGCAGATGCACACACGCTCTGAGGTTGCCTGTGACGCACCCCATCTGCGGCTGAGCAGAGCATTGTGGGTAAGACAAGGATTGACAAATGCATGCCTGTCTGCAGATTGTCATGGCCACGTTCAGCTACCTGTACTTCAATAACTATGTTGCGCGAGAGACATTAGCAGTGGGCGGGGTCCTGACCTCTATGCTACAGCTTGGGCCAGACGAGCAGCTTGAGCTTTTCAGCAAGTTAGCAAATATCCTTGCAGGAGACGAGCTTTTGCCAGAGGAGTTTGTTCATGACATCACAGAGACAATAAAGGCCAGAGCAGATGCACTATTAAGCAGAAGCTGCAATGCTAGCCTATAGCATACTTGTTGACTTGGCTTGCACAGGAACATAGGATTGAACTCGTTCGACGCACAAAGTTTGTGTGTTGATTAGTGATGTACCTTAACGATGTACAGTACTGTTTTGTTGCATTCCAGAATCAGAGTCCTAGCAGATGTCTGTATATTTTCTGCCAACCAGCTGTGTCCGGCTAGCCGTCATGTGTTTGATGTTCCTCCTTAGGCGGCAACGTGCTGAGCTTGTGCAGCATCTGTCTAGTATAGTTTATGCTTGAACCACAAACAATGTCACACAGTGCAGTTGTGAGTTATGTATAGGCTTCCTGGCATCTGCATTGCATGCATGACCACTTAGGCGTGAACCTGTACTATGCATTCTAGCGGGGCGTCATGCCTGTTGCAGATGAAACTGTAAAGTTGACAACCATGCGAACCATTGGTGTATGGAGTCCCAAACAGGCCTGATCACCGAATTAAAGTTTCAGGCACATCGTCGATACTCTGTTGCGAGAGTCAGCCAGACATGTCTAATTCACTCTTCGTACAGATCACAAGCTTGCTGCAGACAGTGAGAGGACCAGACGGCACTCCGGAAACAGAAGTCTTTTTGAAAGTCTGCAGACACATCATACCCGTGATCGGTATGCTTGCTTCTACAGAGTCTCCAATATACCAGAACCGCAATTCAAGAACAGAGTCCTGACTTGACATTGCGCTCACAGAGAAATTTGGCACCAGTTTTCTCATAGTGAGGAGTGATATCCAAGGCAACATTGACAGGTTGTCTTCACGACAGCGAACAAACCTTTCCCGGTATCAGTTACTCTATCCTATTGTTCTTGACGAGGTTCAAAACGGTGATACTGGGAACTCTTCATGTACCAAAGGGCTTCTCTGGCTTCAGAGGTGTGCCTCACGCAGTCTTCTCTGTTCATATTCAGCTGAACAAGGTGCTTGCAAATAAGCTGACCAAATTACTCAGGCATCTACAATGTACATGGCTGCAACAAAGCAGTCAGGAGATGGACAGTGGTGTGCAGGGCCATGGGCTTTGTTGCTGGTCTACTGAGGCGTTTGTATGATGACAGACAGGTATCATTGGCAACTGCTGCTAGCGAAGTTTACACGAATACGCTGTATCAGTATCATGGTTGGATAACTTCAGCAGCTTTCACTGTCGCTCTCAAGGTAAGCAGTGCTGATGTGATATGCAGCAGCTTTGCTCTCATTTCTGGTTCCTAGGACTTTGGCAGCTAATTTACTTCTTTTGCAGCTGGTTCCAAGCAGGGAAGCATTCCTGGAAAAGCTTGGGACTCCCAATGAGGAGCTGTATCAGCAAATGAACGGATTTCTAAGTGCTTTTCAGCCAGTGCTACAGGATGTACACAAGTTCTTTGTAGAGCACAATCTGGACGATCCAGCGCGAGTTTGAAGTCACACAAGCATGATGTCAAGCGACCACTCACTCAGGCTTGGTGATGCATCCACGTTGTCTGTTGACAGCCTGACTGCAAGTCAAGTCTGTGCTGCATGTCTTATGACGGCGCATTTATGCAGCAGACTGAGTTACGGCCAAATTTGCCAGAGCAAACGTTGTCGCTCAATTGGCACTTTGCACATTTCAAAGGCAGAGGACAAAACGCCAATGCTGTACTGTTTGGCATTTCCCCTGCAGTACAACGCCCAAACAAAATAATGATTACTGAGTAATCAGTTTTTTCGTGCTGGATCAAATTGAATACTGACGTATCTGTGTAGTGTGGGCTGTCTACGGTTTTCTAAGGGCCTGCTTACATTTGAAGCATGCTTGTGAAAAGTACTTGTAACAGCTAATGCATTAAGCCTGGTCAGTTGTTGCGGCTTCTTGCGTGCATGACTCATCAAGTCACCACAGAAGCTGTATGTGAACTTGAGGCCGCTGGTCAAGATCAGGCTTCGGGAAGGCTGCTGCAACATCGTTGTCAAAGGCCAGACAGCACCTTGAAGCTAGGACAATACTAAAGGTGTGAATCATCATCGACTGCAGAATGGCGCATACGCAAATCCCTCTTCTGGCTGTCATGGGCCTGGCCATGGCTTGCACCCTAGGCTTATCCGCAGCGCTTGTGCAGGTACAAGCTGTGCACTGCTGTACCTGCTGTCAATGTTTGTGGCGCGCCCACCATTGTTGTATGCACGTCGGGATCGTGCGCGTCATTTCGTGACGCTAGATCCGGAAACTGCACAACAAACTGTCGACCCGCGTCCGCATCCCGTATGGCTATAAATGCGCTCAATCACTGTCAATGCGTCAGTATTCGTGCTTTGCAGCTGGCTAATTCTGGCCCTCCTCCTGATGTTGTCGGTGTATGGGTTGATGACTCCGACGTAGGCGCCATAGCAACGGATGGGTCGTTCATCTATCAAAGCGCCACGATCGGACAGGCTCCGTATATCGGACGCTACTTAAGCTACCAGTGAGCTCATCATCATGCAGCAATCAACTCAACACTTTCGCACGCGACGCATGACGATGCCTGTTTAAAATGCAATACCAACCAATCATGATTTGATTGCTTGGTATCAACTTGCACCGATGCAGGTGCAACCCAGATGGGTCATGGTCTACAGTCTATGTCCAGTACTTTTGATGCAAATGGCAATGTCAATGGAACGTCGCCTGGCTGTAAGCATCCTTGCCCAGTCATACTCATTTGATGTGACACTATGCGCATGCATATTCTGCGGCTTCTGCTTCACAGTTGATCCTATCGCAACTGCTTTCACGCTTGACTAGTCCAGTCAAGTACTTGTGGTTTGTTTTTCACAGGTGGAACTGGGTACTTTGTGGACGGTTTGGTACGCGCTCGAAGTGACTGAAAGTGTCACTTGGCTGTCACAGCACTGAACTTGTGGTGCTGACTGCAGTTTACATCAATCTTTGCTCTGACAGATGTTGAAGTGTGCCCTCTGGGACCCAATGCAGAGACTGAAACCGTTTACCACACCATGGTTCCTGGTAGCACCTTGGGAGCACTGTTGAATGCAACCTTCTGCAGCTCACTCCGCCGGGGTGTACTTGAGCACCCTATTCTGCCTGCTGCATGAGAATCATTCAACCCTACCAAGGTTTAGCCTGCTATGAAGCCTGCTACAAACTCAGTGGAGCAGATTGAACAGGCAGTGAACATCCTGTCAACCAGCACAATTGCCAAAGAAGCAGTGCCACATTTATGATCAAAGAAGCAAAGAGTGCATTGGTGACCAATCGCAGCTCCAAATAGCAGGTTGCAGCAGAAGTATCTCGACCTGAGAAAAGGCAGCAGCTGCAATATTGGTATATTAGTTCAGTGTATTTTAACCCGGTGATCCTCAGTGAGCGACATGTTTTATGAAACCCTGGTTGCTGAAGCCATCCTTTTCAGTCTTTACATAATACACGCTGTCTGAGTGCACAAGACTGTATGCGAGGGAAGTTGCTCTGGCAAGCCCAAAAAACAAATCACAATTGCCAAGAGTTGTGCAATGTCAAAGAAGAGCTGTCTAATTGGACTGATTTGTTGACATCTCACATCCACAAATGCGTTCTTGGCTCACCAACCAGGACAACTCTTGCTGAGTCAAAGTATGACCCGAAACTCCATTTCCTCTCCTCCATATGACTCGTACATCTCTTCTAGAGTCTCTGGGAATATCTTGTTGGCATCACCGACTCCAAGCAAAGCTGCTTCTGCAATGTGGCTGACAGCCTGCTGGATCTCCAGGCTGTCCTCCTCCAATGGCTCATCTGTACATCGAGACAGAGTGAGTGGAGTGTCAATATAAAGAAGCCAGGCAGGTATAGCAACCCACTACCCTGACCAGTTGTACCTGTCAGCGACCAAGCATGACATGTAGATAGTCAGCAACACATGACTGGCACAAGAGCATGAAAGCAAAGGACCAGGCAAGCTGTGGCCCAAATGGTGTCATGCAGAGCAGCAACAGAAGTGTGCATGTTAGAGGTGCTCGCGCACACGCGTGTCACATACCTTGATCTGCACCAGGCAGATAGCTGTCCTCTGAAGGCTGGTTCCTGACTAGTATGCCCAAGGACTCAGAGCCAGCACCCCTGTAAGCCCCCCTTGCAGCACAGTACTTCACCAGCTCGCTCCAATTTGGATCCTGCATGAATTGATCAGCAAGCTCAGCGCTATGCACGTCTTGTGGTGTGCCCCAAGGCATGCAGACAGTAGGAGTTTGTAGCGTGAGGGGCAAATGAAGCAGCTGTGAGATCCTGAGACAATGCGCCTGTGTTGTACTGTCAGACCTCATGGACATCTCCAGGTGATGACACGGCATCGTAAGAATATCGAAAACTTCCTTGATGGGAGACAAAAATGACAAGAAGTCTGCAGCCATGTATGTGCATGTTTCCATGGTGTGATGTCTGACCTGCATCAGCACAAGGGGATGGCCCAGGACCACCATGAGCGCCTGCGCCCGGGTGATAGCCACATTGAAGCGGTTGGGGTTCCTGAAGAAGCCCACAGTGGGGTCTGATGCACCACCCGGGGGGTGCAAGGCAGAGCCCTTGGGGGGCTTGCCTCCTAGGGGCAGGTCTGCTGGTCTGGACAGAACCGTGGAGATGAAGATGATGCGTGCTTCCTGCCCCTGGAAGTCATCTACGGTCCCCACCCGCACTGCAGCCAGCTCTCGTGCTCGCAGTAGCAGACGCAGCTTCTTCACCTGTACACAACACCAAGCGCTGCTCAGCAGTGCTGCTGAGCACAGCTGTGACAAAGCAAGACTGGCATGTACTTCGTGTCCCATTTGTGGGTTGCAAAGCTTGGCAAGCTGCATGCTGAGGGCGCTGCAGCGACAGATCCACATGCTTCCTGCAACAACTGTGCCTGCCAGTGTGACATCGCACTGCACCATGGTCAGTCATCAGCTTCACAGAGTTGGTGTACAAGCTCCTTGCTGACCTGGTTGCGGTAGGTGGCAATGACGCCGATGTCCTGCACACTCACTCCCTGCCCGCCAGCTGTCTTGTAGGACAGCAGGCCTTGCAGCAGCTTGACCAGGGTGGAAGCTTCCACTGGGTTGTAATAGCTGGGAGCCTCCCCATCCCTCATCTACACAGAAAGGAAAAGAACAGATCACACCTGACTGACTGACAGCTCTCACACATTTGGTCGTGGAAACCTTTCCACAGCTTTGTTTTGTTTGTGTAAGGAACTATGCTTTTAAGTCAGTTGATTTTAGCTGGCCCCTGCGACCATTGGCCTTAATGGCCACGTGAGTAGCCTGAGGGTGAGGTATGTTGTGCTTCCCTGTTGGCACCCCCATCTATAAACATCTGGCTAGCCTCACTGGGACCTGAAGCAAGGACCGCGCAATGATAGCATTGGCACGTATGTACTGGAGGCTCCAGGACAGCTGCAAGGCCGTGAACAGGTTGCAAGTCCTGTCCGGAATTGTGTAGGACAGCTCTGCATGCAGGTGAGGTCATGATGGAGCAGCTTCTGCCATACTCATGTGAGCTTGCCACACAAGGCACAATGACGATTTGCTGAACAAGCGCTAGTTCAGCAGACCGTAAGGCGCCTGTTCAGTTTTATTATGAAAAGGCATGCAGTGTTTGCTGAAGAGGGACAAGAATACCAAAGGCCTGAAGCACAGTGTGGCACGATGTGGTCCCTGATCTAGATGTCTGGCATACCTGCTGACCTCTCACACCATAGAACAGCGTATTCACTGGCAGCTGATTATCAGTGTCATCATCGACTGCTGCATCAACTTCCCCTTGGGGTTTGCCAGCAGTCTGTTCTTCTTCTTCTTCTTCATGCCACTGACCCCCATGCTTCCTGCAACACATTCACACAATGATTAGCAGGAGCCGTCTACCCCACCCAGGACAGACCTTGAGTGTGTAAGAAGAGGAGGAATCAGGTGCCGAGCCTCCACAGTAGATGGGCTGATGGCTTACTGCACAGCGGCTCAGACAGACACAACACAATTTTATAGGGAGCTGTGCAGACATGCATGACAGCACTGTGTTGCCAATGTTCACATGGACACCAGTGCAGACTGCAGGTGTATCGACAGGAATGTCTGCTGCATTGCTTGACATCATCAAATGCATATTTCATACTGCTGCCAGGAGGTCTAGTGAATTCAAGGGTTGCAAGTGATACAAATTGCAAAGGCTGCAGTGATCTGAAGTACAAAGCAGACCTGTCAGGCTTCTGCAGCTCATTCCAGAAGGGCGCCGTGACCAGCTTGGAGTCGGCAGAAGCCATCAGCTGATTGTCATAGTACAGCCGGCTTGGCAGCTCCAGCAGCCGCCTGTGGCTCCTGTAGTTGTGGACCAGCATCCCTGCAACACATTCAATGCTTGTGATTGCAGCCAGCTTGGCAGCTTCCAACCCCAGCTGTAGCCACGCGTGCACCAGCACCATTGAGAGCTGTGACTTGACATGGTGGTGGCAGTGTGATACAGCGCTATGTGCATGGGGGAGGGGAGGGGGGAGGGGGTGTGTGGAGGGGGGTTGGGGAATCTAAACTCATGACTGGGTACTCTTTATGTGCTTAAGTATCCCTGTAAAGGTCAGACAGTTGCCCAGACCTGGCTTGCCAAATTCATGCCACTGCAAAGTCTGCTGCATTGATGTTGACGCACAGAGAGCAGCTCATATATACAGAAGCTGCAGCGTACCTAGGCATGGGGCCAGGCCCAGGTCTGCATAATGCTGCTGCTGGGTGGCATGGTACTGCACAAAAGCCTCCAGCAGAGACGTCTTCAGACCGTGGCCTTCAGCCGCTGTTGAATGGAGCACTGGGCCCAGCTGCCTGCAGACACCACACAAAGCCTTTGTTTATGATGCAGCTCTTGAAATGCAGCCAGAGCCAAACCATGACGCCAAGGTCTGTTTACTGTAGCGGTGCTGTTACGTGTCGCACTTTGCAGAACATGATGCCAAGGTCTGTTCGCTTTAGCGTTGCTGTCACATGTCGCACTTTTGCGGAACATGATGCCAAGGTCTGTTCACTTTAGCGTTGCTGTCACATGTCGCACTTTTGCGGAACATGGAGGGTAGTGTCTCTATTGTCAGCAATGGATTAGGGGAATGAGCTGTGCAGCATGAGGATGATCAGCCTGCCAGGCTCATGCCATCAGAGTGCCGGTACTCCATACAAATTGATTGAACACAGAGCAAGCCTTTTGCATGTGGAGCTGCCTCCCAGTGCTCTCAGTCCTAAAGTTCTTCACAGCTTCAGCTTGACAGCTATCAGCTGTGTTGTCAGCAAACAACAAGGCGTTCCTGTATGGCAATCAATCAGAGATGCAACAGAAGGCCTTGATACGATACCTTGGATCCCCACAAAGCATGGCACAGCTGTCTTGAGGGGCCAGCAGTGTCAGGGGAATGAGCGCCTCTGGTCCCAATGCCTGGAACAACAGACCCTTGCTCAGAAACAGCGACGTTAACAGTTGAATCTGCGGAGAGAGGCTTAAATTCATGCTCAATATGCACTCAGGCAAGTTACCATGCCAGATAGCACAATCTCACGGCCTGTACAGAAAGTGCAAGCCGCACTGCAAGGCATCACGTCGGTCATGTAGCGATGGCTCAACCAAAATGTGCAGCTAGGTGGCAGCATGCATACAGTCAGCGTCTATGAGCACAGAGTGACAGTGCCCAGCATAGCAAGAGGAGGCCATAAGGCGGTGATGCTAGTGAAAGGTGGCTGAGGAACACCAGAAGCTCACGCGCATAAGCCAGTAGTGTACTGACCTGGCCTGCCTCATCAATCATGACGTGTGTGAACTCCAAAGGCCTGAGTCCAGTGGCCTTGGCTTTCTCAGCTTCCCTGCAGGCCTTCTCGTAGTAGGCTGCATACTTCCCCTCACGCAACATGCCTGTGCAAGATCTTAAGATCACTGTTGTGCCATCAGTCAAGGCGTTGATGACAGGCAGGCAGGGGGCGTCGGGCGGGCGGTATGGAGACAAACTAAAGAGGTAGCGAGTTGAACTGCAGGCGTGCATGGCTTAGAAAATTCCACAGCTGCTGGGTGATGTCTGGAAGTCCACATTTATATCACGCAGGTCTCCAAATGCCCTCATGATGAATGCCGCAGCAGGCATTGTGCCAGTGAGGTTGTTGGTAACCACTTGGTGCATCAGGCCACTAATGTCAGCAACAGCAACACAAGCTCAATGTACTAGGATGCAGATGAACAAACAGCATATGGTGCAAAGGGCTGTTATGACTCTTACCAGCAGCGCCACAGGTGCAGACCACAATGTTGTAGATGGCCAGCTGCTCTGGGCTGGGCAAGCCAAAGTAGTTGGTCTCCTCGTTATAGAAGCAGTTTGGTCGGACATCTTCTTGCACCTGTGTCATCAGGCTTGCTTGCATTGCTTTTCACTGAGGGCTTGCTGCAAAGGTACCATGCTGTTCAAGCGCCAATCAGCTGATGAGACAAGAGAGGGGTTCTGCAGCTTTGTCCCTGCTGATTTGATATGCTGACTATCGCTTGTGCCAGACTGTGCATCCTCATGAGCGAGTAAGGATTGTGGCTTGGCAAAGACTTTGTTGGGTGTACGACCTCAGACGCAACGTGCAATGCACAGCAACAATATGGAGGCAAGGTGCAATGTACAGCAACAATACGGAGACCAGGTGCAATGCACAGCAACAAAATGGAGGCAGAACACAATGCACAGCAACAACATGATGACTGACCTGGGTCGGAGGGACGCGAGGGTCGTTGAGTCTGATCATGTAGTCAGTGGTGATGCCTGCTGCAGACAGTGCCTTGAACAGCAGGTCTGCACTGAAGTTCTGGGGAGCACACATCAGCAGACGCGCTCCCTTCACAGAGCTGTACACCTGCCACATGCGCAACAACACCTAATCAAGACAGGTGCAGGTATGGCACAGTGGTTGCAAGTCTTAAAGTCAAGAATACCCGCTGGGACACTGACTGTTCACTCAGTTGGTTGCTGTTGAACAGGCTCTGACCTCCAAGATGCCTGGTTCAGGTTTGGCTATCCTAATTTGCAGGCAGCCGCTACCTTGACAAGTTGAGATCATTCATGTGTGGAAGCTCAACACACCTGAAGGGCGCACTCAACAAGGGTGACTGTCTTGCCGGTGCCAGGGGGGCCAAACAGGGTCAATGGGTGGCGGCCCCCTCCTGCCCCAACAAGGACAGATGCTACAGCTTCTCTCTGCTGACTGTTCAGCTTCTGCGCTCCCAGTTCATCCAGGAAGCCCGCCTTCCTGTGCATCTTGCGCAAGCTGGGCAGCTGATCTGGTTTTGCTCCCTGCACATGCATACACCAGATGTAAACTGCAGAAGAGTTGCGCGTGGGACCTTGCAATGCGCTGTAGCTGTGGAGCCTGCTTTTTGCATGACGAGCTGGCTAACCTGCAGATAGACTAAGGCCATTCACTGCTTCACAGGCAGAAGAAAGAAAAGAAAAGACTACCCCTTTTGGCATTGAGTAAAGAAAAGCCCAAAGGTGAGGTATATTGGGTTTCCCTGTGGTTGACTGGCAGAAGATATAGTGTAACAACCAAGCATTGTTTGCACAGTTGTGCTCTGTCTTATAATAGACTGTGTGTCTTTGTGCGATGCGGGTCAAGAAAGGCAAAGCGCATACAGACCAAGGGCTCGAGGTGGGGACAGCTAGAATGCTAGGAGGCAGAGGAGGCCAGGGCTGAGACAAGAGTACTGTCCTTATGTCCCAACAAGCAGTACGCCCAAGGAAGCCCAACACACCTCACCCCTCGGCTTTTCTGTAATCAATGCCGAAAGGCGTAGTCTTTTCATTTCTTCTCTTTGTGTGATACGTGTGCAGCAACAGTGGCAGTGTCATCAACAGCAACACAATAAGACACACACAATGCGCTTGATGCGGTCCGGTTGAAGTCCAGCAGCAATAGACTGCAAGCGCTGACCCTCAGGAAAACAGGTGCACACCATACGAAGCAGTCATGCAGCCTGCTTGTGCTTACCTCTGCATCTGCAGCATTGTCTGCTGCTACCAGAGCCGCCTTGAACAAGTCATCGCTAGGCAGCACTGCTGTGATGCCAGACTTGGACCCCTGTACAGCCTCTGGACCACCTTCTGCACCACCTGCAGGGCATGACTACTGGATGTGGGAAGCACAGATTCATTCCGTCGGGCATCTGTCAGCCCTGAGTGAATTCAGTTCTGTGTCCACTCAGGACTGCTTGCACACACAGGCCAAAGTGTGGGGAGGGAGCATGATGCATCAGCAGCCATCTGCATCACCAGCTCAGCTGCAGCCTCAGAGCAATTGGCAGGCTTGCACTGCCTGAGCAAGGCATCCATGGTGTGCTTGACTGCAAGCCTATCATCATCCCTCGTCTCAACTCCTTCATCTTTTGCAGAGAAGCTTACATCAATGGCCACCAAGAGGCAGATCACTGATGCAAGACTTCCTGCCAAAGATCAAGAAGTTGGGATAGAAATCGATGACAAGCATGCACTCAAGGGCAGGCTTTCTTTGCCAGTGCAAGGAGAGCCAGGGTGGCTAAACATATCTTAGCATGGCATTGCACAAGGTCAAACGGTAGAGTGGCAGGTATCGTTTGAAAAACTCCAGGACATGGTAACAGCGGCAGCATGCTGGGAGCTGTGGGGAGTGCAGCATGCATGTGACTCAGTTTGGAAGAGGATTGGCGTGACAAGAAGCTGCCAGCAGACCTTCTCTGATAAGATGAATCGCAAAGGCAAATGCTACAGACACAGCATGCAGGCCTCGTAACAATGATAACAATAAATGAAGAGTCAGGTGTGCCACACGACTTTGGCATGCAAACCCAAGGACACACCTGACAAGCTGGATGAGGAAGTGAGCTGTGGGGGCAACAACTGCATTGTGCGCCTTGGGGTGCTGGTAGCAAGAAGCGCTCGCAGCATGCGCCTGAATGGAGTGCTATCAAAGGTGAAGCGTACATGCACCGGCCCTCTGACATCTGGGTCTGCAACAACAGCAGCTCATACAGCACTTCAAGGTGCAGCGCAAGTTTGCTGTCCAGATGTCATTCTGTATTCCAGGCCTTACATATGTTTCAGGGTCTAGCATTCAGGATTTGCTATCCAGTTCTCCTCAGATGTTCATTTGCACACATATGTAGATTAATATGATGAAGTTGCCGTTGGATGTGCTGTGTAGCTGCAACATGCGACCTGAGGTGCTTTGCATGCATCGGTGAATGCAGCTTGCACTGGTGTTCCGAGCAGCTGTAAGCTGATGCTGAAAGTATCACACTCTGTAGACAAAACCGTCCGTCCTTGTACTGCATCCTGGCTGCATTTTACCTGCCTACAGTTGCACCTCATTACAGGGTTGCCTGTCAAGGGAGTGCTACAGAGACAGCATGAAGCGGCAATTGTATGAGGAACTGACCTTTGTGAGGTTCCAAATTTGGAACAGCCAGCATGCATTGCGCATCTTGAGTGATCACAACCCAGCCACTCCATTCCTTGTTTGGGTTTGCAGCAAACCTAGCGCGCATTGAGGAAGACTTCACAAGCTTGTAAAGTTGTGACATCTGATTGGTGTTATCAGGTGGGCACTAGCCAGTTATGTCCATCTTGCAAAAAGGTGCGAGAGGATTGTTGCTGGGACTGCTGGAGTTCCTGTGCATGGGTGGGTAAAACCACGCACTGCACTAGTCATATGTCTGTCATCATGCTGCGCATGTGCATGAGATATAGAGAGACCAAGCAGTACATGCGAATGCACACCCATGAATGGCTTTGAAGACAGTCTTTGTTGTGCAGAAGTGTCTTGCAGACCTTGCAATGAATGAGTGCTGGCAGGGACTTGCCTCAAATACACAATGTCACCTATGATCAGGTTGGGCCTCTTCTCGACAAGTCCTGGCACCTACGCAGGCATGCGAGCTTGGCAACTGACAGCCTGGTGCATGCA
>JAABUP010000982.1_pt1 | contig 61186 bp, 56 predicted proteins | sample 5559201 | NCBI WGS metagenome assembly JAABUP01 (sample SAMN10711887, study PRJNA513373) | rock metagenome | isolation source: Antarctica rocks | place: Antarctica | reverse complement strand
CCCTGACCCTGTTGCAGCACGAACCCACGGCCCGCTGCGGGATCAAAGCGAAACGCCTCAAGGCCGGGTGGGATCACCGCTACTTACTCAAGGTCCTTGCCGGCTGATTTAGATGCAATTGCCCTGTGGCTCCTGGCGGAGCAGTTGCCTCCGAGGCCCGCAGGGTGTACGCTCCCTCTCATGATAGACGTGGTGTGCAGCGACGATGGAGGTTGTATCATGGGAGACGCGGTGAGTGAGCGGTATGCGGACCTGCTCGAAGGCAGCGACGATTGCGTGGATCGCCTCGTCCTCAACGCCTCCCACACGCTGTGCGACGCCCCGGCGGGATTCCGGTCTTGGTGGCGGCACCTCACCGGCTCCGATGCGACCCTGGACAATGCGCACCTCATGCGTATGGCCGGGCGGTTCAGTCGACGTGTCCGCGGCTTCGCCACAGCGCACGATATCACCGTCGTTGATTGTCTGCGTGGGGAGCGCACGCACGATCGCGCCGAAGAGTACCTGGCGACGCACCCGTCGACGCGGGGGCTCTTCATGATTCTGGTCGCGCGCGCCGTCGCCCCCGTGTGGGAGGTGCAGCAGGCCAAGAACGGCGTGATCGTGGATCTCGTGTCCAAGAAAGCCTACGTGAATCACTACTCGTTCCATATCCTGGACCCCGACTGGGGCCACCTCACGATTAAGATGTCCGGGCATCCGCCCTTCGGGGCGCAGATCATCCTCAATGGGCATGAGTATGTCGCCGCGCAAGCGGCCAAGGCTGGGATCACGACCCAGCAGGAGGGCAACTGTTTCACGCACCTGACCGACCCCACAGCCCTGACGTCAATCGCAGACACCTTGTCCGAGGAGCGGATGATAGGGCGTCTGACGCAGGTCTGTGAACGCTGGATCTATTCATCCTGCTTGTGTTTCGCCCTGGATGTTGATGATATTAACGGCGACGTAGAATTGGCTCTTGGGCGCTTTTGATGATGCCGACGTCGTGTCGATGTACGGCGGCAAAGACGAGAAGTCATGGGGTTGGTCGTTGGCTGACGTCGTATTGACAGGGCTCATGAACAACAGGAATAGGAGTAATGTGATTCTCGCAACTCGCGACCACTCGTTTTGTTGCCGAGCTTCGTCGCCGAATACCATGGTCGGAATAGTGCAAGGCTGGTTGACTATTTTAGCTGTCTAACTGGTAGCTACCATCGTTCGTGGAGACAAGCATTCCGGTTCTTACCCTTACAGTACGAACGTCCCTCTCAAATAGCATCATCAAAAGCGCCCAAGAGCCGTAGAATTAACCCAGGAACGCCAAGAAAGTTGACCCACCCCTCGTAGACCGTCACCCTAGTCTCTGTGCAGGAGATGAAGGGAGGCGGACATGTTAAGGAGTGGATCAGTGAGCAAGATACAAGGGTTGGCGGCCGAGGGCAAGCCGATTCGGGAGATTGCCCGCGAGCTGGGACTCGCACGGAACACGGTGCGCACCTACCTACGGAGCGGGCCACAGGCGGCGGGACGGCGGCAGCGGGGTTCCAAGCTGGACCCGTATAAGGAGCGGATCGTGGCCTGGGTGCGCGACGACCACCTGTACAACTGTGTGACGATGCTTGAACGCCTGCGCGCGCTCGGCTACAGCGGCGAGGTGAGCACCGTGAAGGCGTTCGTCCGGCCGCTACGCCCCGCCGCCGCCGGGCAGCGGCCGGTGCTCCGCTACGAGACGGAACCGGGGCAGCAGATGCAATTCGATTGGGGAGAGTTCGTGTACGAGCAGGAGGGGGCGCGGCGCAAGGTCTTCGGCTTTACCGCTGTGCTGGGCTACTCGCGGATGCGCTTCGTCGTCTTCGTCAAGCGGTGTGATACCGCGACTCTGATCCGCTGCGTCATGGCGGCGTGCGAATATTTCGGCGGTCTGCCCAAGATCGCGCTCACCGACCGCATGAAGAACGTCTTCCTGGAACAGATGGACGGCAAGGAGCCGGTCTGGAACCCCGTCTTCGCCGACTTTATGGCCTCCATCGGCGTGGTCCCGCGTGTCTGCCGGCCGTATACGCCCCAAACGAAAGGAAAAGTGGAACGATCGGTCGGGGTGGTCAAGCAAGGATTCTGGCCGGGTGTGGCCTTCACCGATCTCGACGACCTGAACCGGCAGGCCGCCGGGTGGTGCGACGGGCTCAACCGGCGTGTCCATCGCACCACGCGCCGTCGGCCGGTGGACCTCCAGACAGAGGAGGGACTGCGCCCGCTCCCCCCGGCCTTCGCCTGGGAGCGTTTCGCGACCGAGGAGCGCCGCGTGAGTTGGGACGGCTTCCTCTCCTATGATGGGGTCCTCTATGGCCTGCCCTCCGCGGCCGCCGCCGCCGGGGGGGTCGTCCAGGTCCGCGAGCGTGACGGCCAGCTCACCGTCTGGCAGCGCGGCGCGCTCGTCGTCACGCTGGACAAGGAGCCGCGCTCGGGCGAGATCGTCGCGCATCCGGACCAATTCGCGCACGTCCTCCCCGCGGCGACGGCCCGGCGCCGCCCCCGGCCCCTCGGCCACCAGGTCCCCGCTCCCGTCGTCGCGCAGCGCTCGGCCGCCCAGTACGACGTCCTGTATGGCGTGGAGGTGTTCGCATGAGCGCGAGTGCTGCCGTCGTCGCCGAACTCGGCCTGCGCCACCTGGCGACGGCGTTGCCGACCCTGCTTGATGAAGCCCGCCAGGAGCAGCTCTCCTATGATGCGTTTCTGCACCGCGCCCTGTCGACCGAGGCCCAGGTGCGCCACGCGCGCATGGTCGAACGCCGCAGCCAGGCCGCTCATCTCCCGGCCCGCAAGAGCCTGGATGCCTTCGATTTCTCCTACCAACCCGGCCTCTCCGAGCGCACCATCCGTGAGCTCGCCGGCCTCTCCTTCGTGGAGACCGCTACGAACATCGTCTTCCTGGGTCCCCCAGGGGTGGGCAAGACCCATTTGGCGGTGAGTCTGGCCTGGCAGGCGCTCGAGGCCGGCTATGCCGCTTACTTCACGACGCTGACCGACCTGGTCGCCGACCTCGACGCCGCCGCGCATGCGGGGCTGTTGCGCAAACGGCTGCGCCACTATGAACGGCCCAAAGTCCTCGTCATCGACGAGATTGGCTACACGCGCCTCACCCCCAAGCAGGCCCATCTCATCTTTGAGTTGGTCAACGCCCGCTACGAGAAAGGATCGCTCCTCCTGACGAGCAACAAAAGTTTCGCGGAATGGGGGCCGATGCTCGGCGACGAGGTTCTGGCGACCGCCTTGCTTGATCGCCTCTTGCACCACGCCGAGGTCGTCGCCATCAACGGCCAGAGCTATCGCATGAAAGACCGCCTGCAGGTGCTGCAGGCTCCCGTTGAGAGCGCGTCGGCATCATGAGGACGGATCTAGCGCCAGCGCACCGGCGCACGGACGGGCACACCGCGCGTCCTCCGCCCCTGGGCAGGCCGGAGACGCCGTGCGCACCGTGGCCGGTTGACGCCGCACCACCCGCGGCATCTTTATTTTTCCAAGTAGGGGGTGTTCCTGGGCGCCACCCATCGTTTTGGCGGCAGTGGTCGGCATCAGTCCGCTGGCGCACCGTACAGCGATCGTGTCGTGCGGATCACAACGGCCGTTTACCGCTCCCTCGCCGGATCGTCTTTCCCCTCGGCGGGGGCGTGTGTCGGTGACGATCGGCAGGCCGCTTAGCGAAAGGAGGAATCGCGCTGCCGCTAGAGAGATGACAGCGCACGTCCAGCGACGGATGTTACGCTGGTTTTACCTGGAAACTAGCGTAACACATGGCACCGGCCCAGGTGGGTCAATGCAGAGTGGCGGTGGGTCAACATAAGTTGGCGTTAGTGGGTCAAAAATAAATCGCCCTTGACAATGAGCAGGAGCGTAGCGGCTTTCGCTACGCGTACTCGGTCTATCAGCTTGAGTACAGCCGCAACCTGCTGTTCCGGATGGGCGGACAGATGGAGCAGGTCTTCCAGGCGATGATTGATCGGACGCGCGCCCACCTCGACGTGCGCGGGCTCAAGACAATCTTCGGCGCCAAGATGCGCCCCCGCCACATCAGTGGGACGAAAGCCCCGCGCTTGGAGGTCGTGGTCGAGACACCTGTGTATGACCTGACGGTGTTCAAGCTGCACTTTGGCAAGCTGACCCTGAAGGCCTATACCAAAGGCGCACATGTGCTCCGGTTCGAGGCGCAAGCGCATCACGCGAAGGAGTTGGGGTGTGGGCGGGTGGTGGCGCGTTTCCCGCGGCTGGTCGCGCGGCTTCACGACATGGTGGATCATTTCCTGACCACGCTGGACTGCGTGGACCACGCCTTCGTGGCCGACGACATGTTGGAGCAACTACCCGCACCGGCGTACCTGGGCCAGACCAGAGTGGGAGGCATCGACCTCAACAAGCCGCGGATGCGTGCCGTCCTGACGGCGGTGCTCGCGCTCGCACCAGCCCCTAACGGATTCACCCTGGGCCAGGTCGCCGCGCAGGTGCAAACACTGCTCGGGCCAACCGGATCGGCCTACCAGCCGCGGCACGCCGCCTACGACCTCAAGAAGCTGCGGGCCAAGGGGCTGATCGGCAAGGTGGGGTCCTCACGGCGCTATCAGGCGCCGTCGGATGGGCTGCGCACGATCGCCGCGCTGGTGGTCCTGCGCGACAAGGTCATCAAGCCGATTCTGGCCGGAACAGCCAAGCCAAAGATGGGCCGGAAGCCGAAGACCTGGAGTGCCATCGATGAACACTACGAAACGATTCGCAAGGACATGCAGACCCTGTTCGAGGACCTGGGTCTCGTCGCATAGACAACTTTTTGTCGATGTCGCTAAGACAAGCGCCTAACCTTGTGCAGGGACGGCACCCTGCACAAGAGGCTCCTGACGGAGCAGCAAACATCGACAATTTTTTGTCGATGTCGGTGCCCCAAGCGCCTAAGCACATGACCATAAGTTCGGCACAGTTTTTCGGGCGAATCACGCCTAACAAAACCGTGCCGGACTTCTGGGCGCCTGCTTAGTACTACAACGTTACTTCGCTGGAATCACCCGTAGTGACCGTAAGACAAGGGGCAATCTGGCCGCTAAACTGTGCGGTCGCAAGCCTGCTTCCAAGTCGCTAGCACGGCCTCAGGGGACAAGTAACGTTGTAGTATTAGACGGCCTGATTGGTGTGTCAGGCGGGCGTTTTTCGTCTCACTGTCCATGGCACGTATGTGTCAAGCTAATCGGCTCTCCCGACGACTTGGTGAACGCTGGTGAAGCCTTATACTTAGGATAGAGCATCATACCTCTATTCCTTTGTCATCGAGATTATGTCTTTACTCACTAAAGTTTTCCCCCAGCTCAAACATTTTCACCTGGACGACATCGACATCACGGACGGCACAATGCGCATCTCTGGGACGGCGAAGAAGGCGTCCGCGCGCTGCCCGGTGTGTGGTCGCCGCTCCCGCAGCGTCCATAGTTGGTATGCCCGGACGGTCTCCGATCTCCCCGTGTCCCACACCGTTGTTGTCCTCCGCCTGCGCGTGCGCCGCTTTTTCTGCCGCATCCCCTCGTGCCCCCGGCGCATCTTCACCGAGCGCCTGCCCGAACTCGTGGCCCCACATGGGCGCTGGAGCCAGGGCTTACGCGGGGCGGTGCAGCAGATCGGGTTCGCCCTCGGTGGCGAGGCGGGGGCGCGGCTCGCCCAGGTCCTGGGCATGCGCACAAGTCCCGACACCCTTCTGAACCTGATTCGCGCCACACCTCTCCCCGCCACCGGCGACGTGAGGCTGCTCGGCCTGGACGAGTGGGCCTGGCGCAAAGGGCGACGTTTCGGCACGATCCTCGTGGACCTCGCGCGGCATCGCGTGATCGCCCTCCTACCGGAGCGCAGCGCCGACTCGACGGTGGCGTGGCTGGCCCAACATCCGGAGATCGAGGTCATCACGCGGGATCGCTCGAAACTATACGCCGACGCGGCGACGCGCGGTGCGCCGCAGGCCATCCAGGTCGTGGATCGGTTCCACGTCCTGCGCAACCTAGGCGAGGCCCTCGAAGCGTTCCTGCGCACGAAAGGCGCGTGCCTGAAGGACGCGGCGCTTGTCCTGATCGAGGCAACCGGGTCAGGGGAGTCCCGCGCCGCCGACGATCCCGACCAGGGCGGCCAGCCACCACCGCCGCCATGGCGCCAAGAGGCGGAGGCGGCGAGCGTGGACTACCATCGGCAGCGCGTCGCCGCCTACGAGGCCGTCCATGCCCTGCACGCCAAAGGGGCGGCTGTGACGGACATCGCCCGCACCGTCGGCATCAGCCGCCAGACCGCCTACCGCTACTTGTCGATGGGTGGACCGCCCGCGCGGCGCCGGCGGCGTTTCGAGCGCCGCGATCGTGCGCTCGATCCGTATGAAGGCTACCTGCGGCGGCGGTGGGCGGAGGGCTGCCACAACGGGATGCAACTCTGGCGCGAGATCCGCGCACAGGGGTTCGCCTATTCGTCGAGCCCTGTGTCGCGTTTCGTGGCCCACCTGCGCCAGGACCCGTCCCTCCGTCCGGCGCGGCGGGCGCGCGCGGCGCTGACGAGTGTACGCGGCCCCTCCGCCCGCGAGGTCGCCCTCCTCGTCCTCCGCCGCCGCGCCGATCGCACCGACGATCAGACGGCCTACGTCGAGCGCCTCCTGCAGGGGGATGAGGACATCGCCGCGGCGTACGCGGTGACCCAGGACTTCGCCACGATGCTCCGGCAGCGGGAAGGCGAACGTCTCGACGCCTGGATCGAGACCGCCGCGCAGAGCGGGAGCGACGACCTGAAGCGATTCGCACTCGGGCTGCGCGACGACTATGCTGCGGTCCAAGCCGGCCTAACGCTCGAGTACAGCAACGGGCAGGTCGAGGGCCAGGTGCATCGCCTCAAGCTCGTGCGGCGCAGCATGTACGGCCGTGGGCGATTCGACCTGCTCGAACGACGCGTGCTCCAGGCTGCCTGACGGGTCAGAACGCCGCCATCCTTGCTCAGTCCTGCCGGGGTGTGCCACACTAGGCCCATGGACGATGTGGACAATCGTGCGGTCATCGCGGCGTGGGCCGCCGCGACGGATCATCTCGACGCCTTCGGCGAGGAGGGCGACTTCACGCGCCAGCACCTGCTCAACCCGGCTATCTTCGCGCTCCTCGGCTCGGTGGAGGGGCGCGCGATCCTGGATGCCGGTTGTGGCCAGGGGTACCTGTGCCGCTTGCTGGCTAGGCGCGGCGCGCGGGTCACGGGGGGTGAGCCGGCCACCCCATGGTATCAGGCGGCAGTCGAGCGGGAGCGGCGCGCGCCTGCGGGCATCACCTATCTCCAGGCCGACCTCTCGACCATGAAGGCGTTGGGTCCCTTTGACGCGGTGATTGCCAATATGGTGCTCATGGACATCCCCGCCTATGAGGCGGCGATCCAGCGCTGCGTCGCCTCCCTGGCGCCGGGCGGCGACTTCATCTTCTCGCTCTCGCACCCCTGCTTCGAGGAGTCCAGCCCTACCTGGGCAGGCAAAGAGTACGTCGCGGTGCGCGAGTATCTGGCTGAGTACACGATTCCACAGACGTTCTCGCCGCGCTTCCACCGCCCTTTGAGCCGCTACCTGAACCATGTGACCGACGCGGGCTGCGTACTGCGGCACCTCGTGGAGCCGCAGTTAGGTGAGGAGTGGGCCCGTCTCGGCCCCGCCTACACACGCAACGTGCATGTCCCTAGCGTCATCGTCGTGCATACGACGAAATCGTGACCCGATTGCTCCCGCTACTATTCATCAAGTCATCGGGAGAGCCAGCTAATCGTGGCGAGGTGTCGCGAAACACCGGCACGTAAGCGGGCTCAGCCAGGGCATAGGCGCCGAGATCGACGTAGATGCGCGCCGTGGCAATCAGCACATTAAGGTCGTCGGCCGTGACGAGCCCCGCCAAGCGCTGCTGGAGCCGCGCGAGACGGATGCCAGGCTCATCTTCGATGACGGCGAGGACGCGAACGAGGGCATCCTCGCCAACCTCTGGGCAGGAGCCCTCAACGTAGTCTGCCAGGAAGGTCCAGTTGCGTTGCGTGGTCCAGTTGATCTCGGCCGAGGAGAACACGCGGTACGTCAAGCCGAGTGCCGCCGCGTATTCCTCGCCTGGCGGGCACGACCATCGTCCGTGCTCGTCTACGCGGTAGCGCTGCGGCTGTTCCACCGCGAGGGCGGCGAGCCGTTCCTCCGGCTTGCACTCAACCCACCCAGCCGCATCCTGCCGTAATTCAAAGAAGTCGGGCGTATGGTGGACGAGGACGGAGCGGCCATTCCTCGAACGGTAGCGCAAGGGCATCTTCCAATCCTTGCGTGACTGGTCCCATAGTTCGAGCACGGCGGGGTCGTGCTCCGCGGCATACACGAACGGCAATTCGACTGCCCGATCTGGCCTGCCATACTGGCCTGCCATACAGGTCGTGTAGACATGATGCGGCAGGACAGTGCGTCCGGCGGTGTTGTTGCTACCTTACCCCATCGTCGCATGCAACGTGCGCTACATTTAACCTCGTCTTAATCGCAACTTAACCGCGACTTAACGCCTTCTTAATCGTGGGGGAGTAGGGTGAAGGTGGCCCGACGGGACCCCGCCCTGGCGCGTCCCGCATCGCCCTTAAGAGCGCCCGCCCTGATGAGCGCGCGCGGAAAGAGAGCCCAATGACGCAGCCCCCCCGGCACACGGGATCGCCCCCCGCCCCGCTCCAGGCCCTTCGGCCGTCCCGACGCGCGCTTGGACGCTCCGTACGGGCGGGCGTCGCGCTCGCCTTGCTCGCTGGCGGGGTGCCGCGCCGCGCCCACGCCGCCGACCCGCCCCCGCCCCCACCCTCGCCGGCGACAGGGCGACCGCACCTCCTCCTGAGCCAGGGCGTGGAGGTCGGCCGGCAGCCCGACGGCTCGGTCGTCTTACCGAATGACCAGGTGCTCAGGCCGGCCGGCCAGCAGGTCGAGTTCGTGGGGCGTCCCAACGCCGTCGCTGTGAGCCCCGATGGGCGGACGGCGACCTTCCTCACGGCCGGCGATAGCAACGGCCTCAACCCCGGCTTCCAGCCCTTTGCCGTGGTCAATCTCGCGACGGGCGCGGTCGCGCAGCAGTTCGACCCAGGGGATGCGAACACCTCGTTCAACGGTATCATCTATGCGCCGGATGGACGCCACCTCTACGCCTCGCTGGCCGATGGCAAGATACTCATCGCCGACGTGAGCCTGACCGGGACCCTCTCCCTCGACGCTTTGGTGTCGCTACCGAGCACGAATGGGGATCCTTATCCCGGTGGTCTCGCGCTCTCCCCGGACGGCAAGACGCTCTACGTCGCGCTCAGCCGCGACAATGCGCTCGGCGTGTTCAATCTCGCCGCCCAGAAGTTGGTGGCCGAAATCCCGGTCGGCAACGCCCCCCACAGCGTCGTGGTGGACGGTGACATGGCCTACGTCAGCGATGAGGGCGGACGGCTGGCGACCACCGGCGACTACACCAACACCTCCGGCGGGACCGCCGTCGTGGCCGACCCGGTGACGGGCGGGGCCGCGACAGGAGCTGTCTCGGCGGTCAACCTCGCGACGCGCGCCACAGTCCAGACCATCATGGTCGGCCTGCATCCCACCGCGTTGACGCTGCGCGACGGGACCCTCTTCGTGGCCAATACCGATGGCGACAGCGTGTCGGTCGTCGACACCGCGCGCAACACGGTCGTCAAGACCATCGCCATCCAACCGTTCCCCGACGCGCCGTTCGGGAGCTCGCCCACCGCGCTGGCACTGCTGCCGGACGGGCGTCTGGTCGTGAGTCTGGCCGCCAACAACGCGCTCGCTGTCTACACGTATCGGGGCGCCACGCGGCCGGTGCGCGTCGATGGCTTGTTGCCGACGGGCTGGTTCCCGGGTGCCCTCGCGCTCGACCAGGCGCGGAGACGCCTGGTCGTGGCCAACGTCCGAGGCGTAGGCGATCTCGGCCCGCTCGTCACGCGGACATCCCCGCTCACAAAACGGACGGGGCATTACACCCATTCTTACCTGGGCAGCGCCTCGCTGATCCCCTATCCAACGGCCGACGACCTGGCGCGCGGTACGACCGGGGTGGAACGGAACAACGGCTGGGGCCACATCGATACCACGCCCGGCGGTCGCTCCACCCCACCGCAGGCGATCCCGCTGCACGTCGGCGACCCCTCCACGATCAAGCATGTCTTCTACATCATCAAGGAGAACAACACCTACGACTCCATATTGGGCGACGACCCGCGCGGCAACGGCGATCCCAACTTGGCCGAATTCGGCGGGGATCTCTCGCCCAATCACCACGCGCTAGCCCGGCAGTTCCCCCTCTTCGACAACCTCTATGTGAGCGGGGAGAACTCGGCGTTGGGCCACCAATGGACCGACCAGGCGTATGCGCCCGACTACCTGGAGAAGGCCTTCAGCGCCAACAACCGTTTCGTGCGCGGCTACCCCTCCGAAGGGGGCGACGCCCTGGCCTACCTCCCGAGCGGCTTCCTGTGGGACGATGCCCTGCGGCACGGCCGCACGGTCCACAACTATGGGGAGTACGCCAACAAGGTCACCGGTCCACAGAGCCAGTTCGGCCCGTGGACCGCCTGGTATCACGACGCGCTTATCCTCGAGGGCAAGGCCCAGGGGCGCCTGCATGTGCCCCTGGGGACGTTCCAGGAGCATTCCGATGTGCCCTCGAACGACGCGCTGCTCAACCGGGACTATCTGAACTACATCGGTAACCTGCCCGACCAGTATCGGGTGGACATTTTCCTGCGCGAGTTCCAGCAGTACGTGCGCGATGGGGGCCTGCCCAATCTGGTGTTGATGGCGTTGCCCAACGACCACACGTCCGGTTTCGCTCCGGGCTACCCCACGCCCAGGGCGATCATGGCCGACAACGACTTGGCCTTGGGTCGCATCGTGGATGCAGTCAGCCACAGCCCCTACTGGAAGGACTCGGCCATCTTCGTGGTCGAGGACGACAACCAGAACGACGTCGACCACGTCGACGGCCAGCGCACCGTCGGCTTCGCCATCAGCCCCTACGTCAGGCACGGCCTCGTGGACCACACGTACTACACACAGATCGACATGGTGCGCACCATCGAGCAGATCCTGGGGCTGCCGCCGATGAACCAGCTCGACCTGGCCGCGACGCCGATGTACGATGCCTTCGCCGACACGCCTGACCTGACCCCCTACAACGCGGTAGCGAACATCGTGCCGCTCGACGAGCTCAATCCCACGCTCGTGCCCTCCCCGTCCCCGACCGTCCCGGCGGCGGGGACCACCACGCCGACAGCCGGTACGCCTACGTCCGGGCGGGGCGGCGGGGGGACGGCGACGCCGGAGTTGAGTAGCAGCGCGCTACTCGGCGGCGGTTTCATCGCCGCCGGTCTCGTCCTCTGGCGCCGACGACCCAACAAGCGACGGACGAAGGCTCCGACCCTGCGGGAGGTCGTTGAGTAGGATCGGTACTATAGGATCGTTGTGCGACCCGTTCTCACGAAACCGTTGTCAACGGGGGATGTGAGACACCCGAAAGGATGATAACTGATCGGTCGATGCCGGGCGAGATTCCCGGCCCTTCAGGTGAAGGAAGGAAAGCATCTTCCCCAGGGTAGCGCTTGGTCATCAATCCCTGAAGCGGGAAGAGAAGCGGGTCAAGGGCAAACGCGATGCCCCCATATCTGCAAGCAGGTGGTTATGGATAGCGGAAGCGAACGCTCAGTTGAACCGTCGTGACTAGAGACAGGCTCACGCGCGTTGAGGAGCCTGGACCGAAACAGGGTCAAGGATAGGGGCCAGCGTCTAGCGAAGCGACTGGTGTTCACCCCCACTAAACCCGGCGGATAGAGCGATCCTACGGCCACGGAAAACGAACGATCGGAACGGGATAACCATCCTGGTGCTCTCGGGATGTCCGAGCAGGTACCCACCGCATGCCCAGGATGGGAGGATGCCCCAAGAAGCGAAGGCGGGCGGTAATGCGCCCGATAGGCTGACGTGGGGCCGGTGGCTCGAAGGAGATCGGAACAAGTAACGGTCAATAGGCCCTGCGTGCCAGGCCTGTTTCGCCTGAGCATAGTGGATAGGGTGCAACACCCAAAGCCGCCAACGATCAGATCTCACAGCCTCCTTTTGTCGGGAGGCGTCCGTGACAAGGATAGGGTCACTGAGGAGCCGTGTGCGGGGACAACCCGCATGCACGGTTTTGGAGCAGAGGTGGAGGGAGTGATCCTCCCATCGACTGTAACAGTAACTACTGAAAGGGGCTTTCGATGAACCACAGTCATCGCACGAATTGGCTTACCCCCGCGCGCGTCGCGCGTGGCGCCGCTCAGGGACAACGGCGCGAAGACCGCGCCGCGCGTCCGCTCCGCACCATCCTGGTGAACGCGCTGGCCGCTCTGCTCCTGCTCACGGGCGGGTTCCCGCTCCTGGCCCATCCCGCGCGCGTGGCGGCCGCATCCACGGCGCGCGCGGTGGACGCGGCGCCGATCCCGGCGGTGCCGGCCCCGGCCCATGCGGGCCCCCAGGGGAATGGCACGAGCGTGACGCCCAACGGGTGGGACGTCACGCCCGCCGGCTCCCCACAAGTGACCCTGGGCGATAAGCCCTTCGGGCTCGCCCTGAGCCCCGACGCGCGCACGCTGCTGGTGAGTAACGATGGCGAGTCGACGCAGTCGATCCAGGTCGTCGACGCCGCGACCGGCGAGGTCCGCCAGACCATCCCCTATACGTCCCCGCAGGCGCTGTTCATCGGCCTCGCCTTCAGCCCCGACGGGACGCGCGCCTACGCCTCGGCCGGCGGCAACAACAAGATCCGCGTCTACAACGTGCAGGGGCAGCGCCTGACCGAGTCGACGCCCATCTCCATCCCGCTCTCGTCCGCGCCCCCCAACCCCTTCCCCGCCGGGCTCACCCTCGCGCCCGACGGGAAGACGCTCTACGCGGCTGACAACCTCGGCGACGCCCTATCCGTCGTCGACACCGCCAGCGGCCGCGCGACCGCCGCCATCCCGGTCGGCCCCAACCCCTACGCGGTCGCGCTGTCGCACGATGGGCGCGCCGCCTACGTAAGCGACTGGGGCGGCCAGACCGTCTCCGTGGTCGATACGGCCGCGCTCACTGTGACCCAGACGATCACGGTGGGCACGCACCCCGGTGCCCTGGCCGTCAACCCGGCCCGCGCCGAGCTCTACGTCGCCAACAACGACGCGGACAGCGTGTCCGTAATCGACACGACGACCAACGCCGTCGTGCGCACCATCGACCTCGCGCCCTACCCCCACGCGCCCGTGGGGGCCAACCCTAATGCGCTGACCGTCTCGCCCGATGGGCGCGTGCTGTACGTGGCCAACGCCGGCGACAATGACGTGGCCGTGATCGACCTGGCGCACGGCGCGGGAATGGACCACATCCGCGGGCTGATCCCGACGGCGTGGTACCCGACGGGGCTGGCCGTTTCGCCCGACGGCGGGCGCCTGTACGTGGAGAACGCCAAAGGGCTCGGCGCCGGCCCCAACCCGCACGGCCCGAACTCGTACACAGACGCGATCCTGCGCACGTCGCCGGACCCCAAGGTCGTGCAGGCGTGGGACGACCAGTACGTCGGGGCGATGATCAAAGGAACCCTGTCGTTCGTCGACGTCCCCGACGACGCCCAACTAGCGCGGGATACCCAACAAGTTGTCACGAACAACGGCTTCGACCAGGGGGAGCATGGCGGCACGGGCACGGTCATCCCGCGCCATCCCGGTGACCCCTCGCCGATCAAGCACGTCATCTACATCGTCAAGGAGAACCGCACCTACGATCAGGTGCTCGGCGATCTGCCCGGTGCCAACGGCGACCCCGCGCTGACGCTGTTTCCCGAGGCCGTCACGCCCAACCAGCACGCCCTGGCGCGCCAGTTCGTGACCCTCGACAACTTGTACGCCGATGGCGAGGTGTCCGCCGACGGCTGGTACTGGAGCGCGGGGGCGAACGCGAACCCGTACGTCCAGAAGACGTGGCCCTCGAGCTACACGGATTACTCCAGCCGCAACCGTACGGGCGATACGCACCCCTTCGCGACCGCGCCCAACGCGGACCCCTACCGATCGTTCATCTGGGACCGGGCCATCGCCGCGGGCGTCAGCCTGCGCCACTACGGCTGGTGGACCGATGGCAACGCGCCCCACGTCCACGTCCGCTCCATCGCGCCGGAGCTCGCCCCCTATACCGACCCCAACTACACCGGCTTCAACATGAACGTCACCGACCGCAGCCGCGTCGTGGCGTGGAAGCAGGAGTACGACGCGTACGAGGCCACCCACACCCTGCCCGCTTTCGAGCTGATGTGGCTCGGCGACGACCACACCAACGGCATCGGGCCGACCGCCTTAACACCCAGCTCCATGCTGGCCGACAACGACCTCGCGCTGGGCCAACTCGTCGAGACGGTTTCGCACTCACCCGACTGGAAGGACACCGCGATCTTCGTGGTGGAGGACGACGCGCAGGCCGGGCCGGACCACGTCGACGGCCACCGCATGATCGCGCAGGTGATCAGTCCCTACACCCAGATCGGCCGGGTCGACTCTTCGTTCTATAGCACGGTGTCGGTGCTGCGCACCATGGGGCTGATCCTCGGCCTCAAGCCGCTGACGCAGTTCGACGCGGCGGCGACGCCGATGCTCAACAGCTTCACCGACCACCCTAGTGTGGCGTCCTACACGGCGATCACCCCGACCCAGCCGCTCGATGAGCTGAACCCCACTCCCGTGGCGACCCCGTCGACGACGCCGGTGATGGGGACCACCACGCCGGGGACCACCACGCCGGCAGCCGGCACGCCGACAGCCGGCACGCCGACGCCCGGCTCTGGTGGGGGTGGACCGACGGCCACGCCGACGATGACGGCCACCGTGATCACTCCGATCGGCAGTGGGGGCGGCGGGGGAACGGCGACACCGGAGTTGGGCAGCGGTACGCTGCTCGGCGGCGGCCTCCTTGCCATGGGGCTGGCCCTCTGGCGGCGGCGGCGTCGCGGCGCGCGCGATGACGCGGCCATGGGCGCGACGCTGCTGGGTGCCCTGCTGCTCGTCGCGGCGGTCCCGGCCTACGGACACGTTGTCAGGCCGTCGTCCCCGACCGTCCACGCTGTGTCCGGGGCGGCGGCCGCGCCTGTCGCCTCTCGCGCGGCGGCGACCCCCACGACCCCGCGCGTCCAGGCCTTGCAGGCGGCGTGGGAGCAGGCCTCGGCGCGGATGTTCAGCGGGCCGCTGGGCCACATCCCCGACGCGCAGAACCCGCAACTGCTCAACCGCGCCATCTGGTATAGCACCAAGGGGTGGACGAGGCCCTATCCCGGCGACAAGACGGTGCTCACGCCACAAGAGGTGCTGGACCAGGACCACTACCTGTGGCAGCTGCGCCCGGATCTCGGCGCGCGGCGGTAGACCGATAGACGGTCGCTCCGGTCAGTGGGGCGCGCGGTCGGTGGGACTCCGCCGACCGCGCGCCCTGCTTTGATCGTGGCCTCCTGTGAAGATGAGGACGCTGTTCATGCGCACGATCACCCCTTCCCCGGCGTGCCATCGCTTCGTCGCACGGCTCGTGGGCCTCGCGCTCCTGCTGTCTCCGTGGGGGGGCCCGCGCCGGGGCCCCGGCGCGGAGGCCGCCACCACCCCGTTCGCCGCCGCCCTGGGCGGAGCGATCGTGCGATTCGATCTGGGCGGCACGGAGCCCGACGGCGACCCCATCATCCACGCCGCCATGGACACGACGCTGCGTGACGCGCGCCCGGCCGGCGCCGCGCTGCCCCCTGGCCGGCTCATCGTCTCCGCCTACCTGGAGAACTTCCAATCCGGCACGACGCCCGTGCTCCCCGACTTGCTGCGCCCCGATCAGACGGCGACGGGGTTGGGCGGCTTCATGCAGGGCAAGGCGGCGCTGCTCAACGCGGCCGGCCGCGTGGCCTACCGCGGCGGCCTGCTCGCCGAGGTGTTCACGGACAACTCCGTCCATCTCGTCATCGATCTGGACCGCGACGGGGCGCCGGCGACGGCCCCCATGCTGCGCCTGCTGGGAACGATGACGCTGCGCAAAGACCTGACGCTGACGGGGGCGCTGCGCGCGCCGGAGGGACTGACGGCGGCCGACGTCGCGGCGCTGCGGGTGCGACCTGGCCACGGGCCGGGCCCCTCGTGGCAAGTGGTCGTGCGCGGGCTGGCCGTGCGCCGTCCGGCCCAGGTCGGCACGGGGCGGGCCCAGCGCTACGCGATCCCGACGCCGCCGCCACGTCGATAGCCCTTCTACACTTATCTCCGTCCGCTCGTCAGAACCAGCGATCCCGCTCGCGGGTGGCGCTGCGGGTCGCCTCGCCCCGCGCGCGCTCCACGTCGGGGTCAAGCAGGACGTAGCGCGTCGTGCGCTCGGCGTAGTCGTAGACGTGGCCCTTCTTGCGCTCCTCGATGCGCGGGCTGCCCTCGCGGATCGCCCGCATCAGCGCGTCCTTATCGGCCTCTGGGTGCGCCCGCGCCAGGTCGCGCGTCACCATCCAGTCGAGCCGATGCAGGTCCGTGAGCGCGGCGTTGGGGTATCGCTCCAAGAGCCGCCGCGCCCGATGCGCGTACTCGCGGCCCAGGGGCGACACAGGGCCGGCCGGGGGCCGGGAGAAAGTAGTCCGTCGCCCGGTTCGTTCCAGGGATGACTCCCCCTCGACGCCAGCGCCTTTCTCCGCCGCCGCGCGGCGGCCCTGTGTGGCCTCGTCCCGCGCCCGATCAAGGATCGCCGGGGCCTCGGGGGCACGCGCGCCACCGGCGTCGTGGAGCCTGGCGTAGGGGTAACGGTATTGCCTACAAGTTAAGGTTCTGAGCCACATGTCAAGTACCCGCATTTCCGCCGCTCGGGGTGGCAAAGGGAGCGTAGCGGCATATACGCCGTGCTTCCACGAGCCCTTTGCTCCCGCACACGGCTGTCGCTTCGCTCTATGCCTCATGCGTTTGCGCAACGCGATAGGCGTTGGTTCGGCTCAAAAGCTGCAAAAAGGCCCTTGACAACGGCTTAAAATCCTTAACTTGTAGAAAAAGGGGTAACGGCCATCAGGCTGCCGGTGCTCCTCCTTACGGTTAGTGAAGCCGGCCAGCCGCCCCATGTGCCGCCAGTTAGCCGAACTCATGTCGCCGCCGTACCGCTCGGCCAGCGCGCGCGCCACGGCGGTCCCCTCCTCATTGGACAGGGGCGCGGCCGACACACGTACCCACGCCTGTAGATTGTTGGGGCTGGTCTCGACGACGGCGGCGGGCGCATAGCCCTCGGCGCGCATCCGCTCGACGGTTGCCGCCGGCACGTCGTCGATCAGGTAAAGCCCGCTGCTGCCGGTGGGACGGATATAGATGTCCCGGCCTTGGGCGTTCATCACCTTGAACCACCCGACCGCGGCCTCGACCTGGGCGGGCGTCCACTCCCGGCGCAGCAGCATGGCGTCGTTCCGGCGGTCGTACACGCCGACGTCGTACCGCTCCGCGCCCATGCCGGCGAGCTGCGTCCGGACTGCCTCGGTCGTGCGATCCTCCCGGCGCGCCCAGGTCGTCGCGGCCGGCGCCGGCGTCATCCGCTCCGCCCTGTCCATCCGCTCCCTCCGTCCCGTCCTGTCCTGTTGCCGCTCCCGCGGCCCCGCCAACTCGGGGGCTGGCCCGCGCGGGTCGAGCGCCGCCAACTCGGCGCGCAAGTGGGGCCGGCCGCCCAACTCCCGGCCCACGTCCACCCGCCTGACGCTTTCCAGGTGCTCCACTTGCGCCGCCAACGTCGCGCCGACGGGTCGCCCCGCGGCGTCGACGAACCCGTAGCGGCGGCCGTCGTCGGGGTGGACCCCCAGCGGCGCGCGCACCGCCGGCTGCGCGGCCTCGTCGCGCGCCGGGCGCGGGTACACCTCGACCTCCTGGCCGCGCGTGGCCATGCGTAAGAGCGCGTGCAGGTCCGCTGACGGCACGGGCTCGGTTGTGAAGACCCACAGCCGCCCACCCTGCGGCGCGCGCTCCACGGCCGCGTCGATGCCTTGCAGGGCCAGGCGCTGCCGCGCCTCCTGTAAGGCGGCAATGCCGTCCTCCGGCGCGCGCCGCGCCTCTCCCCTGTCGTCGTAGGCCGTCCTGTAGCCGTCGTGCGCGACGAGGCCGACCGTGGCGCGATCCTGGCCGTTCCTGAGATAGAGCCCGATGGACGCCTCCCCGCGCAGGTGCGCCCGCGCGGCGTCCCCCGTGAGGGGCGTCGCGATCTCCTCGGGCGCGCCGCCGACGGGGAGCCGGGCGTGGCGCTCCCCGCCGTGGCCGAACCGCGCGGCGTAGGCGGCGGCCGTCGTCCGGCCGCTCGCCGGCTGGGCTGTCGTTCGTTCCGCTGTGACCATTGTCCCGTCCTCCCGCTACGCCCACAGAGCCACGTCGCGCCAGTCGTCCAGCTCGTCGTCGCTCCGCGCCGGCTCAGGGGGTGCCATCGCCGTCCCCGTCGCCGTCCCCGTCGCCGTCCCCGTCGCCGTCCCCGTCGCCGTCCCCGCCCGTGTCGCCGTCGCTGTCGCCGTGCCCGCGTTGCCGTCCTGCCGCTTGCGCTTGATCCCCTGGAGTTGCGCGCCCAGCGGCGGCGCGGATCGCCCCGCCGGCGCGGCCAAGCTGGCGCGCGACCGGCGCGTGTCGCCGTCCGCCGCGGCCGTCGCCGATGTCGTCGTCTTCATCGTCGCGGTCGTGGCCGTGGTGGCGCTGCCGAAGGCCACGGCCGGGGGCGCGAGCGGCGTGGCGCGCGGCGGCCCCGCCGGCGGCACGGTCACGCCGTCCGGCAGCCGCAACAGCCCCAGCCGTCGGATGCGCGTCGGGAAGAGCCCGAGCCGCTTGCTGTACCAGCGCACCTGCGTCACCACCGCCGGCGGCCGGTTGCCGGAGAGTACAAGCTGCGTGTTAGTCGCCAGGCGCGTCACCTCGCCCGGCGTGAGCAGCGGCCGGCTCGTCTCGCTGTAGCCCTGGTTGCCGTGGTCGACGAGCACCGCGCCGCGCTTGCGGCTCGCCCCGGCGTTGGCCGCGAGCACCGTCGCCGTCCCGGTCTGGTCTGAGAACCACTTGGCGTCCTCGGCGGTGGTCTTGGCCAGCGCGATCTTGACGTTGCAGGCTTCGAGGATGATGCCCTTGCCGTCCACGCCGTGGTCGTTGTAGATATCGAGCTGCGCCAAGCTCTGCACCGCCAGGATGAAGCCCATGCCCGCCGAGCGGACGGTGGTCATCCACGTCGGGAAGTTGTAGATCTTGCCGAGATTCCCGAACTCGTCCAGATACCCCAGGATCGCGCGCGGCAGCACCCCGCCCGGCGAGCGGTCCGCGATCTCGATCACGGCGTTGAACATCTGCGTGAAGAAGCAGGCGGTCAGGGGCTTCAACTCCTGGCTCATGCGCCGGTCGAGCACCAGGTAGAGCGCGACCGGCTCCGCGTCGAGCGACGCCATCGCCGCGAAGTCGATGTCGTCGCGGCCCGTCGTGGCCTGCACGCGCGGGTCGGCCATGAGCTGGAAGCGCAGGGGCAGCTCCACGAAGATCGAGCCTTGCAGCTTCTCGTTGCGCTCCAGGTCGGCGGTGAAGCCGTCCATCGCCTCCTTCACGTCGGCGTCCGGGCTGTCGGTCAGCGCCCCCATGATCTTCGCGCTGCCCAGCATCAAGAACTTGCGGACGTGCGTGAGCGTCGCGCCGTCCGGCTGCGTGGCGTTGAGGTGCAGCACGACGGCCGTGATCAAATATTTGGCGGCGCTGTCCCAGAACGGCTCGGCGCTGCTCTGGCCGGTGTTGGCGATCCACGTCTGCGCGAACACCATCGCGTCGAGCGCGGTCCTGATGTGCGCGAGCGGGTTGTAGCCCACACTCGTCCCCGGCGACACGAGGTTGAGCACCTGACAGCGGTGGTGCCGGCTCATGGCCGCGTAGGTGCGCTCGGTCAACTCCCCCTTGAGGTCCGTGATAACCAAGCTGCGCACGCCGCGCAGCCGTCGCCGTTGCAGCCGGCGCTCGGCCCGGTTAAGCATCCCGGCCGCGATCCGCCGGTCGAGGCGCACACCCGCGCCGTCGCCGTCGTCGTCCTGTCCATCGACGCGACTGACCGCCGTCGTCATGAGCGCCGCCCGCCACCGCCGCAGACGCTCGATCAGCCCCGTGCCCCACCCCGGCCCGCGCTCGGCCAACAGATTGGTGATGAACAGGCCGACCGACTTGCCGGCGCGGCGGACCCACCACAATGATGCTCTGATACTGTTCTAACCCGGTCAGGGCGAGCATGCGCCGGCCCAGCTTGCCCAGGATGACCTGCGCGCCGCAGCGCGTGGGCTTCAACTCCCGCAGGTCGCGCCACGTCGCCAGCACCGCCCCACCCAGGCTCTTGGACGGCTTGAGCTTGGCCATGCCCGTGGTCACGTACCACAACGGCCGCGACAGCAGCAGCACCACGAGCAGGAGCGCGCCGCCCAATTCGCCCATGACGGCCAGGCGCAGCAGGGCCATGTCCGTGCCCGTTCGATGGATGCGCGCGTATTGCCGCTCCGGGTCGCGCGTCCAGTCGCCCCAGCTCACCAGGCGCGGCGACACCTGCGCTGTCGTGCCCCCCTTGGGCATGCTGTAGAAGCCGCCCCCGCTACGATTGTGCGCCTTGAGGTAGGCCCCCAGGTAGATGCCCGCGTCCTCGGCCGGCCACGCCGCCGCGACGTACGCCTGGTGGTAGCGCGCCGTCGCCTCCCACACGCCCCGCTGATACCAGCCGCCCGGCCCCAGCGCCACGGCGGCCGCCGCCGTCAGCGCCAGCGCGATGACAAGTAGTAGCTTCCGCATCATCTTTCTCCTCTCCTACGCGCGCCCGGCGCCGGCGCCGGGCGTCTCTGCCGCAGCGCCGGCCACACGGGCTTGCTGATGCCTCCACTTGGCATAGCGCGTGTTCCTCTCCCGGATCTGATCCCTGACGCGATCCAGCGCGCCCATGTCGCGCACAAAGGCGTCGTCGTCCATCAACGCGATGATGACCTCATCGCGCCGCTGGCGACGGCCCCGCCGATAGCTGCCCATGAGGGCGAGTGTCAGCAGGTACAACGCCCCCAGCGCCAGTGCCACGATCCATAGCGTCCCCATGTCCATCGACCTTCTCCCTTGCCTCTGCGCCTCTGTGCTCTCGTGATCATTCCGCGCGGACTAACAGTGTGCCGGCTAGCGGTCGCCGCGCCCGTCGCGCGCGTCGTCCACGCGCCCGGTCTCCGGGCGGCGGCGCCGGCGCTGCCACGGGTCCGCCGTCCCGGCCACCTCGTCGTCACGCCCCAGCTCGGCGGCGAACGCCTCGACGAGGCGGCCGCCCCAGCGCGCGATCCCGTCGCCGCCCTGCTCCTGTTGGTGAGTCGCGGCTTCCCGCTGCGCGGCGACGCGCTCCTCGGCCGCGGCCAGCGCCCGCGCCGCCGCCGGCGTTACCCGCCCCGGCTCGTCGCCCGCGCCCTGTATCGTCACCGGCTCGACGGACACGCGCGTGTCCGCAGTAGTCGCGTCGGACTCGTTTTCCCCGCGCGCCCCGCGCGCGCCTGTGTGGTCCCCCCACGCGCCGTGCGCAACGAAGCCGGCGAGTGGCCCGACGTGCGCCAGCGCGCGGCCGTGGTCGTGGCCGTACCGTTGTTGAAGGTTATGCGCCGCCCGCGCCGCCACCTGGGGGTCCAACTCGTCAGTCGAGAGCCGGAGCCACGCCTGATAGCGGCCGTCCGTCGTCCCCGTGGTCCCCGTGGTCCTGGTTACAGCGGCCAACGCGTGGCCGTCGTCGCGCAGCCGGCGCAGGTCGCCGGCGCTCAGGTCGTCGAGCACGACCAAGCCACTCGCCAGGCCGGTGGCCGGCCGCACCGTGATCGCGTGGCCCTCGCCGTTGAGCGCGACCAGGCGCGTGATCTGTAGCATCGCCTCGTCGGCGGTCAGCACCGCCCGGCGCACTCGCCCCGTATCGCCGTCCTGCACCGCGATCTCGTAGCGCGCGCAGCCCAGCGCGGCCAGGTGCGCCCGCGCCTCCTCGGCCGCTAGAGCGGTCGATGGAGCCCATGCAGCGCTAGCGCCGCGACCAGGGCCACCGCCAGCAGGCTCACCAGCGCGACCAGGACGATGGCCCCCAGCGCCGCCGTCCGCACCCGGCGCAGCGTCCGCTCGATCTCGCGTCCCTGCATCGTGATCGTCTCCCGCGTCTCCTCGTCCGCCGTCCGGCGCACCGCGGCCAACTCCGCCGCCAAGCGGTCCAGCTCGCCCCGGATCGCCGGCAACCCCTCCGCGATCTGGTACCACTCCGTCGCCATCGTGTTGTGTGCCCGCTGCACCTCCCGCAGGTAGTCCTCCTGCCGCCGCGCCACGCTCGCCGCCCCTTGCACCTCCGCTTTCACCGCCCGCAACTCGACTTGCACCCCCTGGTGCAGCCGCTCCACCGCGCGGATCACCGGCGTCGGCTCCACGACCCTGAGCACCGGCGGCTCTGGCTCCCGTGGCTCCGGTGACTCCGTTGGCGCCGGTGTCTCCCTCGCGGTCTCCCGCGCGGCCCGGCTCGCCGCCTCCATCGCGTCGTCGAGCGTGGCCGTCGCCTGCGCGGGCGTCGGTCCCGTCGTGTCGGGCGGCGTCTCGTCCGCGCTCTCCCCCGACGGCACCAGCGCCTCGGGCGGGATCGCGGCGGTCGCTTGCGCCAGCAAGGCGTTCATCTTGCCCATGTGTCCTCTCCTCCAAGCGGCGCTCTAGCCGCATCCAGCCATAGTCCTTGCCGATCTGCGAGCCCTTCAAGACTGCCTGCATCGCGCCCTGATAGTCGGCCAACTCGAAGCTCGCTCCGCTCACGCGGCCGGTCGAGGCAATGTTCCAGTGGGCCTCTACGCCGACGCCGGCCAACGCCCGATCGAAGCCCTCGCGCGTCCCGTCGCTCCTCCCAATGGCCTCGTCGATGCGCGCGGCGAGCAGGAGCTTGGGCGGGACCTCACCCGTGCGCTCGGCCACCCCGATCTCATCCCGGCTCACCCGCGGCCGGCCGACGCCCTGGCCGCGCATCCGTTCGGGGTCGATGGCGTGCGACAGGCCGTACTCCCGTTCCAACGCGTGGATGATGTCCGTGCTGCGCCATTTCTCGTTGCTGTCGCTGACCGTCTTGCCGTCGAAGTCGATGCGCGACGCCACGATATGCACATGGTTCTCGGCGTGCGCCACGACGACGTAGGGCGCGTTCCCGAAGCCCATGCGGTCCAGATAGTCCCGCGCGAACGCGGCCCATTGGGCATCGTCCAGGCGCTCATCGGGGGGCAGGCTGAGGGGGCAGTGGTGGACAACCCGCGTCAGGTCGCGGTTGAGCCGGCGCACATCACCGAACGCGCGGGCCAGCTCGCGCGGCGTCGTGCCGTCCATGTTGCCACCGACGATGCGCGCCCCGTCGTGCTTCAACTCCGCGCTCTCCTTGAACACGTAGTCGAGCACGCCCCGGAAACCCCGCCCGGTGATGATCTTCTGAATCACGCCTCGCCGTCCTCGTCCTCGTGGTTATCGTCGCCTATGGGCTCGGTTAGGGTCAGCCGCAGCGCCCGCACCTCCGCGCGCAGCGCGTCGAGGGCCTGCGCCAGGCGCGCCGTCCCCCGCTCGTCGAAGCGCCCGCCCCCATTGAGGTGCGCGGCGATCTGGTTCACGTTGGCCGTCGTGCGCGCCAGTTCGCCCCACGCCCCCCGGTTGACCTCCGGCACGACGGCGCGCGGTGGTCGTTGTGTCATCTTGCTCGCTTTATGGCCCCGAATCTTGCTCGATCGGTGGCCCCATCGCTATTGTCTCTCCGCGTAGGCGACTGGAGTCACCGCCAACCTTTCGTGAAGTGAATGCGGCGCGATAGCAGGACGTCGAGCCGGCTTCCGCATGCCTGTCCAGGCATGCGGACGCAGCATTCACTACCCAGAAGGGCTATTCTGTGCAGTGAAACGGCAGCCATATGGGGCCACTGATCGAGCAAGAAATAGGGCCAGAAACCGAGCAAGATGACACAGTGGGTGGGCGCAGGATCACGCGGCGGCCTCGACGACGTACTCCACCCGCCCGACGCGCGCGGCGTCGAGCGCGGCGTAGTCGATCTTGTGCAACGCGCCGGCCACCTTGCCGGCCAGCTTTTGCTCTAGCCAGGTCTTATTGAACGGCGTGGGGACGGCCACGCGCAGCAGCTCGCCGTCCTGATCGAGGGCGCACGTCGCGGCCAGCCAGGCGTTGAAGTTCTCGGGCGTGAGCACCTGGGCTAGTTCGTCGAGGACCGCGCGCCACACCGGATGCTCCTCGACGATGGGCAGGGGCGCGGGGCTATCCGACCACGCGGCGTAGGAGCTGACGACGGGCTCGCCGCGGCCATCAGCGCGCCGGCGGCGGCGACGACCTGATGGGCCAGCTCGCCGGCGATCCGCGTCGGGGCCGCCGTCAGCCACGCGGGACGGCGCGGGGTGCAGCAGGTCGGCTAGGACGGCGAACAGGTAGGGCATGCCGTTGCTCGTCTGGTCGTCGCGCCGGCGCTTGACAATGCCGGCCTGGCGGTCGCGCGTCCGGGCCGCCGCCTCGTCGAGCAGGCGCAGGAAGTGGGCGGGCGACACGCCGGCGTCGCGGCACAGGTTGCGGGCGCGGCCGATGCTTGAACGCGGCGCGTCGTCGCCCAGTTCGGCACTCAGGTCAGCGATCTCGGTCGCGAGCGCCTGGTCGTCCGGGTCCTGGGGGGGCTCGCCAAGGGGCTGCGGCCCATCATTGCCAGCGTCGGCGCTGGCCGTCTTGCGGAAACGCGCGTTTTCGGGATATGTGGGGGTAGGGGGAATCGAGTCGTAGTCGAAAGTTTTTATTTCGATTGGGTTTACTTGGGGTGAAAGATTCTTCACCCCCCCTGCGCGCGATCCTTCGCCCTCCCCCATGGTCGGCGTGCCGGCGTCCTTAGGCTGGTTTTCCGTTCCAACACTCTTCGCCTCTGCACATAGCGGCTCCCGTTCCGCGCTCCGCCTATCGTCGTTGTTATGATTAAATGGCCCATTTTTGCACGCATCGTTGTCGCCCATAGGCCGCGCGTGGGGGCCGTGGCCGTCGCGCGGATTCGAGCCCGGCATCGCCGGCGTCGCGTCGTCAGCGACGGGTTCGGGGAGCAGACCGTCCAGCCGCGCGCGCCCTTCGACGGCCGCGAAGAAAGGCCGCAGGTCGTAGGCGTTCGTTGACTGCTGACCTTGGTTGGATAGTCGAGTATGTATGTGCAGTAGCCCCTTCCCCTCCAACGAGCGGAGGTAGCCCTGGATCGTGCGCACCGTCTTGCCCATGCGCGCCGCCAGCGCCGCCTCGCCGGGGTACGGGTCGCGCGCGTCCCACCAGTAGGTGCACAGTTGCGCGATCAGGATCATTTCGGCCTCCGTGACGCCGAGCCGCGCGTAGTAGACCCAGGCGTACGTCGGGATCGCCGTGTAACCACCGGTGAGCAACCACGCGCCGTAGCGCTGCACCAGGCGCCGGTCGATGCCGTCGAGGGACGGCGAGGACGGCGGTGTAGTTTCTCTAGCGGCGGGGCCGGGCGGATATTGACATGCGCGCGCCGTTGCCTTATCATGGCACATAGGTACTCCTCGGAAGCGTAAAGCTCCCCTGTGAGTCCCGGAAACTCTTTTCGGGGGTGGTAGCCCGGTCGAGTTTTCGGACCCGATCTACAGCGGCCTGGTGGTCATCGTCATCAACAAATCACACCAGAACCGCACACTATAGGCGGCGGACGTTGGCCCACTTGGGGAAACCCGGTGGGCCTCGTGCGTTTAGCACGATGTTTTGCGCTAGGACATAACAGACTTCTCCATTGTGCCCATCATAACGCACTCTATCGCGTGTCCGCAACGCGGTGGCGTACGGGTGGAACATCGGTTCTACGGCTGGGCCGCGCGTCGGGCGCTACTCTCGGCGGCCGCCACACGCGCGGCGTGCGCTGCTGCGTCGTGAGAGGACTGCATTTCTAGCCGCTCGTAGTCCCGCACCTCCTCGGGATCGGCGCAGGCAGGGCAAAGCAGGATGGCGCACTCCCTCCGCGTGCCGCTGCGCATGTCCGCGATCGACACGCCGCGTACGATGCCCCGAACGATGTGCGCCTCCGGGTTAACGTCCAGCGGGAGCGGGATAACGTCCGCGCCGCAACCGCAGCACACGCAGATGTGCCCCTCGATCTGGCTAAGCGGGATTGAGTCGTTCAGCTTCAGCGGCTGCATATAGATTACCCCCGATACCCACGCTTTTGCCGGTGCATTACAAACACTTCTCCTCAAAAGAGAATGGCTGACCTGAATTGTACCGGGGTCCTATAACTCCGTCAAGTTTGCACATGGTCACCAGCGTTGGCTTGTTTATTGCGACTTGCTACCATTCAAGGCGAAACCAATCAACTACGAGGGGATACCCTTCTGCCAAACACACGGCCAAGGAGTGCGAAGACAGACTATGCCGCGACAGCCGCAGGCGCCCCGAGAGAACCGTTTTTCTCAGCGCCTCAACAAGCTCTTCGAGACCCGCCTTGCATCGACTGACCCGCCGCGCCCTTGGACTCTGACGGAGGTGGCCGACGCGACAGGGCTGACGGTCGGATACCTGAGCAAAGCGCGGTTAGGGTTTATCGAGTATCCGGGGCCGGACAAACTGCGGGCACTGGCAAAGTTCTTCGATGTGCATGTGGATTACTTCACCCAGGAACGGGAGGAGGCTGCGGATGCGGCGCTGGTGACGCCGGCAGAACTCGCCACCCTGCGGCAGCCAGGTATTGAGGGGCTGCTGAGGCGCGCTGGCAAGCTCGGGCCTGACGAGCTGCGGCTGCTGGAAGACTTTATGAACTATCTAGATAGACGCTTCAAACGCAAAGGCGGACCGGGGGAGGATGCGTCGGGATCGAATGGCGAAGCAGAGGGGGTTGGATAGGCGTCGCTCATGGATATGGATACGCGAGACATGCGAGCGGACATGCTGCAAGTGGCGGTCGATACGATCAAGAAAGCCCAAGGCGTTGGCCTGACCATGCCATGTACCACCATCGACCTGTGCAAAGCCCTCAACTACTGTGGCTTTCCCAACTTCATCGAATATCGGACGATGAGCGGCTCGCTGTCGGGCGTCATCAAGCGCGATCCTGAGAGCGAAGAGTACGGCATCATTTTGGATGCGGCGGCCACGGCCGAGCAACAGGAGCGCGACCTCGGGCACGAAATCTCACACATGGTCAACACGCACGCCCTAACCGGGCTGCGTTGTCAGCGGATGGGACTGGCGTACATTAGCGACCTGCGAGAACTCGAAGCGGAGAACGGCGCGGATTGGTTCGTGGTGCTGGTCAGGAAGACGGCGCGCGAGCTGGCGGCGCACGACCGTTCGGAGTTTCGTCACCTCGTGGAGACCATCAACCGCGATAAGCGGCCGCGGCTGTGGTTGCCCGGGCGAAGGTGGCGCTGATGGTCGGCTCGGTGGTAGCGGTCCTGTTCGCTATCGGCCTGGTCGTGGGTGGCTTGCGCACGACTAAGAACTGGACCAATGAGGACGCCGGCAGCTTGCTGATGCTGTCGTACTACTTCCTGGCCGCCGCTGTTATCCTCTATCCATGGCTCATCGCCAGGGCCATTGATCGAGCTGCCGGGGTTGTCGACCTCGGGCACCTACTGAGCATGTTCCTCGTGTCGATAACGCTCGTATTCATGAGCAGATTCGGCCGGGCCATGAATGAAACTATCAACCCGACGAGGCGCATCCGTGTAGAGTGGATCAGCGACGCCTTGATCGCCTGCTACATCATCGCCTGGCTCGTCGCACGCGGCACCCTCCACGAGACCGATGCGATGTTCGCGGACAGCTATTACGCCAATCCGCCCATCATCGGGGTAATCAATGTCCTGGCCGGTATCACGCTCGGGGTCGTGGGGTCGGCCGCGAGCTATGGTCTGTGGACCGTGCCGCGTACGACCCGCATAGAGGCTATCATCATCTCGGCCCTGAGTGTGGCGACGGCCACGACCGTTGTGTACGGCCTCGCCATCATCGCGCAGGTGGCTATCAACGCGCGGGGGGGTGATCCCCAAGCCATCCATCACTACATGGTCCCGCTCGGGCTCGGCGGCGTCGCGGTGGCCGTCGCCGGCTCGCTCGTGCTGACGGACGGCCTTAGCCTCTCGGCGCGCGCCGATGCGGCCCTGCGGCGGCTCTTGCCGGCGCGACCGGAGCCCGCGCCGGCGCACGACCCGAACGCGGACGAGATACACTACCTCCTCATGATTGATGACCGCCATCTTGCCGGTGGCGGCGCGGACATGCCCCTGCTCGATATCGTAGATCGTCGCTGCCGCGAGGGGGGCGAGTCGGAGTGGGATACCATGATGACGGTCGAGGCCGCGCGGATCGGTATACTCGATCCTGTTAATGGGACGAGGCCCTACGACCGGAGGGTTCAGGCGCTGGCCTATATCGCCCACCGCAATAACCAATTCTTCGGGGGCTCCTATCGGATCGCGCTCGCGTTGCTTGGACCCGGTGCCCTTCCGGTCGGCTCGCCCATGCCCAACATCGAGCCGAAGCATGAAAGATTGGCGCTCATTATCCGCGAGTCCGTGTACGAGCGGTATGGGGTCGAGCGTGGCCGCGAGATATTCCTGAACAAGGGGCTGGTGACGGTCGGCTCACCTCGGCCTCGGATGCGGCTACGATCACGTCGTCAAATGGCAGCCGCTCAACGCAGTAGCTAGAGAGAGAAGAGGATATATGCACACCGGCATTGTTAAGCTCATCGCGTGCCTGCTCTATGCGGCGGGTTTCCTGCGCACGGGGCTCAAGGCGCGGGACCAGTACCCCAGCCGCCCTGGACAATCGTATCAGACCGCACTCCTCGCCACGGCGGGGGCGCTCGCCACCTATCCTACAGTAATTGACCAAGGCATTGATCGGATCACGCGCGTCTATGGTCTCGGCTACCTCGCCTGCGATGAGCTGCTGTCGGCCGCGATGCTCAAGCTCTACCAGTTCACTCAAGAGGAGGCCAACACCTGGGAGGAGACGTCATGGCTGGCGGTGATCGGCTGGCTGCTGATCCCGACGAAAGTATCGCTCTGGCTCGCTGCCAAGATTGCGACGAAAGACGACGAGCAGCTTTTCTACCACGACTACCTGGGCCGGCCCCGGATCGCGGCCTACCTGCGCGGCGTTATCGCCATCTCGATGCTCTACAACTCCGTGCTGGCGAGCGCCGGCTACGTGGCGCTCTCAACGCGCGACGACGCGCGGCGCACCAAGCACCAGATCTGCGCCGGCGTGCTCGCGGCGTCAGCCTTGTACGCTGGCGTGCGCTTAGAGCAGGTCGTCGAGACTGCGGCCCCTAACGAGGGCAATCCGCGCCGCGGCAATGGTCTCCTGAGCACGCTGATCCTCGGTGGCTCGGCCGTCGCCCTCGCCGCCGTGGCGTTTATGCCCAACCGTCGAGAAGCGCGCTAATAGCTGGTGTGAAATGGCGTGGACGAAATCGCGTTGTTTATGTCAAACGACTACGATCTTCCTGCTCCGACCTGCTCGTCGCGGTACCGCTCGACAAGGCGCGCGATAATGCCGCTCATATCCTCGTCCCTGGTCGCCGCGTGGATTTTGAGCCACGCGGCGAGGCTCTTAGGCAAGTACACCGTTTGGCGCTTCATCTCCTCTTTGTTGTCCGCCACCTCGGCAACTATAGCGTTCTGACGCTGTAACGTTATAACGTCTTGACGCTCAGCCGGAGCGGTGTCCTGCCCCGCGCTCGCGCGCCGCGCGCCTATCTCCCCGCGCGCTGCGGCCCGCTTTAAGGGGCTCTCAAACTCCGTCGCCTTGCTCATACAGCGGCCCCCATCCTTTCCCCGACAACGGCCGTCGCCACAAGGCGGAAGTCCTCCGCCGCCTTGCTCGCGTCGTCGTACTCAAACACCGTTTGGTGGAGCGACTGAGCGCGGCCCACGGCGCTATCCGTGCGGATCGCCGGCAAGATCTTCTCCCCGAACGTGTCGCGGAGGTCGTCCAGATACGAGAGGTGCATCTTGATCCGCCGATCCAGCTTGAAGGGAACGATACCGGCAAGCGTTAAGGTGTGCTCGACAAGGGTATCCTCTAGCTTCTCGAACATCTGTAGCAGTCCCTCGATAGCGAAGGCCGCCAGCTCACACGGGACAAGCATTTCGTCGCTTGCGAGAAGCGCGGCCTCCGTCACGGCGCTATAGCTTGGCGAGTGATCGAAGAGAAGCACGTCGAAGTCGCGCGCTTTCTCTACCCCCTTGCGGAGCCGGTAGTATCCGCGCATCCCCTCGGCCGCGACGTGCTTTGCCGCTTGGTCGAGGTTCTTATCGGCCGGCACAATCCAGAGATTGTCGCGCGCCTCGCGGATTGCCTCCGGCAGGGCGGCGCGGCCCATGAGTACGTCGGTCAGCGTTGGGGCGGTCGGCTCGGGAAGCAAGGTGCTTGCGTTCGCTTGTAGGTCACAGTCGATGATGAGCACCGGGACGCCGCGCTGGGCGAGCGCGTGCCCAAGATTGGTTGCGAGCGTCGATTTACCCACGCCACCCTTAAAGTTGAGCACACTAATAGACCGCACGACACCCCCTTACTACGACATCATAACGTTGAAACGCTACAACGTCCTGACGTTAAGTTACTAAAACGTCCTAACGCTAAAGCAGCATATCACCATAACGATACGAGGGCAAGCGGGGTGACTGGTTGGAAAAGAAGGGGGTGGGACGTTAGGGTATGAAGAAGTTGGGGGAAAGGGGAAAGAGACCGTCAAGGGACAGGGTAAAGCCCTCGACAACGCTTGAGTGGATCGTAGAGATGTCCGCTCCGTTGCCCACGCCCAACACGCCGGACATGTCGCCGGATGGATGATGGGTTACAGGCGGAGTGTACGTGTACTCGTCGCGGCGCGTGAAAACGCCCCTAAGATCAGGGGATAGGTCGTCTATAGGGATCAGCGGCAGCGGACGCGGTTGATAGGTTACGTAGTCGCCGATGCCCCCCGCGTTCCGAGACCGCCACATGTCCACTTGCCTCGACTCGGGCCAAAATATCCAGACCTCGCCCGTCCCGTTACTGATGTATGTCAGGGCTTTGTTCGTCATCTCAGGGCTACCCTGGGAGGGAGAGGCCACTTCGATAGCGAAGTCGGGGGCAAAGGGAATAGGTTTGGTCGGGTCTTTAATCAAGGATTGGCGAGCTTGGTGGTAGAAACCAACGTCGGGCAGAAGCCCGGTCTCGGCACCGGGGAACTTGTAGACCCCATCGGCCCCGGTGACGACGCCAAGGCCGCGCGCCTCAACATGGACGAAGAGGCGCGCGAGGAGCTTTGCTCCAAGGGCTGTCGCCTGCTGACCACTTCCCGCCATGCGGACTAGGACCCCCTGTACAACCTCGTATTGCCACCCATCATCCGGCAGGCGCAGCAAGTCGTCCACCGTCGCCGGGGGCGCATTGGGGACAATCTCGGCCCACGGCGCGATCGGGTCGCGGGGGAGAATAGATGTTGTGGCGCTCATGTGTATATCCTCCCACGATTATACAACGCGGTCAACTGATCGCTATAACGTCTTATTGCTAAAACGCTATAACGTTGAAGCAGCATACCACCCCAACGCCGAGAGAGGCAAGCGGGGTGACTGGTTGGAAAAGAAATGAGGGGGAGAGATTTCTAGTCGCCTCTAACTAACTCCTCTAGGAGTGCATAAGGATCTTTAGGAACTTATCGACAACGCTCTTAGGTGTTTCATAACTCTCCGTCGCGTCGAAATGCTCTACAACTTTGATCCCCTGTGACCTAAACAGCCGGTCCCTATCATGGTCTTTCGCTGCGCTCGTATGGTACGCCATGCCATCAATCTCCAAGATCCCCCATTTGCCTCGATAGCACACTAGAAAATCAGGCTCCCGGTTGACGCGCCAGCCGTCATCACCCATGAGGCGACCCATGCAGTTCGGAAAGAACACGACGCCCTCTATAGCGTCGAGGGCTTCCGCAATACGGATTTCAGGCGGCGAGCGGAAGCGGAGATGTTGCCACAGGTGGACGGGCTTGCCCTGGATGATATTGCCCTGATTGTGTATCGACTTACCACGGACAATATCCACCATCTCGGAGCGCCAATCAGGGCCAATATCTATCAACGCGGCACGCGGCACAATATCCGACACATAGGCCCGATCAGGCGTGACCGCCCTGATTGCCGTTTCCATTGCCTTCCTTACCGGGTGATCCCGGTCTCCGGTAAGAATGTCATATGCCGGACGTGGCCCGGCGACAACGGCCCGTAGGTCATATACCGCAATACCAGTCCAATGGTCCGCGTTCCCAGTGAATTGAACGTCCAGCTCACAGGCAAGTAGAATGCTTGCTGCTTCATCATCTTCCCCTTGCACCAAGAATTGAACGGCACTGGCAAGGAGCTTTTCATTCGACGGCAGTTGGATAGGATTCTCATAATCCATACTGTTTCTCTCCTCTCATTACCCATACTGTTTTTTCTGCCTACCGGCTCATACCCATGCCGCGCGCCTGCTCCTAAGTCGGCATCTGTTGCAAGTCATTGAGGTTCCAGTTCTTCGCCTTGGACAACTCGTGCCGTATCAGGGTATAGTCGCCGCTCGTCTCGCACGAGTACCGCTAGCGACCGTTTCACTGGCTGGAAAAGAATGGGTGGGGTTACTCCGGCGTGCGTCCTCGGCGCGACGTGGGGAAGTGCAGTAAATCGACGGCTTGGCGCTTGGTCGCCTCGCCGCGCCGGTCGTACCGCTGTGTCGTGGTGACGCTCGCGTGGCCGGCGAGCCCCTGCACGGTGCTAATATCCGCGCCCTTGTCAAGCAGGGTGCTTACGAAGGTCCGGCGCAAGTCGTGGGGCGAGAGGTGATTGACGCCGGCTTGCTCCGCGCGCTTGATGAGCATGTTATTAACCGCCTGGGCGGTGATCGACCGCCCGAGCGGCCGGCCCACGCGACTGAGCGGCAGGAAGAGGCCGCCCGGCTCGGTCCCGCGAAGGGCGAGCCAGGCAGCGACGGCCGCGCCCGCGCTCTGTGGTAGGGGCACCTCGCGCTCCTTGTTGCCCTTGCCGAGGACGCGCACGGTCGGGGGGTCGGCGGTGTAGTCGGAGAGGGCGAGCCCGGCCAGCTCGGAGCGGCGCAAGCCGCCCGTGTAGAGCACGGCGAGCATCGCCGCGTCGCGCACGCCGGCCGGGCCGGGATCGCGGTCGCAGGCGTCAACTAAGGCGGCCAGCTCGCCGCCCGACGTAGCGCGGCCGGCCGGGAGGCGCTGCCCCTTGTCGGGCTTCACCTCCAAGATGCGCCGGTATTCCTCGTCGCTCATCAAGTTAGCGTTCCGCGTCGCCACGGCGATGCCGCGCAGGACGGCCCGCGTCAGGTTGACGGTGGCGGGCGACGCGCCGCGCTCCTGCAAGCGGTTCACGATGCGCTGCACCTCGCGCGCCCGCAACGTATGCCAGGCGAACGTGTCGGGGTTTGGGATGCTGAAAAGGGCGGCCACGGCGCGCAGGCGCTTCTTAATGGCCTGGCGGCTCGCGGGCCGCAAGCTCTCCATGTAGCTCTGTAGCGGATCGTCAAGCCCCTGCTGCATGAGGGCGGGTCGCGCCTCGTCCGCGAAGAGGGCGGGCGCGTCGCCCTGGTAGATCGTCGGCACGATCCGGTCCTGATGCCCTGTCATCGTGCCCCCTCCTATCCCATGACGCGGCCTGGCGGTGTCTAGCCTACGTGGCGCAAAGGCTACAGCCTGCGCTCACATCGTATAGCCTGGCTCTTCATTAATGTCGTTGGGGACTAGTCGCTTACCGAATTGCCGTAGGCCGTCAACGTAGGAACCTGTGACGACCACTTGTCGTGGCGCGCCCCCGTGGTCCATGGCGAGCGTGATTATAGCGATGGGATTATCATCCTCATCGCTGCGGAACTCAACATCCGTGACATGCCTCAGATTGTATAGGTTGTCGCCTATCCTGATCCAATCGCTATCCATCCGACCACCCCCCCTTTTCCAATCAGTTTCGGCTTCTTGACGCTAAAGGTAATGTGTCTTACCGCTAGGGTCAACCCGCACCCTTGCGCGGGCGGTAGCCGCCCCGCTTCCCCAGGTAGTCGCGCCGGTAGGCGGCAACGGCCCCGGCCGTCACGAAAGACCGGCCGGGGCTCAGGCGGACGACGGCGAGCCGGCCGCGCTGGATCGCGGCCTTGACACTCGGGAGTTTGAGCCCCAGGAGCGCGGCGGCCTGTTCGGTGGTATACAGGGGCTCGCCGTCCGCCGTGGTGAGCTGCGGCGTCACCTCCGGGCCTGCCGGCCCGCGCTCGGTCTCGGTCATGCGGTCTCGTCCTCCTCGTCGGTCTCGTCGGGCATCTGCCCAAGGTCCTGCATGACGCGGGCCGGCCCCACGCGCTGCCACGCATCGTAGCCGGGCACGATCACCACAAGGCGCAGTTCCTCCCCCTCGCCCTCTAGGTCCATCACATCGCCGGTCCGGCCGTCGTCCAGCCGGACGCGCCGGCCGATCAGCGCCGTCGCGCGGCGCTCCTGGTGCGCGCGCTCAATCTCGGGCAGGCGCGGCACAAGCCACGCCCCGACCTCTGTACCCGTGATTGTCCAGCCCGCGCCCTGGTCGAGCGGGGCGATAAACTGCCACTTGAAATCTTGGTGCAACGCCCACGCCCGCGTGTCCTGTATCCACTCGGCTATGGCGTGGTCGTACCGCTCGTGCGCCGGGATCGCCTCGGCCTCCCCGAGGTGGTCGGCCAGGACCGCGAGCGCCAAGTCCGCCGCGCCGCTCCCGCCGTAGCCCCACGCCATGCCGCTAGGACTATGCACGATGAGGTGACGCAGGGGGTAGGGGGCGCGGCCCTCCGCGTAGACAAGGGTCGGACCATTCGGCCCGCCTACAGTCTCGTCAATGTCGGTATAGCCGCGATAGGTTTTCACTGGTCGCCTCCTTTGCTATCCGTTAGTATCCCCGAAGAGGGGGAGCTGTCCCCCGTTGTCGTCCCCCTCGGCCGGGGCTGCCGCCCGGCTCGGGACGAACTGGACTAGATCAGCGAACACTTGACGCTGCTGGGAAGCATTGTGCCGACCACCGAGTGTAGATTAATGCACGTCCCGCTGTGTGAAATGGTGCCCTTGCATTCAATGATGTGTGCTCAAGACGGCGAGCATGCACATTTTGCAGTGTCGGAATGCCTTGCAGAGGGAAGGTGCCCTTCCCAGCAGCGTCAAGTGTTCGCTGATCTAGTCCAGGACGAACCGGGCGCGACACGTCCCGTAGGCGGCCGGGCCGCCGAAGTGGCCCGCACCGGGGTTGTAGCTCATCTGTTCGCCGCACCGGGCGCACACCAGGGCGATCACGCCGCCCTCCTCGCTAAAGCTTGTGGCCCTGTGACCGCCCGCGCGGAAGCGCGCCCACGTCCTATCGAGGATCGCTTTGTCCGGGTATGCCTTCATCGTCGCCCCTCCTGGGGAGCCGGGCCGGTAGGGTGTCCACCTGGCCCGGCTCCCCGCCCCTACGCGGTGATAAGCTCAACCGTCCGCGCGTCGGTCTCGCCTAACTTCTCATTGATGAGGTCGCCGAGGGTGACGTAACCCCGGTACCCGTGGCCGGTGGTGATGGGCTCGCCGTCCGTGCTGACGACGGCGGACCCGTCGTAGCTGCTCGCCCGGATCGTCGGCCACGACTGGCCCCACTGGTCGGCTACTTGGTCCGCGATGGCCTGCGCGAAGGGGACAGAGTAGGAGCGGATCGTATGGATATAGTCCGCCCCGTAGTGGACCTTTTGCCCGTTCACCTCGCGGGTGACGTAGCTTTTCAGGTCGATCATCCCGTCGAACGTCGCGCCCCGGTACTCCCCGGTGATGCGCTCCACGTCCTTTTCGGTCGGGCCGTCCGTCCACCGAACGCTGATACTCGCGCCCATGCTGTAGCTCTTGCTGCGGACGCTAAACGTAATGCCGGGAAACGCGGCTTTAAGCGCGGACCGGACCAGCTTTGCGGTCTCGGCTACGGAGACATAGACGGTCTCGCGGCGCGGGGTCGGGGTGGCGGCGCTCATTGCTCCCCCTCCGTGTCCCCCTCGGCGGCGGCGCGGTAGTCCTGGACGTAGACGGCGAGCCGGGCGGCGGCGGCGTCCACCAGCGCCAGGTAGCGGGCCGGGTGCGGCTCCTCGCCCGCGACCTCGACAAGGGTTAGCCCCTCCGGGTCGCTCGGGGCAAAGGTGATGATGAGGCGTACGTCCAGGGCGTCCCGGTGTGCTATCCTTGGTACTGCTGCGGTTGTGATGGTCATGTGCTTTTTTCCTTCCGTAGTGCGTGCGTGGGGCGGGTGCTCCTAACACCCGCCCCGCTTTTTTGTGATGCGCTCTAGCCGTAGCACTCCTGCAAGGCGGCCATCCCTGCGGGCCGGATGATGCCGCCAAGGCCGCGCCGCTTGCGCTCTTCGACTGCCGCCGCGCGGGCCACCCACTGCTGCGCGCGGGCGTCGTAGCGATGCCAGTAGTGGATAGCGCGGGCATAATCGAGGTGCCAGCACGCGACGCTATGCTGTCCCGCCTCGCAGGTACAAACGCCCGTGCTGATGTTGACGGTGTGCGTGCGCCCCTCCCGCGTGCGGCTGCTCACCTCGTAGACGCCGCCCTCCTCGTCTACCGCCCTGATGCGTGGGTCCGCCGTGGTCGTTGCCGTGGTGCGTGCCTGTTCCATGATCGTGAGCCCTCCTAAAGCTCCCGTAGGGATCACTCGCCCTACCCTCTAATGATAGCATCTTATGGGATGCTTTGTCAAGGAAAATATAGGGAGGAATAGGGAAAATAGAAGGAGTATTTTAGAAAAGTGGCGGAGATAGCGCCGCAAGACGCGGAAACGCGCGTGTGCGAAAACAGGACGCGGGCCATGCCAAGGGGTGCGGATAACGCCCTGCAGAAACTACATGTCATTACTATCTAAAGCTCGAGCCCGGTGCGCGGTCGGGGCACGCCGGGCTGTCAATTCTTTTCCAACTAGTTAAGGCCGTCGCGGGGGAGCGGTTAGGGGTAGGCGTACGGGTCGCCGTGCGTCAGGGGGCGACGCGGGGCTCGCGGCAAGAGTGACGCCCGCGACGCCCTGCTTGTTGGAAAAAGATGGGCTGCGCTCGCCTTCACTCGGGCGTGTCGCCCCCCGCACCTGTATCCCCCGTGTCATTAGGTTTCTTGGTGCGACGGCCGGTCGATATGTCGCGGGGCGGGCGCTCGGCGGCCGCCTTGCGCTCGTACTCGCGGCGGATGCGCTCCTCGGTGATGCGGTCGATCTCCCGTTGGTGCTCTAACATCGCCAGGAAGTGCGACCACTGCTCGCGGTTGAAGGTGCGGGTCTGGATGGCGATGTCGCGCACGACGGGGTTTTCCAGCGCCTCGCGCAACGCCTGGTCGTTCTGCGCGACCTCGGGGTACTCCACCGGCTCGCTGCCCGTCAGGTAGCCGGGGTCCACCCCGAAGAAACGAGCCAGCGCCGTCACCTTGTCGATGCCCGGCGCCTCCACCCTGCCCCGACGCATGCTGCTCAGGGACGAGGCCGCGATCCCGGTCGCGTCCGCGACCCGCTGCCCGGAGTACGCCTTCCCCGTCGCCGGGTCGAGCCGTGTCTCGAACAACTCGTTGAGGCGCTTGGCGAAGGGCTGCGTGGGTCCTTCGTTCGCGGGATCTCGGCGCTTCCTAGCCATCTCTCCCAGCAGGTACAGGCGCGCGCGCGACGGCGGCACCTCGTGACGATCATACATCGACGGCATACACTTGACACCCTCCACAGTGTGCTATACACTGGACCAAGCGTGCGTTAAATGGTACTTTTCATTTACCGCACGCTCGGCCACGGGTGCGCGAATGCCTGTCCGCTGCCCGTGAGCGTAGCAGGTCGAGGGGGCTGTCCGCAAGGTCCTGACAGGACTATTAGACGCCCCCGTCAAGGGAAATGCTTAGAGGGGAGGTGACACGCACGATGGACGAGGGGCAGGCGCGAGACCTGGCCGACCGGATCGCCGGCACACCGGGCTACGGTATCGAGGACGTGCGGCGCGCCTGGTCGACGGCCTGGGCCTGGCAGGTCGAGGCCATCGACGCACGCACCGGCGCGCGCCTGACGCTCCTCGCGGAGGATCACTGGGACGACCATCTGTCAGGATCAGCACACGTCGTAGCGCACCAGCGCGGATAGGGAGACCACAGCGACATGGACCAGCTCATCACGCTCATCAACGATTACGGCTTGCAGTTCGTCCTCGGGGCCGTGGGCCTCGGGATCATCGGGACCGGCATGGGCACCACCGCCGGCGTGCTCGGCTATCGCCATGGCGCGGATATCACGCGCGGCGCCTGGATCGGCATGATCCTCATGCTCGTGATCCGCGTCTTCGCCGCCGCCCTCGCCGGGAAGACCGGCGCCAAGATCGGCTAGCGCCCGCCCGTCAGCCCGTCAGTGGCGGCGGACCCGGCCGCGTCGAACGGCCGGGTCCGCCGCCTTTTTGTATGGAGATCGCCCATGGAGTCGATGCACACCCAGCGCAACCGGCGCAGCCCGCGCGTGCCCAACCAGCCCTGGCGCGGCCCGGCCAACCTCACCATCCCGCAGACCGTGGCGCTGCTCGCCGCCGCCCTCTTTGCCGTCGCCCTCTGGTGGGCGAGCGGCTACCTGCCCGGCGCGTCGTCGTTCGGCGTCCTCACCGGCCGCGTGATCCTGACCGGATTCGCCGGGGGGATCGCCGCCGTCCTGTGCTACGCCGCCGCCGACCCGACCCGCGAGCCCGTCGTGCGCCAGCACCTGACCTATAGCTTCCGCCGCCACACCTATCGCAAGGAGCCCGCCCATGGCACCCATGCCAACCCCATCCCCGTCCCGGCCCGACGCGCGCACGCCGCTGGCGCGCCTGTGCGCCGTGCGCGCGCCGGCCGCGCCCGCGTTGCCGCTGCGTTCCGGGCCGTCGTCGCCGCCCTGCCCGGCTGTCGAGCCCAGCACGGAGCATAACACCGCCACGCAGGGTCGCGCGGCAACCGAGAAGGCCACAGCCCCGAAGTCGGCGCGATCGGGACGCCCGCCCCGTCTGCGCACGCCCCTCCCGCTGCCGTCCGGTCCCGGCCAGTTCACGGTCGAGCCGGACGGCGCCATCATCTTCGCGGATGGGAGTTGCCTGGCCGTCGTGCGCGTCGATGCCTTCCTCAACCTCTCGGCCCTCGGCCCCTACGACCAGGAGCGCGTCTGCCGCGAGTTCGCCGCCCTCGTCCACGGCCTGGCCCACGCCCAACCCTTGCAGGCCGTGATCGAGAGCACCCCGACCGCCCCCGAGGACGCCATCGCCGGCATGCGCGCCCTGGTCACGACCGCCGACCCCGAACTGGTCGGCGTCGCCGGTGACACGCTCGCCTGGGTCAAAGGTGAGGTCGCGCGCACGCACGTCCCCGACCTCTCCGGCTACGCCGTCGTCGCCCCCGCGCCCGAGCGCAAGGGCGGGCTTGCCGGCCTCGTCGAGGAGTTCAGGGATCAGATGGGCGTCCGGCGCGGCGGCCCCGAGACCGTGGACCGGCGCGGCCTCGACGCCGCCGTGGACGACACGCTCACCCAGCTCAAGGCGTCGGACCTACCCGCGCGTCGCCTGCGCCGCGCCGACACGCTCGCCTTCCTCTGGCGTAGCGCCAACCCCGGCACGCCCCCGCCCGCCGACCTGGCCGCCGCCTGCGACGCCGAGGGCGGGGACCTGGCCGCCGCCCTGACGCCGGCGTACTGGCGCGAGCGCCGGCGCCACGTCGAGCACGGCCTGGCCGCCGACGGCACCGGGACGCCGGCGCTGTATTCCTGCACGCTCTACTTCCTGGGGTCCAAGGAGCTGACCAACCCTGGCGCCTTCGCCGACCTCATCGCCATCGAGTGCAACGCGCGCCTCTCCTGGCACCTGCGCGGCCTGGACAACCTGCGCGAGCGCGGCCGCGTCCTGCGCAAGCGCAAAGCCTTCGCCACCAGCGTCCGCCGCGCCTACGAGAAGAAGAAGCTCCCCTCGCTCGACGACGAGGATAACAAGGCCGAGGCCGAGGGGTTGGCCCAGGAACTGCACAGCGCCGAGGAGGGCCTGGCCCTCTCGACCGTCGTCCTCACCCTGCACGCCCGCACGGTGGAGGAGCTGGACACGGCCCGCCGCCGCGCCCTCTCGCTCATCGGCACGCGCCTGGGCATCCAGCCCGGCAAGGGGCGCGGCTATCAGAAGCCCCTCTGGCAGGCCAGCCTCCCGCTCGGGCAGAACGCGGCCCGGCGCCGCGCCAAACGGTGGCACACGGCCGTCATCGGCAACGGCCTCCCCTACCTGGCCCACAACCCCGGCACGCCGACCGGCTTCCCGGTGGGCTTCACGTCCACGGGCCACGAGCTGGTGCTGCTCGACCTGATCCACCAGACCCTCTCGACGAGCGTGATGGTCGTCACCGGGGCGCAGGGCCAGGGCAAGACCTTCTGGCTGCTGCGCTGCGCCTTGTGGGCGCGCTACCGGGGCCAGCGCGTGACCTTGATCGCGCGCGCCGACCACTTCCGCCCCTTCGTCGAGCTTTGTGGCGGCACCTACATCGAGCCCGGCGCGGAGGGCCAGGCCGGCCCGCCCATCATCAACCTGTGGGACCTCCCGGCCGGCATGCGCCTGGCCCGGAAGGTGGACTTCCTGATCGCCGCCCACGAGATTATGCTGTGCAATCCGGGGCAGGACCTCGACGACGAGATCCGCGGCGTGCTCGACCGCGCCATCCAGGCCGTCTACCGGGCGCGCGGCGTCGTCGCGGGGGAGGAACGGCCGCTGCGCGGGGACGACGCCCCCCTCGAACGCGCGCTGGTCGCCCACGTCGGGCGGCTGTCGCGGGAGGAGGGCCTGACCGTGCGCAAGCAGGAGCTGCTTGAGAAGCTGCACGCCACGCTCTTGCAGTACGTCACCGACCCGGACGACCCGGAGGGCGGCGAGGGCCGCTACGCCTACCTGGTGGACCGCCCGACGCGGGTGGACGTCGGGGCCGACGTGCTCTGCTGGAACCTCGACGGCCTGGCCCCGCGCCTCTACGCGCTCACCCTGTTCACCGTCACCGACGCCATGGCGCACCGCGCCAAGAGCACCTTCGACGCCACGCGCGGCCATAGCGCCGAGTTCCTGGCCATCGATGAGGGCTGGTTCCTCTCCGAGTTCATGAAGGCCGGCGCCGAGTTGACCAACTGGGCCAAGCGGTCGCGCCACATCGGGCTCATCCTCGCCTTCGCCTCCCAGCAACTCAGCGAGGCCATCCGGCCCGGCACCAAGCCGATCTTCGACGCCGCCTCGCTCAAATGTGTCTTCCGCCTGGCCGACGTGCGCGAGACCGAGGACACCGCGCAGTGGGCCGCGCGCACGCTGCAATGCTCCGTCGAGGAGGCCCACACCCTGACCGGGCTGCACGAGGGGCAGATGATGCTGTTCCGCCAGGCCAAGGACGGCTCGCGCCGGCGCGGCCTGGTCGGCGTCATGGCCCCGCCGCTCGAATACTGGGCCTTCACCACCGAGACCTGGACCGACGTGCCCACGCGCAACGCGGCCGTCGCCCAGCTCGGCAGCGTGGCGGCCGCCATCCGGCACCTCGCCGGTAAGGAGGCGTAGAGATGCCGCCTCTCCCCGCGCCCTTCCCCCCGCCCTTCCCCGCGCCCGTGCTGCTCGTTGTCGCGGTCCTCGCCGTGGGCCTCACGCTCCGGATCGCGCGGGCCATCACCCTGCTCGTGCTCACCGTCCTGGTGGGCCTGACCGCGCTAGCGGGGGGCCTCGGGCTCCTCGCCGGCCACCTGCACCTGTAACGACGGAGGTAGCCCGATGATCCCGACCCGCTCCCGTTCCCGCTCCCGCCCCCCCGTGCGTGCCCTGGGTGTGGCCCTGGCGCTCGGCGTGCTGCTCACGTTGACCACGCTCGGTCCGGCGCTCCCCGCCGCGGCCGCCAGCCCCACGCACACGCCGACGCCGACCGCTACGCCCACGGCCGTCCCCACGCAGACACCCTACCCGACCAACACGCCGGCCGCGACGTACACGCCCTATCCCTCGCCCACCGCGACGCACAAGCCGGCGCTCACCCTCTCCGCGACCTCGGGCATCACCGGCACGGCCATCAGGGCGGCCGCGTCCGACTTCCCGCCCCACACGGCCCTCACCCTCTATTGGGATACGGGCACGCACGCCTTGGCCACCGGCGAGGCCGACGACGGCGGGGCCGCCAGCCTCGACGTGACGATCCCCGCCGACGCCACGCCGGGCGGGCACACGATCCGGGCCGTGGGCGCCGACCGCACCAGCGCCGTCGCGCTCTTCACCGTCCAGATGCAGGGCGCCCCGCCCGGCAACGACACCCACTACTGCACCGGCCTCCTCGGCTGGTGCCCCGACCTCGGCGGCTTCCTCGGGGCCGTCTTCGGGACCATCGGGACCTGGCTCAACGACCTGGTGGTGGGCCTGTTCTCGCCCATCGAGCACAACGTCAGCGACGAGTGGACGGCCATGGTCGCGCCCTTCGCGCACGACCTGACCTACCACCCCAACATCGCCGACCCCCATGTGCTCCAATGGGACGGCCTGCGCCGCTTCCAGTCCGCCCTCCAACAGCTCGCCGGCGTCCTGTTCTTCGGTTTCCTCATCGTCGGCGTGTTCGCCCGCTACCTGGAGCAATTGGGCGTGGGCGACTTCGCGCAGCTCACGAGCCCGCTGCGCCGGGGCGTGGTGGTGACAGGGCTCATCCTGGGCTACCCGCAACTCATGAGCTTCGGCTTCGTCGCGCTCAACGCGGCCACGGACACGATCAATACCTTCCCCCTGGCCCAGGGTGAGAGCGCCTGGACGGCAATCAGAGGGGCCATCCTCGCCGTCCACACGGCCCTCTCGTTCACGGGCATCCTCGACGTGATCGTGATGATCGTGGGCTGGATCATCGTCGTGCTCTCCGTCGTGGTGCGCATGTTCGGGGAGGGCATCCTGGGCGGCCTCTACATCGTCGGCCCGCTCGCCCTGGCCCTGTTCGTCTCGCCCTACTTCGACACCATCGCCAAGAGCTGGGCGCGCATCTTTATCAGCATCGCCTTGTGGCCGGTGGGCTACGCCGTGGCGCTCAAGCTCATCGCGCTGATGTTCGCCGCCGGCGGCCCCATGAGCGAGTTCGGGGGCTTTTCGGCCGCCCTCGGCGCCCTCGGCCTGACGCTGCTGCTCTACAAGATGCCCGCGATCGTGGGCGGGTTCGTCGGGGGGGCTGGGGCCACCGTCGGCGCCGTCGCCTCGTCTGTCACCGACATGGGCATCGGCACGGCCATAGGAGCCGCCAAGAAATGGGCCACGGGCAGCTTCGGTAAGGTGGGCAACTAAATGACAACAGGGAGGAGCACACCCATGGCAAACCTAATGAGGCGGCCTCAATTTCGGGCGCGCATCCAGTGGCATACCTGGATGCCTTGGTACGAGTTCTCGCGCATCGTGGGCGAGTTCCAGGAGCACGACGAGCGCGCGGGCGGCATGCTCCCGCTCGGGCTCGGGCTCGCGCTTGTGACGCTGGTGGCGGCGATGCTCACCCCTCAGCTCTCGCTCCTCATCGCCGTCGCGGGCGGCGGCTCCATCGTCGGCGCGCTCACCTGGGGCAGCGGCGACGGTCGCCGCCTCTGGCGGGGCGTCAAGGTCGTGGGCCTGCCCTCGCCGCGCGCGGTCCTGCGCCTGGGCGTGGACATGGCCGCCGACGACCTGGTGGCCTTGTGGCACGGTCGGCCGCGCCCGGTCGGCCTGCTCGCCGGCCCCGAGGGGGAGGACTGGACGCGGGAGGAGACCATCGGCCGCTACCACCTGTGGCGTCAGGCGCGGGAGGCCCTGCCTCCGGCGGACCGCTCGGCGGCCGCGATCGCGGCGGCGGTGGGCTTCGTGCACGAGGAGCTGATCGACGCGCTGCTCGCGCACAGGTTGCGCCTGGCCGACCTCGACGCGGCTGGGGCTGGACACGCGGGCTACCTTGCGCCTACCCTGAAAGTGACGCTAGTGGACCGGGCCGGGGCGCAGCCCCTCGCGCTGCCGGCCCCGCGCGACGGAGGGACAGACGATGGCCAACATGCAGCAGCAGTACAGGCCGGGCACGCCGGCGGGGGGGACGTGGCAGTACCACACCGAGGTCATACTCCCCAGGACGATGAAAGAGTACGAGCGGACGATGAACCAGATGGGCGCCGATGGGTGGGAACTCGTCGCCGCGTATCCCCTATCGTTGAGGGGAGCCATTCGCTCAGCGGACGGCAACACAACCGACGTGCAGGTGATCTGGAAGCGGCGCGTGGGCTGATCGACGCCGGTGCCACGGCCGGGCACCCAGGCATCGACGACGGGGGGCACGGCGATGTATAAGGCGCAGCGCGCCCCCTTCTTTTTCCAACTAGCCGGGCTTCGCGCTCGCGTCGCTCGCCTGCCCCGGCGCGGTCGCCTGGCGCTCTACGCCCTCGCGGCGCTCGCCCTACTTTGGCTCCTGGGCCTGCCGCAAGCCCTCTACCGCCACGTCTACGTGTGGCTGGCCTACCCGGTCGCGTGGGCCATCGACGGCGTGCAGGGGTTCGGCGCTCCCTCGTGGGCCGCGTGGACGCGCGATATCGACGGGCGCTACGCCTGGTTGCACACGCCGGCGCACGGCGGCCTCGGCTGGGCCATCCTCGTCGAGGTCCTGCTGCCCCTCGTGCCGGTCGGCGCGGTGAGCTGGCGCGTCGGTTGGTTCCTCTACACCCGACCCCGCCCGCTCAAGCCCTCGACGGCGCACGGCTCGGCGCGCTGGATGAGCCGCGCCGAGATGCAACGGCTCGCCTACACGGGCGCGCCCCTCCTCCTGGGGCAGCGCGACGGCGTGAGCGTCGCCATGGACCGGGAGCTGCAAGTCCTCAATACGCTCCTCATCGGACCCATCGGCTCGGGCAAGACCTCGGGCTTCATCCTGCCCAACCTTTTGCGGGAGACCGGCGCGCGCGATCTGGTGATTACCGACCTCAAGATGGAGCTGCTGCAGAAGGCGTACACGCACCTCTCGACGTACTACGATGTGTGGGTGCTCAACTTCTTCTCGCCCGAGACCAGCATGGCCTACAACCCGCTCGCGTGCTGCACCGACCCACTCGTGACGGCGCTCTGGTGCGATACCTGGGTCGCCAACACCGGCAAGAGCGAGAAGGAGCCGTTCTGGGACAAGGCGGCCAGGGAAGTGCTCATGGCCGGTATCTTCCACCTCAAAGCGGTCGCCAAGGAGACGGCCGCGCGCACGGGGCGGCCCGCCCAAGACGTGACGCTCGCGCACCTGGAAGACTTCTTGACGGCGCAGACGCCGCAGGCGGTGATCGCGGCCCTCAAAGGAAGCCCCTCGCCGGAGGCCCGTAAGTCGGCCTTCTCGTTCATGGCCGCCCTCGAAGCCAACGACAAGCTCTTGGGGAGCGTGTTCGCGGAGATCAAGCCGCGCTTCACCATCATGAGCGACGAGCGCGTGCGGGCGACGACGAGCCGCGCCGAGGTACAGCTAACGCGCCTGGGGACCGGGGAGGGGCGGCCGGTTGCCCTCTTCCTCGCGCTCGATCCCGACTACATGGACGAGTTGAAGCCCCTCAGCGCCGGCTTCTTCATGGACCTCTACCGCGTCCTGGGCGACACGGCGCGCAAGACGCCGGGCGGCGAGCTGCGGCGCGACGTGATGATCTACGGCGACGAGTGGGGCAACATCGGGCTCGTCGCCGGCATGAAGAAGGCGCTCAACCTCTTGCGCTCGGCAGGCGTCTACGGCGTCTACGTGTTCCAGATGACCGCCCAGGGCGTCGAGACCTACGGCAAGCTCGGATGGGAACAACTTGAAGGGGCCTTCAACACCAAGCTCGGCCTCTCGAACATGAACAGCACGGACGCCAAGTGGTTCTCCGAGGTCCTGGGCCAGGCCACCGAGGTCACGCAGGGGGCGAGCGTGCAGCGCGGGCGCTTCCACGTCACCACCGACCGGGGCGGCCAGAACCAGAGCGAGACCAAGCGGGCGCTCCTGACGCCCGACGAGGTGCAGAACATCGGGGAGCGCGCCGTGCTCGCCAAGCTGCCGAACCTCCCGGCCGTGCGCCTCACGCAGCGCCGCTACTTTGATGATGCGGAGGTGCGAGACCGCGCGCCGGCGAAGGGCGCGTCCTGGGTGGCCCCACTCGGGCCGGATCGGGACGGTGGCCGCCTCACGCCGCCGCCGCCCCTGGAGCTGCCCGCGCCCGCGCCGGTCGAGGCGCAAGCCGCGCAGCCGGAGCATGAGCACGCCGGGGACAACCCGGCTGGGGACACGGGCGCGGCGAGCACCGCTGGCAGCACGGCCGGCAACGCGGCCAGGGAGGGGCCGGCCGTCAATGCCGCCTGGTACGGCGGCCTCCCCACGGGCGACGGGCCGGACGTGGATCGGTAGTAGCCGGGGACGCCATGGCGCGCACGAGGGGGCGGTAGGATTCTTACCTACCGCCCCCTCTCTTTGTGTCCCTCTCGCACAGACTAAGCCACAACATCCTGACGGGCCCATTACAGGTACAGCTACAGTAAATCAGTAGATCGGAACCTTGAGACATACCAATCGCCTTATTGCGCATCCCCCCGTTGTCTCATAGCTTTAGGCAAGAGGAGGATTGATTACGATGGCGACGATGGTGCGTCCAAGGATGCTTACGGCTACGAAAGGTGCTGGTGGCCGCGTGCGAGCAACGGGCCGGGGCCGGCCATCCATCTGGCATGGCATGGCGCTACTGCTCTTCACCCTGCTTACGTTAGCGCAGGCCCCGGCGGTACTGCTCCATCCGTCCCAAACGATCGTCCCAGACGTGATTGATCCGGTCCACCACATCTGGTCAGTAGCTATGGTGCTGCATGATGTTCAAACCTGGCCGGATGGCCTATGGTCCCTCTTCGATGCCAACATCTTCTATCCGGTTGCGCACGCGGCCGCATTCGCTGACACCTTTGCCGGCCTGCTCCCGCTCCTATTGCCATTCTCGGCGGTTATCCATGATCCAGCGGTGCTGGCCAACCTCCTCCTGGCGCTCTCGTTCGTCCTTTCCGCGTATGGCGCGTTCCTACTTGGCTGGGAAGTGACCACATCCTACCCCGCGGCGCTGGTCTGTGGCCTCGTCTTCGGATTTGCTCCCATCCACGCTGAGCAGGTGGGCCACGTTACCGTCGCCAGCATGCAGTGGCAGGCGCTGGCAGCCTGGTGTATGGTCCGTGCGTGGCGAGGAGTGGTCTGGCGCTGGTGGCTACTCGCGGGCATCTTCCTCGGCCTCTCGGCAGCCACCAATCTCTACTATCTGGCTTACCTGACGGGTCCTCTAATCCTCACGGTAGCGACGCTTGGCCGTAGTTGGACCTGGAGCCGGGCGCGTGGGGCGCTAGTCGCGGGTGGTCTCGCCGCCCTAATTGGCTTACCCACGGTAATTCCCTACCTGGTGCGGCGCGCCGTTGTCGGTCCAGGCTACGGCGCTGGCAGCACGGACCTGCTCAACTTTGTCAGCGTCCTGGGCACCCGGCCCATCGATAGTTTGGCCTTGCCAACGGTACCCTTCCAGCTCATGCAGCAGGCCCATGGCCTGTTCCCCGGAGTCGTCGTGCTTATCCTCGCTGGAATCGGATGGCAACAGGGATACGCCCGTTCCTGGGGCATGTATGCCGCGAGCTGCTTCGTGCTTGCCCTCGGGCCGCAACTTGTGATTGGTGGCCATGCGCTGCCCATTCCGCTCCCCTATGCCGCTCTCAGCGCGGTTATCCCGCACTTTGCCCTCTTTCGTGATCCCACGCGTGCAACGGCAGGGCTCGCGCTCGGTCTCGCCGTCGCCGCAGCGTGGGGTACACGGGCGCTCTTGATGCGGGCGCGGGGTGGACAGCGCTGCCTACTCGCCGTGGTGGTTGGGGTAATCGTCCTGGAGAGTTGGACCTACTTCCCCACTGCGCGTCTCGCCCCAATCCCTGCCGGCGCGTATTGGTTGGCGCGGCAGTCTTCCATCCATGCCGTGGCTATTCTACCTATGGCTAACGATACGCCAATCGAGTGGGCCCATCAAACAGAGCTTATGCGAGAGTCGACCGTGAACTGGAAGCCCATGGTTAATGGCTCTGAGTCGCTAGATCCTACCGGAATGGCGACGCGACGGTTTATCATCGGGACCTATCCTTCGCCTGCGGCGCGCCAGTTGCTGCGCCAGCTGCACGTCGATGCCGTGATCCTGCGCTTACCCTGGCTCACGCCGCGCCAACGCGCTACGATGGAGCAGTCATGCGAAAGTCTGTACTGCGACCAGATCATGGAGGTGTGCCACGTCATCTAGGGTAGCGAGTAGCAGGCGAACAGAAATGCTGTGAACGCTACGTGAAATCCGGTTCATGCCCTCTTTTGGTGAGACGGATTTGAGGGTGGATTGAGGCAGCTTGACGCTCAGCATGAGTCGTTGACACCCCTGACTCACCTCGTCCATGTCGGTCACACGGATGTTGTAGTTCGTCTTGTGATTCCGTCACAGACCATGTGTAAGCCTATGGTCCATCGCCGGATGAGCGGGCGTTTTGCTCTCAACAGTCGTGAAGAACGTGTTATCTCTGTATCACCAAAAGAGGGCATGAACCTGAAATCCCGCCATTTGATACGATAACCGGCGGCCACTCTGGGTCGCTATTTCCGATGCTTATGTCATAGTCCTTGCTGCTTGGAAAAAATAATTCGCTGCTGCCCTTGTAGAGCCGATAGAAAGCAGGGGGCACATGGCGGCGGTTATCGTATCAAGTGGCCGTAAATTGAGTAGCGTTCACAAGGCCCCAGTGATAGGACCATCCCGGCCACATCAGCAGCAGCAGCACGACCACCACGGCGATTATCGCCGCGGACCAAGCCAAGCGCGCACGTAGGAGGCGGTAGCGTTTCCTACGATGATAGATATTTAGTTGTCGAATCATGGGGAGCTTACCGCCGCTCGTCGGCGCGGTTCTCGCGCGCTCTCGTGCGCTCTAGCGTCTGCTCCTGACCCCGCTCGCGCTGCTGTAGCGCCTGGTTCCAATCCTTGACGGCGGCCGGGGGTCGGTCGCGCGTGATCGTGTCGGCGTCGGGGTACGCCTCGCGCACCTTCGCCCACAACTTCTCGCCGTCCTCGTCGTTGTCGAAGGCGCAGCGCACCAGCGCGCCCATCGCCAGCCCCTCCGCGATCTGCCGCGTCGGGAGCGCCCCGTGCCCGTCGGTGGAGACGAAGACGTACTCGCCCATGAGCGGCCCCTGGCGCTCGGCCACGAGGAGCGCGTGCCGGCTCAGGGCGTCGATGGCCGACTCAGTGATGATGTACTGCGGGACCGTGTAGGGGGCGGGCTCGCCCACGCGGTAGGAGAAGTGCCCGGCCTCGCGGCGCGTGCCCGTGGCAAGGCCCGTGAGCGTGCTCCCCGGATCGGCCCCGCGCCAACTCGCCCCGACCGCCTCGCCCTGGGCATCCTGCCGCACAAAGACGGCGTTGGTGTGCGCGCCGCCCGCCGCATCGACGTGGCGGCCGGCGTAGACTGTGCCCTCGGCGTGCAGCCGGTCCACCAGCGGGGCCGGGATGGCGCGCTCGCGGGTGAGATAGGCGTGGACCTGCGACCACAGCTCCTCGGCCTGCTCGGGCAGCACGAGCGGCGCACGCTCCTTGCCCTGCGCGACGCGGGACGCGATGGCCTCGCCCTGGTGCGCCCCGAACTGGGCCGCCGCCGCCACGGCGAGGTCGCGCCCGCCCTCGTGGGCCAGGTAGGCAACGGCCTGCCGGAAGTCGTACCCCGTGACCTGCATCACCAGGTCGATGGCACCCCGGCTGCCCTTCTCGCGGTCGTGATTGTAAAAGACCTGCCCGCCGTCGCGCGCGGGGTTGACGCTGATGTGCTCACCGTTCACGCGCCACAGATGCGTGTCGTAGCGGTCGCGCTCCCCACCGAGGGCGCGCATCACGTCCGTCAGGTCGATGCCCTTGACCTGGGCAATCAGTTTCTTGTAGTCCTCGCTCATCGCGCGCTTCTCTCCCTCGACTTTCTGGACGCGCTCTTGCAACGCTGCGACGCTGGCCTCCGCACGCCGGGCGCGGTCCTCGGCCAGGCGGACTCGTACCGCGCCCTCGGCCAGCGGCTCGATCACCTGAGAGCGTACCTTATCCTCCTGCGCGGCCTTGTACCGCTGTGGGTCGCGCACGATGAGGCCGGGGGGGTCGATCTCCACCCGTGCGGCCACCTGGCCCCGCGCCTGGTCACGGGCCTGCTCCGTCCGCGCATACATCTGCTGCATGGTCAGGTGCGTGCGCTTCGATCCACGCTCGCCACGCTCCAGGCCAAAGTCTGACACCGCACGCTGGTAGTCGTCGTGCATGGCGCGGAGCGCGGCCTTCCCACGGCTGTAGTCCTTGAACGACAAGCGCCCATCCGGGGTAATGGGCACGACCATGAGGTGGAGGTTCGGCGTCGTCTCATCGAGGTGGAGGTGGGCCGCGACGACATTCTCGACACCATGCCGGCGCTGCGCCCACTCGACCGTCCGCATGGCCCACGCCCGGATCGTCTCGCGGTCGTCAGGGTCGAAGTGGCCGGGGGTCGTCGTCGCCATGTACTCGACGGCGCGGATCGCGTCCGTCCTGATCTTGCGCGTAAACTCCATCGCGTCAAGCCGCGTCTGCACGTCGGCGTAGGCATCACCGCTGCCAAGCAGCCGTTCGTTCAGGTGCGCCCGCGCGGGGTCCGCGTTGGGCGTGTCGCGCTCCCGCTCGTTGTGCTGACCGCGGCCGGCCACGCCCGCCATCGTCTTCACCTTCTCGAAGCGAAGGATCGCAAAACCAGCCATACCCCCCCCTCTCGTAGCGGCGCTAACGTCGGCAGACCCTCCCGCCGCAGCGGGCACACGGCACTTATGAGCGAGCGCCAGCGAGTAAATAAGTATAGTGTGTTATACCTTTGCAAGAGACTCCTCCCCCCCAGCCTACACGGTCGCCCCCAGCGGTCGCAAGCGACGCGCACGGGGCTGGTTGGAAAAGAAGGGACGCGGGCGGCCAGGGTGCTGGGGACCATCCCGAGGGGCACCGCATGACGCCCGCCTCACTACCGCATGACGCCCGCCTCACTACCGCGTGCGCGCGCCATCACCGGCCTCCGCCTCCACCTGTTCCGCTGCGCCGTCGGGGTCGTCGATGCCGGACAGCCGGCGTATCCCGTGCGCGAGGCGAAGGAGCCAGGACGCGGGTGCCGGGCGCTCGCGGGGCGTGTCGAGGACGCGGCGCGGCCAGCCCGACGCGCGGAGGTAGATCCGCCCAACCTCTCGGGCGAAGACGCGCGCCACGGCATCCTCGTAGGTGGTCCCGCCCGAGGCGAGGCGCGCGCGGCCGGTCGGGGGCACGTCATCCCGGATGACATGGGCCAGCAGGGTCAGGATGATGGTGTCCCGATGGACGGCGCTGGCGCCGGGGATGACGATCTCCCAGGCGCCGGGGCCGGTGGGGCGGACCTCCCCCGTGCTGACGTCGCCGCCGCGTCTCGGCCTCATGTTACGGAACGCGACACCAGGGGCAAAGTAGCGACTTGTGCAAGCGGGACAAAGGACCGATTTTGTTTCTGGGTTTGATACTTCGGCCATTATGGCCCCAGACAACGATTGCTGTAGCCGACAGCCATATGACATAATGTGACGAAAGTGGCGTCCCACACCACGTTTGGTCCCTGGATTACCGGCCCAGTTGTATTACCGGCCCAGTTTTTGGCGGGATCGTGGTGGCAACTGGGCCGGTAAGATAGCCCAATCCGTTCAAACTGCGCCGATAAGAGCACGTCTCGCCCCAGTTCCGTCAAAGCGAGGAGCAATAAAAACGTTGCAGTACGCATTGGCAAGCCTCACAGCTAGCGAACCGAAGACTCGACACTACGTGGGATTCCCCGAGGAACTCGGCGTACAAGGGGATGTGCAACAGGAACTACCGTCGGCGCAAGTAATCTTGCTTAACCAGTCGGATGAAGGGTATTTTCTCTATCGGTATACAGCCACCGGACAATCGGGTGGCGATACAGGGCACTTGACCCTGGACGACGCCTTGTATCAGGCGCAATTTGAGTATGGGGATGGACTAACGGACTGGTATCCGGCTCCGCAGAACGCTGATGACATCTTAACCATTGCGCTCAATCATTTAGCCCGGGGTTAACGCTACCCCCTTGCAAGACTTGATGAGGCAACGCTGCCGCCCTATCATGTTATGTCATATGGCTGTTGGCTACAGCAATCGTTGTCTGGGGCCAGGGCAAGCCCGTTGCCGTGGTCCTCGCGCTCGACCCCGACCTGTTGGAGGAGCTGCGACCCCTGACCGGCGGCTTCTTCATGGACCTGTTCCGCGTCCTGGGCGACACCGCGCGCCAGACACCCGGCGGCGAACTGCGGCGCGACGTGTTCATCTACGGCGACGAATGGGGCAACATCGGGTTCGTCGCCGGCATCAAGAAGGCCATGAACCTGCTGCGCAGCGCCGGCGTCTACGGCGTCTACGTGGTGCAGATGACGGCGCAGATGGTCGAGACCTACGGCGAGCTGGGCTGGACACAACTCAAAGGCGCGTACAACACCAAGATCGCCCTGTCCAACCTGGTCGACGAGGACGCCACCTGGTTCAGCGAGGCGGTCCTGGGCGAGACAACCGAGGTGACGCAGGGCCGCAATGTCCAGCGCGACCGCTTCCGCGTGCTGACCGATCGCGGCGGCCAGAGCCAGAGCGAGACCAAGCGCGCCCTGCTGACGCCCGACGAGGTGATGAACCTGCGGGCCGACGAACTGCTGGTGAAGATGCCGCAGCGCCCGCCCGCGCGCCTCACCCAGCGCCGCTACTACGCCGATCCCGAGGTCAGGCGCCGCGCGCCGGCCAGGGGCCAGTCGTAGGTGCCGCCCCTCGGCCCGGTGCGTTCGGACGGCCCGCTCGCGCCGCCGCCGCCGTTGGAGCTGCCGCCGCCCGCTCCGGTCGAGAGCCAGGCGGCCCAGCCGGAGCACGACCACGCCGCTGGCGGCACGAGCGACGGCGCCGACACGGCCGACACCGCGACGGGCGACACGACGCGGGGGAAGACGCTCGTCGTCGTGGGGGTCCCCACGTCATTGGAGGACGGGGCCGATCCGTTCGGCTCCGACGTCGAGCACTAGAGCGGCCACAGCACCCACGAGGGAGGGTACCGGCAACCGGGCTGCCCCTCCCCTTTTACCCCTCGCGCCCGAGGATGGTTTTAGTGACGTGCCGTTGTCGTACGGGTCTGTGAGATGTTTGTCATTCTCAACTCTTCGTAGATCATATAAGCGCCACCAGACACATGGGCTGGTGTGTACAGGATGGGTTGCCAGCCAAGCACTGGCGCCACCTGACGACGATCGGCTGGCTGGAACAAAATTAGCAGCGCGCGCCGACCCGGTATGTGTCGCACAGCGTGCCGTCGCACAACGTCAAGCTCAATAGGATATAACTGGACACGCGCGTCACCGCGTAGTGGGACAGGCAAACTATCTCCGGGAGGGCTATCCATCGGATAGAAAACGGCAACGGGACGGCTCCGCTCCTCACCATGAACACTGTCGATTAACCGTTGGAGCGTGTAGCCCGAGGGCCAGCCCGTCACATACTGCCAGCGGTCGAACGGAGTGAGCGGGATCTGGTGGGGATCGGTCAGCATTGCCCGATTAGCGATTGCCGACGGTCCCACTACGAGCACACTCACTCCAACAATCGCGGCGCGTACGAGTGCTCCCGGAAGGTGCCTGCCACGAGAGAACGTCGTCGCGACAAGCGCGAGTGCTATCAGTCCCCACGCGGCGAGAAGAACGATAGGGACAGAGATGTACAGAAAGTATCGTGGTGCCAGAAACTGTTCCGGTGCCAACGCAGGGAGCAAACCACCACAGGCCGCCCAAATGATAACGAGTCGCCCCGATCTTTCTCTCCAAGCCGCGCCAAGCCCCACAAACGCCGCGATGATGATCGGTGGCGTCAGATAGAGCCAGAGCGCGTCTGCCCACTCGCCCAGTTGGCCGGCAACGATGTGCGCCACTGACTGGGATGACTGCGTATGGACGCGCATAATATCGATCAGCGGCCGCGTTTCAGGGCGTGACAGCAGCCACAAAAGCGGGAGCACAGCCAGGATTAGGGCCAGGGTTGCCCGTCGCGTAACGACTGGACGGAGAGACGGGGTAGCCGTCACCACAGCTAGAATTGGCAACAAGACCATGCTGATCGCGGTCAATTTGCCCAGGAGACCGGCGCCCACACAGAGGCTTAATCCGATCATGTCCCCTGCGCACCCCGAACGGGAGAGGCGCAGCGCATAGAATAACGCCCACGCCCCACACATGGCCACCGGACCGTCAAGCATTCCCATGCGGCTATAAAAGACCGAAAATGGGCAGACAGTATAGATGAATGCGGCTAGCACCCCAAGGCGCGGTCCTGCCCACGTCCGGCCGGACGCCCATACGCCAAGCACTGCCACAAGACCAATGATCGCAGAGGTTAGGCGCGCAGCGAGGACCGGATTGGGCAACAGGGCGGTGAGTGGCGCGGCCAGTGAGGGGAATAGCGGCAGCGCAGCGTTGTGAAGCCCATACAGCCATGTTGTGAACGAGGGGGCGGCGACAAACACCTGGATGGCGCGCGTGTAGATAGACTCGTCGTAGAACAACGGGAGGGCACCCAGATGTGCGACGCGCAGGAACGCGGCGAGGAGCAAGACGACGCCTAACACCACAGTCTCTGCTGTGCGGAGAGGTGCTAATCGCACAGCGACGCCCATGTTACGGTGTCACCGTAAAGGGGGCTGCGCCAGGGAGCAGGACCCAACTGTTCAGCGTGAAGACCGTCAGTGCCATCGCGGCGACCACCAGAGCCAGACGGAGGCGACCTGGCTGCTGTAGATACACGAAGACGGGGATGAGGAAGAGCCCTCCGAAGACACGCGCGGCCGAATAGTATCCAATCCAGATCTCAACGCTCCCGGCGAGGGCAGCGCACCCGTGAAGAGCCAAGATGCCCGTCAGTGCCGTTGGGCGTCGCAGGACAGCCCCGCAACCAATCGACGTGGCGGCAACCGTGAAGATCACGACGAGCAGGATACTCTGGCCCTCGTTGAGGGTGAGGCCGTGCGGGAGGAGTGAGCCGAACGCGTGTAGAGCAGCCGCTATCCCCGCGCCGGGGATGCCCAGGTTACCGCGCGAACGTGCCGTCCCATTCTCACCGAACACGGCTCCCAGGACGACCTGCCACATGGCGTAGGGCACGGTCGCCAGCCCCAGAGCTACCACCGCGCGCCACCGTCGGCCGATAAGGTCGGATGCGAGCAGGGGAACGATGAACAGGACAGCCAGTTCGCGAGTTAAAAGCGCCGCCGCGAAGGCGAGGGCCGCCCATCCAACACGCCGTCTGAGCCACAGGTAGAAACCGAGTAAGGAGAACGCCATCGAGAGTGGCTCCGTGAGGTCGTGGGTCACGCCAATGAGCAGGCTGGGGTTCACGGCGCAGACCATGGCCCACCAGGGGCTCGCACCCGGACGGATGGCCAGGATGGTCAAGCCACTGACGTACGTGATGACGGCGACCGCCGCCAGATTGACGAGCGCCAAGGTCAACGGACGTCCGTCGCGTTGCCCCCGTGACACGGCCCAGACCAGCAGAGGATAGCCAATGCGCTGATAGCGGAACGCATTGTAGAACTGACGCCGTTGAAGGAAGGGATCGTCGGCCACGTAGTAGTACTCCTGCCCGTCGTAACCGGCGCTGTGCCGCAGTACGACGACGTGATGTCCCAGGCCTCCCGGCTGCACCTCAGTCGCCTGATCTCCGACAAGGACGAGGGCGCTGAGGTTACCACCGTAGGGTGCGGCTACCCCCACGATAACCAGCCCATAGATCAGGGTGACGACGCACGTCACGAGCAGGAGAATGCGGTGATGGACGGCAAACGCCGCTCGTGGGCGCACCTCCAGCGTCGTTGCGGCCATCGCGATCATGCGTGCCTCGCGGGTGTCATGGTGCTCGCTTCCTTATGCCCTATTTTGGGGTCGATATGCACCATCGTCGATGGTGCATATGAGAGCAGCGTCACCTGTCGTGAAGTGAAAGTGGGGCAAGATGACACCTTCATCCCCATACAACGCCCCTGTGCGCATCCGCGACCGCCCGGGCATGCCCTGTGTAGGGCGCCGGGGGACGCCCAGCAGACAGCAGGAGCGCGAGCGCGAGGCAGACGATGGGCACGACGCCCAACCCGCGCGACGCCAATATCTCCACCTTGAAGCCCATCAAGATAGTCGCCAAGGGGAGCGAACACCAGGAGAGGAACAGGACCGCGGTCAGCATGCGCCCGACACGGCTGGCCGGAAGGTGGTCCACGACGATCCACATGGCGGGGAAAAGCAGGATGTCGTCGTGCGGATGGGCGTAGGGCGTCACGAGGAGCCAGCCGACTAGGCCGATGTTGAACCACCACCGCTCATCCGCCGGCGTCCTGACGCGCGCCCAAAACCACGCGCACGCGCCGCCCCATGCCAGCAGCGTCGCCGCGGACAGCACGGCATCGAGGCTGTGCGGCATCCAGCCGAGGTAGAGCGTCGAGAGCGATGAGAGGTCATGCTGCGCGTACATGTTCCCCTGTGTGAACTGGGTCATGCTCGAGAACCACGCGACGAGTAGCGTGGGCCGCGCGACAAGAGCAACAGCAGCCCCGATGCCAACCACACCCGCCACCAGGCCGACGCCGTAGGAGGCGAGCTTGCCGCGTCGCCAGGCAAGGACGGCGAGGAGCAGGATCGGCCCGGCCATGATCTGCGGCTTGATCAGGCCGACCATCAGGATGGCACCCGCGTAAGTGGCGCACCCGCGCTGCATCCAACGCAGCGCCAGGACAAGGGTGAGCAGCAGCACCGCATCTATCTGTCCGAGGAAAGGTCCCACGAACGCGATCGGGCTCAGCATCAGGAATAGGGTCCACAGGGGGCTTCGTCGTATGGGCCACAGCCGCGCCAACAGGAAGAGCGACGCGGCGGTCACCGCTATGAGGAGAGCAAAGGATACGGGGTAAATCGTCGCCGGGGACCAGTACAACGTCGGCAGGAGCGCAACCAGGAGAAGCGGGCCTTGCACGTATGGGTTATGCTGGATGAATTGCCATTGCCAACGATTCTTCAGCAGTGTTGGGTATAGATATTGTTCCTGCTGGAAGACCTGGTGGATGTCATACGGATTACCCCCATGTTGCAAGGCGCGCGCGGCCGCGTAGAAGATGCGGAAGTCGTACGCCGACGCCGGCATGACCAGCATAGCGGAGTACAACGAGAACACGACCATGATGAGCATGGCGATGACAATGGCATACGCTGCCTTAGGACGCATAGTCGTTTTACGGTGCATAGTCGTTGTTGTCTCCCGCCCCTGACCCCTTGTCTTACGCATACCTGCACGGTAGGAGTTACGAGTCCTGGTCACAATAGCCTGTTCGTCGCGATTGCCCGCGCCAGCTCGTCGGCCTGTCGCGGGGCGCGGTGTGTTGTACGCGCCCATCTTATTCTGGTAGACGGGGGGTGTCGGCGTCGTGGGGAAAGGCTGATCGTGCGGCGTTGCCACAGCAGGACGGCGAGCAGCAGGACCGGTACGATGCCGTAGCCGCGCATCGGCAGCGGAATGTGTCGGGCGAGGCCCAGCAGACCAGCCGCCGGCAACAGCCACCAGGACAGCACGAAGAGAGGGGTGAGCGCGCGCTGAGACATCGCGCGTAACGCGGGGGTGGGCCTATGTGTGTAGAGGAACCACACGGCCGGCAGTGTCAGAATGTCGTCATGGGGGTGGGCGTAGGGCGTCGCGAGCAACCACCCAACGAGCCCGAGCATGAGGCACCACATCTCGTCATGCCTCGTCCGCGTACGTTGCCACAGGTAGGTCTGCGCGCACGCCCAGACCACCAGGATGGTCGTCGCTAGCGCCGTGTCCCAGCGGTGTGGCAGCCAGTTTATATACAGCGTGGTAAGCGATGAGAGGTCGGGCTGCGCGTACACGGCACCCCGCGAGAAATGCCCCAAGCCGGCCAGCCACAAAAGCGGCAACGCGGGCATAGAAACGAGGGTGCCGAGGGCGAGGGTGACGAGCGTGCCCGCGAACGCCCCCGTCAGGTACGACGGTAGCCTCCCGTGACGCCATGCCATGAGGGCGCACACCAGCAGGGGACCGGCCATGATCTGCGGCTTGATGAGCCCGAGCGTCAGGACGGTGCCGGCGTAGCCGTGATGGCCGCGTCCGACGAACCGGAGCGCCAGGACGAGGGAAAGCAGCAGGAGCGCGTCCACCTGCCCGAAGAACGGACCCAGGAAGGCGATCGGGCTCAAGAACAGCCAGAGCGCTCGCGCGCGGGGCCGGGGCACCGGCCAGAGGTGGGCCAGCACGACGAGCGAGAGCGCGGTCATGGCGGCGAGCCCTGCGAACCACACGGGATAGACCGCAGTCGGAGTCCAGCGCAGGGCGGGCAAGAGCGCGACGAGGAGCACGGGGCCTTGGACATAGGGGTTTTGTTGGATCAACTCGCGCTGCTCGGTGCCGGACAGCAACGCAGGATACAGGATTTGTTCCTGCCGGAAGACCTGGTGGATGTCGTATGGGTTGGCGCCGTGTTGCAAGGCGCGCGCGGCCGCGTAGAAGATACGGAAGTCGTACGACGTCCAGATAAGACCTAGCATGTCCTTGTAGATGAGGAACAGCAGGATGAGGACCGCCCCGGCCGCGACAGCCGTACCGATCCTCGCGGGCATGCGATTATGGCCCCCCCCGGCGCCGACACGCGCAGGCGGCGCCGTCCCCGCGTTACCCAGGGAGGAGGTCATGCCGCTGGGCCAGGTAGGCGGGCTGCTGTGGCGTCGGGCGCGGCGGCAGGTGGAGCGGAGCGAAGACCGTGAGGACATAGCGCCACTCGGCGGCCGTACGCCGCTCGTAGAAGTCGTGCTCGCGCAGCCACGCCTGCAGCAGGGGACCGGGCAGGTCGCTCTCACGATAGGCGAGGACGACGAGCGCGGCGACGCGCTCGGCGTCGGCTATGTCGAAGGGGGTGCCGAGCGCGCGTCGGACGTGCGCGACGAACGCGGCGCGGGTGTGTCGCGCCAGGAACGGGGTGACGACGCGCACGATGCGATCGTGCCCCAGGGCATACCGCCAGCCGTAGCGCAGCTCATCGTACGGTTGCGCGCGTCCGTCGGTCACGCGCGCCTGGAGCGTATAGGGGGCGATAGCGATCGGCGAACTCGCGGCTGAGAGTGGTGGCATGTGGAATCACGTTCCGGCACAGCGATGACAAGGTGATCTGGACGGCGCACAGGCGGCCGTCCCCGGCGACCACACGAGGGCGTGTACCATCGCTAGGGTATGGCACGCGTCCCCCGTCGGCACTAGTACTTTAGGGCTATAGCCCGGCCCGTCCTCGTCATTGGCTGTCGGGGGGCTTTGCCCATAAAGTCGACCTTTGCCGAACGGTCATCGCCTACAAGACGGTGGTGAGCATCTCAATTCGGTTCTGTGCTATGTACGGTGGACAAAACCGTATAGGATGCGGGATGGTCAGACTTTATGGGCAAAGCCGCTGTCGGGTGAAAGATCCGAGGACTCCCCCCGATGGGGTCATAGCCCAATTGGGGGATAGCGCCCCCCCAATTGACGCGTACTCTGCGGTCATGGGCAACGTGATGGATAAGTGGGAGCGCGACTCGGTGGTGATACGCTATCGCGCCGCTCTTTCTCCGCGCGAACGGGAGGTGCTGGATGCCTTGGCCGCGGGAGCCAGTCAGGTGGAGATAGCCATGCAACTAGGGGTGCGTCGAACAACGGTCAGTGCACACTTGATGCGTTTGTATCGGCGGCTGGGCGTGAGCGGTGAGGATGTCCGCGCCAATGCTATTGTACGAGCGCGGCACCTCGGGCTGCTGCCCTAAGCGTGTCTTTACTCCACGCTGCCGTACCCTAATCCGGTCTACGGGCCTGAAAGGCCGTCCAAGTCATGGGTGTGCTCTGTAGGCGTCACTAAAATCTCAGCAAGGCCTAGAGGGGGTCACGACGCGTGGACGCGGGAGAGGAGCAGCGTTGGGCAACTGGGTCCCCCTCTCCTTTTTGCCTCGCGCGCCCTTGTGACCGTACGGTCGCCCTCGCCTGCGGTCAGCACTCTTCCCTACCGATCCCTACCACCGCTCATCGGCGCGGCTATCATGCCCCCTAGATTGCTCGGGCGCAAGGGCGCGGTCGGGCGTCGCCTGCCGGTCCCGCTCCCGCTGGGCCTGTAGCGCGTCGTTCCAGTCCTTCGCCCCGGCCGGTGGCCGCTCGCGCACGACGGCCTCGGCGCACGGGTACGCCTGCTGGACCTGCCCCCACAGCTTATCGCCGCCCCCGTCGTTGTCGAAGCCGCAGTGGACCAGCGCGCCCCTGGCCAGCCCCTCGTCGATCTGCCGCCTGGGCAACTCGCCGTGGCCGTCGTTCGACACGAAAGTAAACTCGCCCCGCGCGCCGGCGCGCTGCGCCAGCGCCGCCCGGCTCAGGGCGTCGATGGGGCTCTCCGTGATGTGGTACTGGGGGACGCGGTACGCGACCGGCTCCCCCACGGTGAACGAGAAGTGCCCCACGTCGCGCCGGCTGCCGAGGGCGAGCCCCTGGAACTGCGAGCCCGGCAGCGTCCCGCGCAGGCTCGCGCCCACGACCTGCCCCTCCGCGTCCGTGCGCAGGAAGACGGCGTTGGCCCGCCGATCCGCGTAGAGCGTCCCGCGCGTGCAGCTCGTCGACCAGCCCGGCCGGGATGCCGCGCTCCTCCGTGAGATAGGCCCGGACCTGCGACCAGCGCCCCTCGTCCCGCGTCGGCGGCATGAAGCGCGCCGGCGCGTCGCGCTCGCGCTCGACGATCTCCTGGGCCTGCCGCGCCCCGTGTAAGTGCCAGCTTTGAACTGTTACGCTTTGCCGGGTTAAGGTGTAGCACCAGGGCAATCGCATCTAAATGAGGGGCGGCGGGACTGGCGGGAGGGGGTGATACTACGAGGAGAGTAGGACACCGTGCCGACGGAGGGGCGAGATGGAGCAAAAGCAGGGCCAGGCGCATAGCAT
>JAABUP010000979.1_pt1 | contig 61284 bp, 64 predicted proteins | sample 5559201 | NCBI WGS metagenome assembly JAABUP01 (sample SAMN10711887, study PRJNA513373) | rock metagenome | isolation source: Antarctica rocks | place: Antarctica | reverse complement strand
AATGCCGTTAGAAATAAACTCATCCTTCGCATCTTTGCCTGTGTTAACCAAAACAGACCCTATGAAAAAAATTATATTAAATCAGTTGCGTAAATCATAGAAATCGACCGTAGAGAGAAATCTTCTTCACATAAATTATGATAATCGCTTTAAATAAGATCTCTCCTATCGTCGAGATGACAAGATAAAACCTAAATTACTTTTCCGGCTTTTCCAGTTCTTGTACAATCCTTACAGTTTCCACACTTACGGCGCATACTTCTTTTACCATACTTTTTTTTGCTTTCCACACGCTAATTGCATACGTTTAGCTTTGGCCAAACTACCAACGCAAATAATGGAAGCTGTTAACAAACTCATCCTTGGCGATAACTTAGAAATCCTTAAACAGCTTGACAGCGAAACCGTTGACCTGATTTATCTCGACCCACCGTTTTTTAGCAACCGTACTTATGAAGTAATTTGGGGCGACAGCGGCGAAGTCCGCAGTTTTGAAGACCGTTTTAGCGGCGGCATCGACCATTATATTTCCTGGCTAAAAGAACGTGTTGTGGAAATGCACCGCATATTGAAACCAACCGGTTCTATCTTTTTGCATTGTGATTGGCATGCTAATGCTTATATCAGAGTAGAAATTTTAGATAAGATTTTGGGGGCAAATAATTTTAGAGGCGAAATTATTTGGAAACGAACAAATGCACATAATACAACATCCAGAAAGTTTGGGATTTTAACAGATACAATTTTTTTCTATTCAAAAAGCAACAATTATACTTTTAATCCACCTATAGCAGAAGAACACGGAGAAGAATATACAATAAATGCTTATCGGCACACAAATGAAAATGGAAGGTTTTATAGAACACATCTTGTAGAACGGAATGCAGCATTAGGCATTCGACCTAACTTGATTTACGAATATAAAGGTTATACGCCAAAATGGGGTTGGATGATGGAAAGAGAAAAATTAGAAAAGTTAGACCAAGAAGGTAAATTTTTATTTAACTCTAACGGAACACCTCAACGTAAAATATTTTTAGATGAAGTCAAGAAACCTGTTCTTGGTAACCTCTGGGATGATATTCAAAATGTACAATCATCAAAAGAAAAAATAGGTTATCCAACGCAAAAGCCAGAAAAATTATTAAAACGAATAATTGAAATGGCTTCCAACGAAAACGATTTAATTCTCGATCCTTTTGTTGGAGGAGGAACAACGGTTGCTGTTGCAGATAAATTTAACCGTCGTTGGATTGGAATTGATCAATCCGTGCAAGCGATCAAAGTAACCGAGTTTCGTTTAAACTTGCAGCAGGATTTGTTCAGCAAACCTTTTATCGTCCAATTGCACAAGTATGATTACGACACGCTTCGGTACAAAGATGCTTTTGAATTTGAAAGTTGGATTGTAACCCAATTTGGCGGAACAAGCAACACGAAACAACGCAACGATTTAGGTTTAGATGGAAAAACAAAAGACAACACACCGATACAAGTAAAACGCAGCGACAACATCGGCAGGAATACAATTGATAATTTCCTTTCGGCCGTGCAGCGTTATGATAAAGCACTTTACGAAAAAAACAAAGCTGCCAACAAGCCCATTGGTTTTATCATTGCGTTTTCATTTGGCAAAGGCGCGATACAGGAAGTTGCGCGTTTAAAAAATCAAGGTGAAATTATTGAATTGGTAAAAGTGGAAGATATTGTTCCGATCTCCAAAAAACCAACTTTGACCATCCAAGTAAACGAAGCGGGCAGGGACAAAAACAATGTCCGTGAGTTGGAATTTATTGCAAGCGGACAAAGTGCGGCAGGAATTGAATTTTACAGTTGGGACTTTAATTATCAGGCAGACAAAGGATTTAAACCGATGGTAATTATTGACAAGCAAGGCACGCAACGGCACAAGTTTAAACCGGGCATCCATCATATTGCCGTAAAAGTAGTTGATAACGAAGGTTTGGACAATATTGAAGTGGTGAAGTTAAAAGTTAACGGAACGGTGGAACGGACTTAGATATAATAGGTGCAGTTTACAATCCAACTTTAATCCAATAAAAACAGCATCGTTTGATAAATCCATAAAAAACGGTCGTCCTGAACTTGTTTTGGAAAGATCATGTCGCCGCTACTGTCAAATCGACCGAAGGGAGAAATCTTCTTTCAACTGTTTACTTGTTCAACTAAAAGAAGACTCCTCCTATCGTTGGAATGACAATAAAGGTTTGTGACACTAAATTTTTTTGCTAAAAGAAGCATCAGTTTTTCCACCGAAAGCTTTTGATCATCACATCAATATCCCGTTTTACAAAATCTAAAACCGGTTTAATAGAATCCTGCCGCGGGGCTTCATTAAAGTATAAAGCACCCCGAAGATAATTTTTGGTACTATCTGTAAGGTAAAACTGAACTGCCGAAGCTGCATTTCCATCAATCCGGTAATAAATACCATATATCTTTCGATCCGGGTAAGCAATTTCACCTTCATCAATTGCAGTTGCTTTTACGGTATGTTTAAAAGCGAAAGTATGGGCATCTTCAACCAATTCATTAAACACTTTTTTTGAAGTTATCGGCATGTAGCTTAAATGCAACGTGCCTTTAAAGGAAGGAAATTCCAGGTTGAACCAGCAAGGCTGTGCATTTTTGTTTTTATCCGCTTCGATAGTAGCGTAAACAGGATAGGAAAAGGTAAACGGACAATTGCCGGAATAGGAAAGGTATTTTTTTTCAGGGAAAATAATTCGGAAAAATCCGCGGGGTTTTGGAGAAAAGTCGTGGTTATTGCAGGAAAACAGCACGATTGATCCGGCACAAAGTAAAAATACTTTCCACTTTTTAAACATGCTCGTGGTTTTTTTTATTCCAGATTTCCCATGATTTTTCTGCCTGTAAAACAAGCATCTCGTAACCGTTTTTAATTTTAGCGCCTTGTGCCTCACCTTTTTGCAGGAATATCGTTTTCTCCGGATTGTAGATCAGGTCATACAGCAAATGCTTTTCGGTAATAGCTTCGTAAGGGATATGAGGAAAAGCAGTGATATCCGGATCGGTGCCTAATGGCGTAGTATTGATAATTAAATTGTGATTTTTAACTAATTCCGGTGTTAGTTTGGTATATAAGATTTGGTTTGGTTTTGGCCTTCGGGATACCACCTTAAAAGGGATTTTAAGCTTTTTCAATACATATCTTACCGCTCTGCTGGCACCTCCGTTCCCTAAAACCAAAGCTTTATTATGCTGGGATTGGAGCAATGGTTTAAGCGAGTGCTCGAAGCCATAAATATCAGTATTGTAGCCTTCCAAACGGAAATCCTGATCTACAAAACCCACTTCACCCGAGAAAGCAGCCGCAACCGCACTTTCCTGTATAACCTTGATACAGTTGACGGCTTCTACTTTTTTTGCTTCCGGATCCATCCAGTTCATGTAATATACAGCACCAATTTTATGTGGTATTGTTACATTTAAGCCCAGCAGGTCAGGATTATCTTTGATGAATTCCGGAAAATTACTGAGGTTTTCCAATTCAAAAAGCTCATAAGAATGGTCTTCAATACCTTCCCGCCCAAACTTTTCTGTAAAATATTTTTTAGAAAAAGAATGAGTCAAAGGGTAACCTATCAATCCGTATTTTTTCATGGCTTTTTGTAAATCAATATTGTGTTATCATGCAATGGATAAACAGAATATTGAAATTATTGATTTAAGAAAAAATCAAATGTATCGCTGCGCAGGCCAAGACGGATTGTTTCCAGCGGGATAACTTCGGCCGGCGCAATATTGCCCAAATTTACGTTGGCCCCGATCAGTTTGATAAACCAAACCTGCTGTGCTTTTTGCGGTGCTTCCCAAATGATTTTTTCTTCCGGGATCTGGGTCAGGATTTCATCCACCAAGCCCTGCCTTACTTCGCCCGAATCGCGGTAGATACCCACATTTCCGCTTTCGCGTGCTTCTGCAATTACTTTCCAGGAACCGGCTTCCAATTCAGCGTTCATCAGTTTGATCCATTTATACGGCGCAAAAATCTTTTCCACATCTTTAGAGCCGACTTCAGAAATAACAGTCAGCTGTTTACTCAATTCCTGAATATAATTGCATTTTTCGTCATGGTCAATGGTGATAGAACCATCAGAAATTTCTGCATAGTCCATCTGATATTTATCCAGGGTGCGGCGGTAATCATCAAACTGGCCACGTACAATAAAGGCTTCAAACAGAGTTCCACCAAAATAAACCGGGATACCTGCATCGCGGTACAGCTTTAACTTCTCTGTAAGATTTGGGGTGACGTAAGACGTAGCCCAACCCAACTTTACAATATCGGTATGCTGTCCGGATACTTCCAAAAAGTCTTCTACCTGCCTCAAACTCAACCCTTTGTCCATAACCATGGTAAAGCCTGATGATCTTGGTTTTTGAGTTCGCTCCGGAATATTATTAAGAAAATAGTTCATTTAAAATAGGTTGTTGATTAAAAACCGGCTTTCGACCGGTTTTTTGGGTAAGCGCAAATGTAAAAAAAACCAAAACTTTCTGTTTTTAGGGTGCTAAAAGAAGCATCAGTTTTTTTAGGAACGATAAAACCGGTTGATGATATCCACAATAGCTTTATTTTCCTGCAACTGCGGCAAGTATTCAAACAAAATAGGATGTTTTTCCGGATCGGTAGTCAGGGCAATTTCCAAATATTTCAAAGCTTCGTTGTATTTGCCTTTTGCAAAGAGATAGGCTACCATGCGGTAAAACAATTCTGCTGCATCCGGATTGTTTTTAATGGCTTCTGCAATGGTCTCAATCGCTGCCGTTAGTTTGTGCTGCTCATAAAGGATGGAAGAATAATCCAGCCAGGCATCAACATCCAACGGGTTTAGCTCGATTACTTTGGCATAAGCATCTTCCGATTCAGGCAAATTACCCAATTTGTAATTGGCATCCGCAATGGCAAACCAGTAATCCGGGTTGCTGTCGTCCAGCTCCAAAGCCCTTTTATAATAGCGCAAAGCCTCAAAATAACGTTCTTCAAAATCAAGGGTTACGCCAATCCCAAACCATGCATCGCCCATTTTGGCATCTTTCCGAACCGCTTTTTTGTAGTAAGCGCGGGCTTCGTCCATGCGTTCCAGCTTTTCATAACATTCGCCGATAGAGCAATAAGTGTCTGCACTGGCAGATTCATACTCCAGCGTTTGTTTGTAAACCTCTATCGCTTCCGCATATTTATCCAGGTTGATCAGTGCATTCCCTTTATTAAAATAAGCATAAGTAAAGCTTTCATTGATCAGGATAGCATAATCATAAGAATCGATTGCTTTTTCAAACAAGCTCAATTTGGTAAAAGCATTTCCTAAATTATACCAGGCAGCATAGCTATAAGGCTCCTTATCAATGTATTGCTCGTAAAACTGTACGCTTTCGTTTTGCCGGTCAAGCACATCGTAGCAAAAAGCCAGCTCGTACAGAGCGTCCTGGTTTTCCATGTTTTGCTCCAGGCAAAGCTTCAAATAATTGATCGCGCTGTCATATTCCCCTTTGCTTTGATATACAAAAGCAATATGCAGCAGGATATCGTCTGTTTCTTCGGCCAGCGGCAAAGCTTTTTCGTAGTTTTCCAGGGCTTCTTCGTGGCGTTCCAGGCTTTCGAACAAGTTTCCGCGGATAATATAAATATCAGCTTCAGAAGGTTCTAAGCTTTCTGCTTTTTCCAATATGGCAAAAGCATCGGCAACTTGGTTGGTTACGATAAAAAGCTGTGCCTGTTTAATCAAAAAAGCGGCAGCAAAAGGATGCTGGCTCCGGGCATAAGCAACTACTTGAAGTGCCTTTATCGGATCGTTTTTTTCAATGTAGTAATCAATAATGTTTTCAAATACCTGCGTATCAAAAAAATACTGATCGTGGTTGCGGATCATTTCCTCATATCGTTCTACAGAAAACCGAGGATCCTCAGAGAAATTGTAATCAAATTCTTCTTCCATTCAATTTTATTAGCAGAACTATGAGCTGTTATTTTAATTATCGATACTAATTAACAGCATTTAAATTAGATATTTTAAAAAACGCAATACTGAAAAGGTTTTTTGTTTCGTTAAACAACCGTTCAACTTATTTCAATTTCAGCATACACAAAAGGATACTGTTTTTACCTGCCTAAAATTGTAGCTTTGACAAAAGTACGAAAAAGCATTTTTAATTAATTGTCCTCACGATAAAGTATGAGTAATCTAAACGTTATAAAAAGCTTTTTTAGTATAAAATAGCAAGGTTCCGTACCTTGTGCCTCCGGGTAAAAGCAAAGCATCTGCTGAAGTGATAAAATCTATATTCCACACAAATACATTCATGAAAATCAATTTGAAAACAACTGTAGTTGCTGCAGTTGCCTTACTTGCAATAAACGCAGAAGTTATAGCGCAGCAAATGCCGGCTAAAGCTGCTGACCTACCTAAAAACTGGCATACACTCGACTTGAAAAAAGACGGTTATTTTGGGGTGAGCCTGAACCAGGCATACGATTTTTTGAAGGGCAAAAAGAGTACAACAGTAGTTGTAGCTACTATTGATAGCGGCGTGGATACTTTGCAAAAAGATTTGCAACCGATTTTATGGATCAACACACGTGAAAAAGCCGGCAATGGCAAGGATGACGACCACAATGGCTATGTTGACGATGTGCATGGCTGGAATTTTTTGGGCGGGCCAAACAACCGGTGCGATGTAAACGAAACAACAGAAGAAGTACGTGAATATTACCGGCTGAAAGATAAATATGCGGCCATTACTACGGCAGCAGCGGCCAAAGATAAACCAGAATATGCTTACTGGCTGAAAGTAAAAGGTATCCGTGATTCCACTGTTGGCAAATCGCAGGCAGAACTGAACCAGCTTTCGCCTTTGATGAATGCTTTGGTTACTACCGATGCTTTTCTGAAAAGGTCGTTGCATTTGAAAGCAGGACAGTCCTTTACCAAAAATGATTTGAACAAACTGGACTCGAAAAACGATACGCTTACCCAAAGCAAATACATTTGGGGTTTGATTTTTCAGGATGCCGACAATGCCAAAACGGATACTAAAACCATTACCGAGCTGAATGAATACATTACGAAGCTGAACAACGATATAAACCCTGATTTGGACGCGCGTAAACGGGTGGTTGGCGATAACCCAAACGATATTAATGACAAAGTTTACGGCAGCAATCAGCTAAAGTTTGATGATGCTTCGCACGGAACAGGCGTTGCCGGGTTGATCGGTGCCATCCGCAACAATGGTTATGGCATTGATGGCATTGCTGACAACGTAAGGATTATGGCAATAAAAGCAGTACCAAACGGAGATGAATATGATAAAGATATTGCAAATGCTATCCGTTATGCAGTAAACAACGGCGCAAAAGTAGTGAACATGAGTTTCGGCAAAAAAATATCCCCGCATAAAAAATGGGTGGACGATGCCATAAAATATGCTGCCGAAAAAGATGTGCTGCTGGTGCAGGCATCCGGCAACGATAACCAGGATGTAGATGCAAAACCGGAATTTCCGAACGATACTTTTTTGGATGGAACAACTTCGGACAACCTAATCAGCGTAGGTGCTTCTGCTGCTTTAAATGATGAAAACCTGGCGGCTACTTTCAGCAATTATGGTAAAAAAAACGTGGATGTTTTTGCGCCCGGCGTAAAAGTAACTTCTATTGATAAAGATGCCGAATTTAATACGGCTGACGGAACCAGTTTTGCTTCGCCAATCACGGCAGGGATTGCAGCATTGGTTTTAGAATATTACCCAACCTTAAGTGCCAGACAGTTGAAAGAAGTTATCCTGGAATCTGCAAAACCCTTGCAAGGCATGCAAGTAATAAAACCGGGAAGCAAAGATAAGGTTGATTTTACGGCACTCAGCAAATCAGGTGGTGTAGTCAATGCTTTGGAAGCACTGAAAATAGCTTCTAAAATGAAGGGCGAACGAAAGAAATGATACTGTTTTTATAACCCTAAAACCTAAGGCTGAATTTCACAACTGAATTACAGCCTTATATTTTTATCTGTTCGTCCAATTGTGTATTTTCTTCATCGTCATCTTCTTCCAAGTTGTATTCCTCTTTTATAATGTCTAATTCCTCTTCCGTTAAATTTTCAATGCCCAGCCTTTTGTTATTTCCTGTTTCCAGCGCATAAATAATTTCGTCCAATTTTAGCTGAGTGGCTTTATCGGCTTTATTCTGGCCTTTTTGGATGAGGAACAGCATGATAAAAGTAATGATGGAAGTGCCTGTATTTAAAATCATTTGGGAATTTTCAGAATAGTGCTGAAAATAACCATAGATCAACCAAAGCAGCATCAGGCCATTTGCGGTCATTATCCCCGAAGTGCTACCTGTCCACTTGATCACTCTGGTTGTGATTATCCCCCAAAAATCTTTATTCATACAAAAAAATGTTTAATTGATTTTATTACAGAATTGATAAACTCTATAACCTTGATTTGGTTTAAAAGTTGCCACAAGGTTTTGTGTGCTTGTACGTAAGTAAAACTATTCTGTTAATCCAATATAATTTGTCTTTTAATGCTTTCCTCCAGCGAAATAAAAGTTTCAGTACGCTGTATCCCTTCCACACTTTGTATCTGTTCGTTTAAAATTTCCCTTAAATGTGTCGTGTCCCGGCAAATAATTTTGGCGAAAATACTCCAGCTTCCGGTGGTGTAATGAAGTTCTACAATTTCGTTCACTGTTTTTAACTGCTTCACGGCATTGTTGTACTGCGAGCCTTTTTCCAAAAAAATACCCAGAAAAGCGCACACATCATAACCTAATTTTTGCGGGTTGATTTCCAGGTTTGCACCTTTGATAATACCTAAATCCTCCAATTTCTTCATTCTGACGTGAATTGTACCGCCGGAAACGATCAGTTCTTTAGCAATCTCCGTGTAAGGCGTAGTTGCGTTTTTCATCAGGATAGATAAAATCTGTATGTCAAGATTATCAATTTCTGAATTATGGGGTTTTTTGTGAGGCATATATTTACAAATATGTAACGTTTAACAATTATAATTTAAATTTAAATAAAAATAAAATTATTTTGTTGAAATATTTGCAAGGAATTGAATCATGCCTTAGATTTGTACCAAGCAAACAGAAAAACGTTCTTTATAATTGCTGAACAAAGAAAATTGTAGGATGGTGAAATTTGGCAGACACACCTCCTTGTCCCGGTGGCGAAGATTCTGGGAAACCATGGCAACATGATAACCACTTCGTGAAGGTTCGACCCCTTCTCCTACAGCCCTTCTCATAATTTAGGTTTATAATTGGTTAGTAAAAGCCCCTGCCCATCAGGGGCTTTGCTGTATAAAAACAATTTTATACCGGTAAAAGAAGCATCAATTATTGGGGTAAAGTAGCTTTGGATGTTGTCATTCCGACCGTAGGGAGATATCTTTTTTCAACCAAATAATAGTTTTTTTGGGCTAAAAGAAGCATTTAGAACTTGTCGCTTTGATGAAGATTCCTCTCTTCGTTCGATTTCTATAATGACAGATTTCCTCGGAATGACAGCACGCAATAAAAAGATAAATTTATAACGATAAAAGAAGCATGACGTAAAGTACATACTTCTTTTATCACCTAAAAATTGGTACTGTTTAATTCAAAGCTGCTGTTGCTTTTGGCAGTTCTTTGCGTGGCAACATTTGCTCGCGTTGTGCCGTGTTGTACACAAAAGAAGCAACGATGGTGGCAGCTTGTTTCAAGTCCTCTTCGCTCAAACGGTCATACGTATCCTGGTTGCTGTGGTGTGTACGGGTTCCGTAATCCATATTGTCCTGGATAAACTGAAAGCCGGGAATGCCAACCGCGTCAAAAGCAACATGGTCTGTACTACCCGTATTGCGGATGGTTAAGGTAGTTGCGCCCAAATCTTTAAACGGCTCCAGCCAGGCTTTAAATATCGGTGCAACTGCTTCGTTTCCCTGTAAAAAAACACCACGGATTTTACCTGTGCCATTGTCCAAGTTATAATAGGCAGATAATTTTTCCTGTTCCGGCTTCAACTGCATCGTTTTAGGATCGCCAAAATGGTTCAGCACATAATTCCTCGAACCAAACAAACCCTGCTCCTCCGAACTCCACAAAGCAATGCGAATGGTACGTTTAGGTTTAAAGTTGATTGTTTTCAGGATCCGCATCGCTTCCATCATCACCGCGCTGCCTGCTGCATTGTCCGTTGCGCCAGTCGCGCCATGCCAGGAATCAAAGTGGCCGCCGATCATCACCACCTGGTCTTTCAGTTTTTTATCTGTTCCGGCAATTTCCCCAACCACATTATAGCCTTGCAGGTCGTCCGTAATAAATTTTGTTTTGATATCGGCTTCCATTTCTACTTTTTGTCCGGCTTTGAGCAGGCGGACAATACGCAGGTAATCTTCGCCGCTGGTTTCCAGTTCGGGTGCAACCGCTTTGGCCGTATCGGTATAAGAAGCACCGTTAGTGGTAAATACCGTTCCGTCTGTTCCGCGTGCCTGACTTAAAATCAAGGCAACATTTTCATTCTTTAAAAAAGCACCGAGTTTAGTACGGAAAGCGCGCATACGCATGGCAGCGGCAAATTGCGGGTTGCCGGGCGTTCTGTTTCCTCCGGCAGCTTGCGGCGTTGTTTTGGCCATTTCATCTAAATCAGCATCCGTCCGCCTTGAAAAATCAGGGTTTGTACCACTTGTTAAAGCTGTGTTGGTATCATAAATAACGATTTTACCACTTAATTTGCCTTTGTACAAATCTAAATTTGTTGTGGTATCTGCTTTAATCAAAACCACTTCGCTTTTAATTGGCCCGTTCGTGCCCGGCGTCCAGGCTTTTGGGATGGCGATGATGGCATGGTAATAAGGAACGGTGATAGCAGCATAATTTTTCTCCACTTCCCAACCTTTGCCAAATTTGCCCCAGGGTTCCAGCTTTACGTTGCTCAGGCCGTAACTTTTCAGCTCTTTAACCGCCCAGTTTTGTGCGTTTTTTAATCCTGTCGAATTGGACAATCGCGGGCCGCTAACATCGGTTAAGTAAAATGCGGTCTGCATTACTTTGGAGTGGTTCATGCCTTCGTCTTTAATTTTTTGGGTGATGGCTGCATCAGGTGTATCTTGCGCCAACAGGTTTCCGCAAAAACCTAAAAACAGTGTAACGGAAAGAAGTAGGTTTTTTTTCATGTCAAAGTTGATTTTTGTCGTTCAAAAACAAATCTATCCAATAAACCTACAATAAATTTAACTACGTTTAACATCTTTGTTACAGCCAGATAAATAATTTAAGTTTTAATTTGGGACGAACAACAAAAAATACCCGATAAAAACAGCAATGCTTCTTTTATGGGGCAAAAATCGGTTATCAATAAATAAAAACGATGAAAAAAACCATACTCGGCACTTTTATATTCGCTTCATTTAACGTTTTTGCCTTTGCGCAAACCACCATTAAACCCGATCTGCAAATCAGTAAAATGGTGGACGAGGTTTCCGCCAAAAACATTGAAGCAACAGTCCGCAAATTGGTCAGCTTTAAATCAAGGAATACTTTAAGCGATACCACGAGTAAAACGACTGGCATCGGCGCAGCCAGAAACTGGATCAAAGCCGAAATGGAACGATATGCCGCTGCTTCGGGCGGAAGGATGAAAGTGGAATTTGATACGTTCACCCAACCAGCAGGCGGAAGGATTGACAAGCCTACCGTTCTGAAAAACGTGCTGGCCATTTTGAAAGGGACAGACCCGAACGATACCCGCATTTACATGGTTTCCGGCCATTATGATTCCAGGGTGAACGATGTGATGAACGCCAATGCTTTTGAACCAGGTGCGGTTGATGATGCTTCGGGAACGGCTTTATCAATGGAACTGGCGCGTGTGATGGCGACAAAAAGTTTTCCTGCCACTATCATTTTTATGACCGTTGCCGGAGAGGAGCAGGGTTTAAACGGCTCAACCAACGTGGCCAAGCGTGCCAAAGCTGAAAACTGGAACGTGGATGCCATGTTGAACAACGATATTGTGGGCAATACTTACGGCATGGAAACCGGCCTGAAAGATAACCGCAGCATCCGGGTTTTTAGTGATGGCGTGCCTTCCGTTGCTGCAAAAGATGAAAAAGCGATTGCCGGGTTGATTGCTTTAGGCGGGGAAAACGACAGCCCTTCGCGGCAACTGGCTCGTTATACTAAAGAAATAGGCGAACGATATGTTGCGCAGTTGGATGTAAAGTTGATTTACCGCCGCGACCGGTATTTGCGGGGCGGCGACCAGACGCCTTTTTTACTGCAAGGATTTACTGCCGTCCGTTTTACCGAGATGAACGAAGATTTTAACCGCCAGCACCAGGATGTACGCAAGGAAAAAGGAATTGATTACGGCGATGTGCCCGACGCCGCAGATTATGATTACACGCAGAAAATTGCCAGGATGAACTTATCTGTACTCGCCAATCTTGCTTTGGCACCTGCAGAACCGCAAAATGTGGGCGTCATCACCAGCGGCTTAACCAATAAAACACAATTAAAATGGGAAACACCAAAAACGGGTAAAAAACCGGCAGGTTATTATGTGTTGATGCGCGAAACTACCAGCCCATATTGGGAAAAGAAGTTTTTTGTGACGGACACAAAAGCTACATTGGATTATTCTAAAGACAACTACTTTTTCGCCGTGCAATCTGTGGATGAACTGGGGCATGAGAGTTTGCCGGTTGTGCCGAAACCAGTTAGGTAAATATGATGCTTCTTTTATCGGATAAAAAACTTATTTATATAACTTATGCTGATTACAGAAATCGTTGAAAAGAAAAGATTTGAAAATCAATTAACAGGAATTTCAGGTGAATTTTTTGTTGCGGCAGAACTTGCTAAACGTAATTTCCAAGTGGCACTAACATTAGGAAATGCTAAGGGAATTGACTTGTTTGCTACTAATCAAATAACAGAAGAAACATTTGAGATAGAAGTGAAAACCCTTAGAAAAAAACCTAATTGTTTTACGCTGAAACCTGAAAGAGTTAAACCCAAAAAGATATTCGTATTTATTTACTTAAATGAAAAAGAAATTTCGCCTGAGTTTTACGTATTAAAGGGTGAGGAATTACTTCCAGATATGAAACATTTCTATCGTGCAAGTTTAGATGTTAATAGGCCAACCGTAAATCATGGACCTCTACAAATTCATAAAGGTCAATGGGATAAACTTGATTAATGCTTCTTTTATCACCTAAAAATCATCAACAATTATCTTAATTAAAAACCCTATGGGATAAGTTTGAAAATCTGTTCTAATTCTTTATTTGAAATCGAGCTTTTTTCTGATTTATCATAAATAGCAGTTAGGTAAACGGTTGTTAGAGAAAACTTTAAAAAGGTAATTATCCTGGCACCGCCAGATTTCCCTTTTCCTTTTGAAGTGATGGCTAAACGGATTTTGTAAAAATTGTTGCCCAATGCAGTTCCTTGTTCCGGCGTATCGGCGAGTGCTTCAAAAAGTTTGGCAAGGTCATTTTTGAGCGAAGGATATTTTTTAACTAATCTTTTAACTTGTTTATCAAAAACCGGGATGGATTCTATTTCATAATTCATCCAACAATTCTTTTGCGGGCCGGGATTTTAGTTTGCCTTGTTCTACCAGTTTAAGTTCTGTTAGGGCTTCTTTTAATTCCTGTAAAACCTGCACTTTACTTGGCTCTTCATATTCCAGGACTTCTAATTGTTTATACTGCTTTTTTAACGTTTCCCATTCGTTAATCGGGATAAAAACACCGGCAGCATTGCCGTTGCTGTCTTGTATAACCTGTACTTTCATATTAACACCTTGTATGCCTTGTCAAAAATACAAATTATGGGTTGCCTATTTTTATAGCTTTTTCAAAAATACTTCTTTTATCACCTAAAAACCATTACCAAACCTGGTCTTTCACCACTTCGCAGAAAGTTTGGAAAAGGTTCATCTTTCTGGAAAATAAAGAAATGGTTTCTGCACTGGCAGCTTGAAACATACGCAAATGTTCCAGTTCGTAATGGATGCCTAATAACAAAGCCAGGATAACCGGTGCCAAAAGCAGCAGGAAAGGGTTGGAGTTGAGGATGAAGTTTTTCATGATTGATTGTTTGATGAACCAAAGGAAAAACTAATCTTGAAGCAGGTAAAAGGCAATTAGGCAAATCCGCAGGAAAACCCGGTGAACGGCATTTTTTTACCGACGAAAAAATTTACCGGAAGTGTAGAAGCAGAATAAATTTCTTAAAAAATTATTCTATTTGATTTTTTTAACAGGTTCTAACAAATCCCAAAGGTTGCCGTAAATATCCTTAAAAACGGCAACAGTCCCATAAGGTTCCTCCTTTGGTTCTCGAAAAAATTCAATTCCGTTCTCGAGCATCTTTAAAAAATCCCTTTGAAAATCATCTGTATATAGAAAAAAACCAACCCTGCCGCCAGTTTGGTTACCGATACTTGACTTTTGTTGCTCATCTGCTGCTCTTGCCAGTAAAATGCAGCATTCTACAGAACCCGGCGGAGCAACTAAAACCCATCGTTTTGTTGTAGTTAAAATAGTATCCTCAACTAAAATAAAACCAAGTTTTGTAGTATAAAATTGAATTGCCTTATCATAATCATCAACAACAAGGCTATGTGCGCAATAAACTGCTTCATGTTTTAATAATTAATATTGATAGTTGGATTTACTTGCCCCAACGCTTCCCTAATCACCTTTTCCGCACGCTTAACTAAAATTTCTGCCGGTTGCTGTTCCGGTTCTATCGGTTCCAACACTTCAAACTCCAGCTTTAAAAAAGTTCCTAAAGGGAAAGTGCCGTATCGTACCATTTTCCAGGAGTTGCGGATAACGATGGGAACCAAGAATGCGTTAGGACATTTTTTTAATAAAGCAGCTACGCCTCCGATTTGGAAATCCTTGACCACGCCATCTTTTGATCGTGTTCCTTCAGGGAAAATCACGGCCGACCAGTTGTTGGTTTTCATCCGCGTGCCCAGCTTCGACATTTCGGTGATCGCTTGCCTCGGGTCTTTCCTGTCAATATTGGCGCCGCCGCCATGTTTTAAATTGTAGGAAATAAAAGGAATGCCTTTAGTCAGTTCGATCTTGGAAATAAATTTGGCGTGATATTTCCGCAGAAACCAGATTAGCGGCGGGATATCATACAAGCTCTGGTGGTTGGCAATAAAAATAACCGGACGGCTGACCGGTAAATGAAAAGTATTGATGAATTTTACTGATGTGCCGAGTAAATAATAAGTAGAGGTTAAGCAGAGATCCAAAATATCCACCACAAACTTATGCGCTTTGTACCCAAAAAAGCGGAAAGCAATCCATTGCAGCGGATGAAAGATCAGCAAAAAAAAAGTGAATGCGATATAATGCAACGGCGTCAGCAGATAGCTCAACAGTTTTTGCATGATAAAAGAAGCATTAACCTGTTTAATTGTTCAAGAGATTTTCTGATAACAGGATATGCACTTTCAGTACAGCAGCAACGGTGATCGCATCGGTAATCCCGCCTTGGCAAACCATCTGGTAAACTTTCTCGAACGGCAATTTGCGGATCACCAATTGCTCGGTTTCTTCCGGTTCCGCTTCAAATTGTTCCAGGTTTTGGGCGAGATAGATAATAGCTTCTTCATCGCAAACCGAATTTGAAAGGTACATCCGCTGAATTTCCGTCCATTTTCCTGCTTTTAAGCCGGTTTCTTCCAGCAATTCCCGTTTGGCAGAATCCAAAGGTTCGCCCGATAATGGTCCGCCGCCTTCCGGGATTTCCCAACTATATTTATTCAACGGAAAACGATATTGCCCAACTAAATAGGTGTTGAAATTTTCATCCAATGGTAAAACTCCGATTGCTTTGTTTTTAAAATGAATTTTACCATAAATCCCGGGATTGCCGGACGGATTGAGCACCTGGAATTCGGTTACGTTGATCCAGGAATTATCATAAATATTTTCTTCGGAAGTAATTTTCCATGGATTCGCTTCTGGCTGCATGTTGTAAAAATAGTAAAATTAATAATCTGGGTTAAGTGGCTTTCCGATATTCCGGCAAATTGACAAGCACGATTCCGACCAGGATGATGACCAACCCAACTAATTGTCCTTTTACCAAATGCTCGTTTGCCAGCAGCCATCCCAAAAAAACAGCCACCACCGGATTGACATAAGTATGCGTGCTGATTAAAGCCAGCGGACGTTGCGAAATCAGCCAGACAAAAGACAGATAAGCCGCGAACGAGCCGAAAACAATCAGGAACAAAAGTCCCAGCCAGGCATTTGTAGGAACATTATTAAACGAAAACGACGAAACTTCACCGGTAAAAAGAGCAATAAAACCGCTGACCACTGCTGCCGGAAGCAATTGCATACTGCTGTTCATCATCACCGAGCTTTCGCCTTTGCTGTTGTTAATAATGAGCGAGCCCAAAACCCACCAAACCGCACTTAGCAAAACCACAAACGTGGCCACAAGGCCGATGGTAGAATGGCTCACCTGCAAATGATCGGCTTTTAAGAATAGGAAAATACCGGAGAAACCAATTAGTAATCCGGCCAAAATAAATTTATTGGAAAAGTAAACGTTCCAGTTTTTCTTGTCGAGCACTAAAAACCACAAAGGTTCTGTCGCGACTAAAATAGCTGCCTGACCGGAACTGATGTATTGTTCTGCCCAAGCGATCATTCCGGTGCCGCCCACCAGCATCAATATTCCGCTTAATGCTTGTTTTAAAAGTAGTTTTTGGGGAGGAAATATTTCACCTTTTATTTTGCAATAAGCTAACAAAATTACTCCGGCAATGAAATAACGCAAACCCACCAAAATAAAAGGGGGAAAACCTTTCAGGCCGAAAGCAACTGCCAGATAAGTAGAACCCCAGATGAAGTAGATATTGAAAAAGGCAAAGATCAGCAGCATACGCTGCAAAAGCGGTTTGTGTTTCATTTAGAAATCTTAATTTTCATTAAGCTGATTGGTTCAGCTTAATGAAAATATACCGGTAAAAGAAGCATCCGTTTATAAACCGAATGCTTCTTTTACCTGATCTAAATAATCTAATTTCTCCCAGGTAAAAAGTTCCACTTCTATTTTGGTCTCTTCTCCGTTAGGCGTAAAAAAAGATTTGGTTACCGTTTGCGGCACTTTGCCAAAATGCCCATAAGCGGCCGTTTCCGAATAAATTGGGTTACGCAATTTAAAACGGGTTTCAATGGCATAAGGTGTCATATCAAAAATGGCAGAAACTTTTTCCGCTATTTCCCCGTCGTGCAGGTCAACTTGTGCTGTTCCGTAAGTGTTTACGTAAATTCCCATCGGTTGTGCTACGCCAATCGCATACGAAACCTGTACCAGTACTTCATTGCAAACACCGGCAGCAACTAAATTTTTTGCGATGTGACGCGTGGCATAAGCGGCAGAACGGTCAACTTTAGAAGGGTCTTTTCCGGAGAAAGCACCGCCGCCGTGCGCACCTTTACCGCCATAAGTATCTACAATGATTTTTCGTCCGGTCAGTCCGGTATCGCCATGCGGACCACCGATCACAAATTTTCCGGTCGGGTTAATGTGGTATTTGATGTCCTTGTTGAAAAAATGACTGTACTTAGGATACTTTGCTTTTACCCTCGGAATAAGAATGCTGATGATATCTTTCCTGATTTTCTCAAGCATGGCTTTTTCTTCATCAAAATCATCGTGCTGGGTAGAAATAACAATGGCATCAATACGCACCGGTTGGTTATCATCATCATATTCCAGGGTTACCTGCGACTTAGCGTCCGGGCGTAAATATTTAATATCGGTGTTTTCCCTGCGGATAGCTGCCAGTTCAATCAACAAAGCATGTGCAATATCTAAGGTAAGCGGCATAAAATTATCCGTTTCGCTGGTGGCATAGCCAAACATCATCCCCTGGTCGCCGGCCCCTTGCAGTTGTTTGTCTTCGCGGTCCACACCCTGGTTAATATCCGGCGACTGTTCATGAATGGCCGACAACACACCACAGGAATTGCCGTCGAACATGTACGCCCCTTTAGTATAGCCGATTTTGTTGATCACATCACGGGCAATTTTTTGAACATCTAAGTAAGCTTTGGATTTAACTTCGCCAGCCAGAAAAACCTGCCCGGTGGTTACCAGGGTTTCGCAGGCTACTTTTGAATCAGGGTCGAAGGCTAAAAAATTATCAATCAGTGCGTCAGAAATTTGATCTGCAACCTTATCGGGATGTCCTTCTGAAACAGACTCCGAAGTAAATAAATATGACATAGCTATTTTTATAAATTTTTTTAATTATATATAAACAGCTGATAAGGATTGCAGCACAAAAAGGAATATCATTTTAGCACTTTTTTTAATGTGGTTGCAATCAATTCAAATCAGTCCACTTATGTCAGCAAAATTAAAATATTTTTATAAATTTTGTCGTTACAAAATAATTTGTTTTTGTAGAGCTTGTTTAAAATTTGCTTAATAAGATTTCCATGCTTCTTTTATCACCTAAAAAATGGCAGGCATTTGGTTTTGGTTTATTTAAATTGATGCACATCAATTTTTATAGGGTAAAAGAAGCATGGCCATCAATCCTGAGAATATCGAAGGATCTTGTATAAATTTAAACGGACTCTATCTGTAATCCTATTTTTGCAGGTAGAAATAATTGGCAATTAATCCTTGGAATAATAAAATTTATTGATAATAATTGCGTTTAGCTAATCCTAATTACCATTATAACCTTTACAAACAGTATTAAAAAGATTTTACCAGTATAAAAACAGTATGCATTCGATACCAAAATTACATTGAATAAAAAAAATAAAAACGTTTCGGGGGTAATTTATTCTACTGATCCTGCTTTTGAGTATCAGCAGGAAAATGTATCAGCAGCAGAAACTTTACCGGCGCAGCAACAGCAGCTTAAAATTTTTCTTGACCGGAAAGGCGGCGGAAAATTAGTGACCCGTATTTCAAATTTTCAGGGAACAGAAGAAAACTTGGAAAAATTAGGCAAAAAATTAAAAACCAAATGCGGCGTAGGCGGCGCAACAAAAGATGGCGAAATCTTGATCCAAGGAAATTTCAGGGACAAGGTACTGGAAATTTTGCTTGCTGATAATTACAAGGCAAAAATAGCAGGAGGATAACCAGGAATAGCTGTATTAATATGAGTTGAATATATTTTACACTTAAACCTTGCATAGATTGATTATTTTCGTTTTCATTGTAAAAGAAATAGGTAAACAACCTGATTATTGAAATTGCAATAATTTTTTTTATATAGCTGTTTTAAATATGTTGATTAAAAATTATTATTAAGGCTCTGCTTATTCTTTTTAAAATTAAAACCATAAATTTTTTTTATTGCATTAGTACAAATACCATTATTTAAATCTATATTTATCAAACTAAAATCTAACTAAAACTAAACAAACCTAAAAATGGCAACTACTCCACCAAAACCAACAACAACAGTAATCAAAGAAAGCTCAGGTTCATCGAGCATTTTTGCATCTTTAGTAATTCCAATCGCTTTTGTCGTAGCTATATTGATCTATATGTTTGTTTTAGGCGATCCGAGTCATTACAAAGGTGGCGATACAGAGCACGGCGATCCGGTAGATTACTTTGGAACAGTACACAGGGGAGGGATAATTGTACCCGTATTAATGACTTTCTTGTTATGTGTAATTATTTTTTCTATTGAAAGATTTGTAGTAATTGGCAAGGCAGCAGGTTCCGGTAACGTGGATGCCTTTATCAAAAAAGTACAATCTAACTTAAACTCTGGTAACATCGAAGCTGCAAGTGCAGAATGCGATAAACAAAAAGGTTCTGTTGCAAACGTGATCAAATCAGGTTTGAAAAAATACAAAGAAATGGAGCAAGAACCAAATTTGGACGTGGATCAGAAATGTTTGGCTATTCAAAAAGATATTGAAGAAGCAACTTCTTTGGAAATGCCAATGCTGGAGCAAAACCTGACCATTATTGCAACTTTAGTATCTATTGGTACATTAACTGGTTTGCTGGGTACAGTAACAGGTATGATCAAAGCGTTCGCTGCATTGGCAACATCAGGTGCTCCTAATCAGGCCGCATTGGCAACTGGTATTTCTGAAGCATTGATCAATACAGCTTTAGGTATCTTTACCTCAACTTTAGCAGTTATTGCTTACAATTATTTCACTTCTAAAATTGATACTTTAACCTATGCTATTGATGAAACAGGTTTTAGCATCGTTCAAACTTATGCTGCATCACATAAGAATAAGGGTTTATAAATCCTTATTCTTATGTTTATACCTATGCTGAGATTTGTTCGTTTATATTTATAATTAATTAAAAAAAGAAGAGATGCCAAGAGCTCATATAAAAAGAAAAAGCACCGCAATTGACATGACAGCAATGTGCGATATGGCTTTCCTTTTGCTTACCTTTTTTATTCTTACTTCCAAATTCAAAACAGAAGACCCGGTTCCGGTAGATATTCCGGGTTCATCTGTAACTATTAAATTGCCCGATGATGTTGCCACTTTAACTATTGGACAAGACAAGGTTTTTTTTGGTATGGAAGGAGAAGCAATCCGCAGGCAAACTTTGGAAAGTGTTGGTCAAAAATACAATGTCACTTTTACGCCTACCGAAAAGGCTGTTTTTGAAACACTCCCATCGTTTGGTGTCCCTATTGCCAGTATGAAACAGTTTTTGGATTTAACACCGGATCAACGTAAAGAGCTTAAACAGCCTGGAATTCCTACGGATTCTGTAAGTAATGAACTGTTTAATTGGGTTCGTGAGGCAAGGGTATCAGCAAAGCTGCTTGTTAACAAAGAGTTAAGGATAAGCATCAAGGGTGACAGCAAAGAAGAGTATCCGACTATCAAAAAAGTAATAGGTATATTGCAAAAACAAAAAGTAGATAAATTCAGCCTTATCACTTCATTAAGGGCTGCAAACTAATTAAAACTTAAATAAAATGGCAGAATTAGATACCTCAGGGGGTGGCAAAAAAGGAGGGGGAAAAGTAAGAAGCAAAAAAGCATCCACCCGTGTTGATTTAACAGCCATGGTTGATCTGGCCTTTTTACTGATCACTTTTTTTATGCTGACTACAACCTTAGCAAAGCCACAAGCGATGGATTTGGGCATGCCTGATAAAGATGACATAAAAAAGGATCAATTACCAGTTCCCGCTTCAAGAACTATGTCGATATTACTTGGTAGTAAAGATAAGTTAGAATATTTTGTAGGCGAACCAGGAAAAGTTGCTCCAATTGTTTCAGATTACGGAAAAAATGGAATTAGAAAAGCTTTATTGGACAATTATCAAAAAGTTAAACAACAATCTGGGGGAAAGGAGATGATTGTTCTAATTAAGCCATCTGATAAATCTAATTATAAAGATATGGTTGATATATTAGATGAGCTTAAAATTGCCAATATTCAAATTTATGCAATTGTAGATATTGTCGGTAATGAAGTAGAATCATTAAAGCGTGATGGAATATACTAATTATATAAATAGTATTAAATTTTAAAAATTAAATTACAACAACCATGGCAAAATTAGATATATTAGATCCGGCATGGATCGAGGTTGTTTTTAGTGGGCGTAATAAAGCTTACGGAGCTTATGTGTTGCGTAAGGAAAATGCAAGAACATCAGTTCGGGCTTTAATTATAGCCAGTGCTTTATTTATCATTGCAATAGCTACACCCACTATTATCGACAAGATAAAGGGATTTATTCCAAAGGCCGATGAAAAAGTTAAAATTACGGAAGTGGTATTAGTACCGCCACCACCGGTTGACATGACAAAACCACCGCCGCCGCCACCGGTTGTAGAACCGCCTAAACCAAAAGTTGATCAGGTACGTTTTCCGCCACCGGTTGTAAAACCTGATAATGAGGTTCAGGAAAAAGATCCGCCAACGGTAAAGGAACTGGAAGTAAAAGACCCGGGACAAAAAGATCAAAAGGGAGACCCAAACCAGGAAATTCGTATTGATGAAGCAGTTGGTAAAGCCGAAATTACACAGAAGGTAGTAGAAGAGAGCAATGAGCCGGTAAGTTTTGCAGCAGTAGAAAAGCTGCCTGCATTTCCTGGCGGTGATGCTGCCTTCGGAAACTACTTGAGTAAGAATATTCGTTATCCACCAGTTGCAAAAGAAAACAATTTACAAGGACGGGTTACCTTATCTTTTGTTGTTGAACGCGACGGATCGCTAACAGATATTAAAATTTTACGTGATATCGGAGGTGGTTGCGGACCTGAAGCTGTAAGGGTTTTATCTAAATCACCACATTGGACTCCCGGTATTCAAAATGGCAAGAAAGTAAGGGTTGCTTATACAATGCCAGTTAATTTTACCCTTTCCGGAGATCAGTAATTTTTATGCTGGATAGATTTAATTTTAAGGAGAAACCGCTCAAAGAGCGGTTTCTCCTTATTTTAGGGCTGGTTACATTTATTTGCTTTTTAGGGTTGGGATTGATGATTATGTTTTGGAACAAGCTTCCGCTGAATATGAATACTACCCAGCGGTATTTATTTGGAAGTGTAATTATCGTTTATTCTATTATTCGTTTTTCAAGATTATTTACTAAAAAATGAAATCTGAAAAAAGCCTTTTTTTAAATATTGTATTGATTTTACCAATATTGATTATTTCTTGCGGGCATAGTAACAATACTGATAATGGTTCAGATCAATTTACATCAGGTACTTATCAATTTGTGTTTGATGAATCAATATCACCAATTTTAGATCAGGAAATATATGTTTTTAAATCAATTTATACCGATGCAAAGCCTAATGTTTTGTACAAACCGGAAAATAAGATTTTAGACCTGATTTTAAATAATAAAGCCCGTTTTGCAGTAATGGGAAGAGACCTGAATAAGGAGGAGGTCAAATTATTAACTGATAAAAATTTACCTCCAAAAACTGGTAAAGTAGCTGTGGATGCTATAACTTTGATTGTAGGAAAAAATTCTAATGATACTGCCATGTCTATATCAGATGTGAATAAGTTATTTGATATTAATACTAAAAGTAATAAAAACCTCGTTTTTGATAATCCCAACTCAAGTGTTTTTAATTATTTGAAAAGTTTTTTTAATTTGAACCCATCCACACAGAAAAATATTTATGCTGTTAAAAACAGTAAGGAGGTAATCAAGTATGTTTCTGAACATCAAAATGCAATCGGTTTTATCAGTTATAGCTGGTTGACGGAACCTGATGCTGATTATGCAGAAGCAATAAAAAACATAAAGGTAGTGGGCATAAGGGATGAGAAATCTAAAGAACTATCTAAAATTTATTTTAAACCTTCGCAATCATCCCTCGCTCTAAAACAATATCCGTTAACACGTTCTATTTATGTGGTGGATTGTACAGGGAAAGTAGGATTAGGTACAGGTTTTGCATCATTTTTGCAAAGTGAAAGAGGTCAAAAGATAATTTTAAAATCCGGATTGTTACCGGAGATTATGCCTACAAGAGAAATAAGTATTAAAAAGTAAATTATAATTTTAACGTATAGAATTTTAACTATGAAAATGATCAATAAAGCAGTAATGACCATTTCCGGTTTAACCATGTTAAGTTCTTCTGTTTTTGCTCAAAGTTTGGCAGATGCCAAAAAAGCAATTGACGCAGAACAATATCAGAAGGCCGAATCAATGCTCAAAAACCTGACCCAAACACAAGCAACTAAAGATGAAAATTTTTTTTATTTGGGTTGGTTGTACTTAAAAACAGATTATCCTGATTCTGCTAAAACCGCATTTACAAAAGGAATAAGTGTAAATCCAAAATCAGCTTTAAATTATGCAGGCTTAGGTGCAGTTGACCGTCTGGATAAAAATACAGCTTCTGCAAAATCTAATTTTGATAAGGCGATAGCTTCTACTGACAAAAAAGACACGGAACCTTATGTTTATGTAGGTAGAGCTTATTTATTGCCCCCCAATCCAGATGCTAATGCTGCTATTCAGGTTTTGAAAAGAGGTATTGCTGCAAACCCAAAAGATAAAAACCCAGAGCTATACGCTGCTTTAGGTGATGCTTATCGCTCACAATTAAAAAACACCGATGCCTACGATAATTATTCCCAAGCTTTGGCTATCAACCCAAAGATGGTAAGCGCAATAGTTGCAACAGGTGTAATTTGGAAACAAGCCAATAATTATGAAGATTCTGAAAAAGAGTATCGTAAAGCATCAGCCATAGATCCGAATTATGGTCCTGCTTATCGTGAACTGGCAGAAACCTATTTAAAATGGGGTAAAAACAGTACGATGGCTGTAGCGACTCAGAAATATGCACAAGCTGTTGATTTTTATAAGAAATATTTAGATTTGACAGATCGGTCCATTGATTCAAGGATGCGTTATGCCAGCTTTTTAGTATATGCACAGGATTATAAAGCATTGGAGCAAGAGTCAAATGATATTGCAAGATTAGCTCCCAAGAATAATTTGCTGGTTTACAGATATTCCGGCTATGCTGCTTTTGAGAACAAGAATTATTCCGCAGGACTGGAAGCTTTAAATAAATTCATCTCTCAGGCTGATCCAAAAAGAATAATTCCAACGGATTACTTGTATCTGGGCCGCTTACAGGTTGCATCAGGGCAAGATTCTTTAGGTATTAATAGTTTGCGAAAAGCCCTTAGCCTTGACACAGCGCAGGTTGAAGTTTACGATGATATTGCAAAATCTTTATATAACCAAAAGAAGTATTTGGAAGCTGGTGACGCTTACAAAACTTTTGTAACTAAATCGCGTCAGGCTACTTTAAATGATTATTTAAAAGAAGGCGTAAGTTATCTTAATGCTTTTAAAGCGCAATATTACAGTACAGCAACACCAAAACCAGTTGCCGATACTTCTCTATTAGTAAAGGCTGATTCTGCATTTAGTTATATACAACATCACGCAGCAGCGCCAGTAGCAACAGTAGCGCTCTACCAGGCAAGGGCAAATGACCTTAAAGAACCCAGCCGGAATACTTCTCAAGGTTATGCCAAACCATATTATGAGCAATATATTCAATTGATAACTGCTAAAACCCCTGTTGCTGATGCAGATAAAACATTTCTGGCTGAAGCTTATAACTATTTAGGAACTTACTATGAGTTTAAAGAAAAAGACGCAACAAAAGCGACTGAAAACTTTACTAAAGCATTAGAAAATGATCCCACAAGTAAACAGGCAAAAGCTTATATAGACCGAAAAGGTAAGTCTAAGTAAAATAAGTTTGCTAAAATTTAAAGGCTCCTTTTAGGGAGCCTTTTTTTATATTTGAAGAATTATTTAAGAACAAGACACAACAATATGGAAGCTCAAAGTTTGCCGGTAAATTATCTTCCCATTATCTTTCAAATGATTGTGGCTATCGGTTTTGTGTTAACTACTATGCTGGCTACTCATAAATTAGGCCCTAAAAGAAGTACAAAAGACAAACTAACACCATTTGAATCTGGCATAGAAGTGATAGGAAATGCGCGGACACCTGTTTCTATCAAATATTTTTTGGTAGCTATCCTTTTTGTTTTGTTTGATGTAGAAGTAATTTTTATGTATCCCTGGGCGGTAAATTTTCGTGATTTAGGTTCTGATGGCATGATGGAAATGTTTGTATTTATGGGGGCATTGTTGCTTGGGTTTATTTATATTATAAAAAAGAAAGCGTTGGACTGGGATTGAATTCTGGTTTAAAATTATATTTGAAAAATGGCAATGCTTCTTTTAGCACTAAAAAAATAAGTGTGTATTCATAAAAAGAACATAAAACGACCACCATTTTTATAGGGTAAAAGAAGCATGAAAAATGATAATGAACAAACATTTAAACCAGTTTTGAGAATAGAATTGTTCTAAATAAGTCAACTCTTATCGAGAACACGTTGCAAAAAATTTATTATTGTAAATTTGTGTTCATCTTTTTTTAAGATAGGTTTTCTACATTAAAAACATGAGTAATATTAAGATTGTTGAAGCACCGCCGGGTGTAGAAGGTTCTGGCTTTTTTGCCACTTCCTTGGATCAGGCAGTTGGAATGGCTCGGTCACACTCATTATGGCCTTTGCCTTTTGCTACTTCCTGCTGCGGAATTGAGTTTATGGCTACAATGGGTTCGCATTATGACTTAGCCAGATTTGGTGCCGAAAGATTAAGCTTTTCTCCGCGTCAGGCAGATTTGCTGATGGTGATGGGAACAATCGCTAAAAAAATGGCACCTGTTTTACGTCAGGTTTATTTGCAGATGGCAGAACCGCGTTGGGTAATGGCTGTTGGGGCTTGTGCATCCAGTGGTGGTATTTTTGATACTTATTCAGTTTTACAAGGAATTGATGAAATCATTCCGGTCGATGTTTATGTTCCCGGTTGTCCGCCCCGTCCCGAAGGAATAATTGATGGATTCATGAATATCCAAAAATTAGTACAGACAGAAAGTGGCAGAAGAAGGGAAGCACCGGAATATAAGGAATTGCTTGCTAAATATGGTATTCAATAATGGGTAAAATTTTAACCGAAGATCTTGTAAATCAGCTTAATTTAAAATTTGGAAAACAAGTTGTTTTGATGACGGAATTGTCTGATCTACCAAATTTTCAAGCCTCGCGTGAGCAAATTAACGATGTGCTTTCGTATTTAAAAACAGACCCTGCATTAAAATTTAATTTTTTAACAGATATTACAGGGGTTCATTATCCCGATAGGGAAGAACAACTTTGTGTTGTATATCACTTACATAGTTTTATAAATAACACAAGGATCAGGGTCAAGGTTTTTTTAAATGAAGGTAATGTGCATATTCCTACAGCAACAGATTTATGGAACGGTGCTAATTGGATGGAACGCGAAACGTATGATTATTTCGGGATTGAGTTTGACGGGCATCCGGACTTGCGACGTATTTTAAATGTAGATGATATGGTTGCTTTTCCGATGAGAAAAGAATTTCCACTGGAAGATCCCAACCGTGTTGATAAAAAAGATTATTTTTTCGGACGATAGCACAAAAAAGAATGGAAAATTTTCCTGTTTTTACTGATAACGATCCGCAGGATTCGCCTACTACCTTAAATCTCGGCCCAACACATCCTGCCACACATGGTGTATTTCAAAATGTGTTGCAAATGGATGGAGAAAGAATCATCAGCGGCGTTTCTACTATAGGCTATATACACCGTGCTTTTGAAAAGATTGCCGAACACCGTCCTTTTTATCAGATCACACCATTAACAGATCGTATGAACTACTGTTCCTCACCCATAAATAATATGGGTTGGCACATGACAGTAGAAAAATTACTTGACATCAAAACACCAAAACGGGTTGATTATTTGCGGGTGATTGTAATGGAACTGGCCAGGATTTCAGATCATATTATTTGCAACGGTGTTTTGGGAGTAGATACAGGTGCTTTTACCGGCTTTTTATATATGATGCAATACCGGGAAGCCATTTATGAAATTTACGAAGAAGTTTGCGGTTCCCGTTTAACCACAAATATTGGCCGGATTGGTGGTTTTGAACGTGATTTTAATGAAATTGCTTTTAGAAAAATAAATAAATTTTTGGTTGATTTTCCGCCGGTTTTAAAAGAATTTGAATCTCTTTTTAACCGTAACCGTATTTTTATCGACCGTACACGTGGCGTTGCCGCTGTTGATGCAGAAACAGCATTAAACTATAGCTGGAGCGGGCCGATTTTAAGGGCAACAGGTGTGGATTATGACGTGCGGGCAATGGAACCTTACAGCTCTTATGAAGATTTTGATTTTGAAGTTCCGGTTGGTACCAATGGTGATGTGTACAATCGCTTTATGGTTCGGAATGAGGAGATGAAACAAAGTATGCACATTATCAAGCAGGCTTTGCAGAAATTGGAAAAAGAACCAAAAGGTGTTTTTCATGCTGATGTTCCTGATTATTATCTTCCTCCAAAACAGGAAGTTTATAATAATATGGAAGCATTAATTTATCATTTTAAAATTGTAATGGGTGAGATAATTACCCCTGTAAAAGAAGTATATCATGCAGTAGAAGGGGGCAATGGTGAGTTGGGATTTTACTTAATAAATGATGGCGGCCGTGCACCTTACCGCTTGCATTTCCGCAGGCCAAGTTTTATTAATTACCAGATGTATGCGCCTATGAGCCAGGGCATGTTGCTGTCAGATGCAATCTTGAATATGAGTAGTTTGAACGTAATTGCAGGAGAGTTAGATGCTTAAAATTGAAGAAACAGTAGTGGTACAGGAGTTTTCCTTTCAGTTGTACCAGCAATTTATTGAAATTGTAAGCCACTATCCGGCAGAACAGCCAAAAGGAGCTTTATTACCGATTTTGCATATAGTTCAGGCGGAATTTGGTTGGCTAAGCGTGAACGCAATGGATAAAGTAGCCGCTTATTTAGATATTCAGCCGATTGAAGTTTACGAAGTAGCTTCTTTTTACACGATGTATTTTTTACGTCCGCAAGGAAAATACATGTTGGAGATTTGCCGTACCGGCCCTTGTTGTTTAGTTGGAGCAGAAAAAATTTTGAAACACATCGAGCAAAAATTAGATGTAAAAGAAGGTGAAGTAACGGCAGACGGGCTTTTTAGCTGGCGCGGAGTAGAATGTTTGGCTGCTTGCGGGTTTGGGCCGGTTTTACAAATTGGGCCGGATTATACTTTTTATGAGAACCTGACACCGGAATCAGTTGATCAGTTGATAAGTGATTTAACAATAAAAGCTAATAATTAAAATGAAGAGAAGTACGGTTATAATTTGTGACACCTCACTTCTGATTGCAATCGTATTGTTTTTATCAACTAAAAATTGGGGCCACTATAATTTAATTGTTGGTTTAGCAGCCGTAAACATTTTTAGATATTCTGTAAAGTATCATTTAGATTATTACAAAATGACTGATAAAATTTATTAATAGGATTCATGGCTCGAAAAATACTATTAGAACACATTGAGGTTGAAGGCATCAGCACTTTTGATGTTTACCGTTCCAAAGGCGGTTATGCCGCTGTTGAAAAAGCTTTGAAAACACTTACTCCGGAAGAAATTGTGGAGGAAGTAAAAAAATCAGGCTTGCGTGGACGTGGTGGTGCAGGCTTTCCAACAGGAATGAAATGGAGCTTTTTGGCCAAGCCAGAAGGTAAACCGCGTTATTTGGTTTGCAATGCGGATGAATCTGAACCGGGAACATTTAAAGATCGTTTTTTAATGACCAAAATCCCGCATTTGTTGATTGAAGGAATGATCATCGGCAGTTTTGCATTAGGCGCAAAAACTTCATATATCTACGTTCGCGGCGAAATGATGCCGCAAATCCGTATTCTGGAGAAAGCAATTGCAGAAGCCAAAAACGCAGGATTTTTAGGAAAAAATATATTAGGAACAGGTTACGATCTGGAATTATATGTGCAACCAGGTGGTGGAGCTTATATCTGCGGAGAAGAAACTGCCTTAATTGAATCTTTGGAAGGCAAGCGTGGTAATCCGCGTATCAAACCTCCTTTCCCTGCCATTGCTGGTTTATGGGGTTGTCCAACCGTTGTAAACAATGTTGAATCTATTACAGCAGTTGTACCGATTATTCGTGATGGCGGAGAAGAATATGCTAAAATTGGAGTAGGCAGAAGCACCGGAACCAAATTGATCTCAGCTTCCGGAAATATTGTAAAACCGGGAATTTATGAAATTGAACTGGGTGTACCAGTTGAAGAATTTATTTATTCTGATGAATATTGCGGAGGAATCGCCAACGGCAAACGTTTAAAAGCAGTTGTTGCCGGAGGTTCATCTGTTCCTATTTTACCGGCTAATTTAATAACCAAAACCATCAATCAGGAAGCCCGGCTGATGAGTTACGAATCACTTTCAGACGGCGGTTTTGCTACCGGCTCCATGATGGGATCAGGTGGTTTTATCGCTTTTGATGAAGACCAATGCATTGTGCGTAACACCTGGAACTTTGCCCGTTTTTATCACCATGAAAGCTGCGGACAATGTTCGCCTTGCCGTGAAGGAACTGGCTGGATGGAAAAGGTTTTGCATCGCTTGGAATATGGTCATGGTAAATTAAGTGATTTAGATTTGCTGGTAGATGTTTCCAGAAAAATAGAAGGAAATACCATTTGTCCCTTAGGAGATGCCGCTGCCTGGCCTGTTGCCAGTGCCATCCGTCATTTCAGGGATGAATTTGAATGGCATGTCAAAGAGTCGAGGCTTTGTTTGGAACGTAATTACGGACTGGCGCATTATGCTGATCCCATACCAAAATCAGAGCCTGTAGTTGCAGTATAAAAAACAGGTGATAAAAGAAGCATCAATATATATGCTTCTTTTATCATACAAAAATAAATGCTTGGTTTAAGTTTTTATTGTGATGGATAAAATGTCAGATACAGTTAAAGTTAGCATAGACGGGATTCCTGTAGAAGTAAGTCCGGGCACTACAATCCTCAACGCTGCAAGGCAAATTGGTGGCGATATTGTACCGCCTGCCATGTGCTATTATTCTAAACTGGAAGGCAGCGGCGGTAAATGCCGGACTTGTTTGGTTAAAGTAAGCAAAGGGTCAGAAAAAGACCCGCGCCCAATGCCAAAATTAGTTGCTTCCTGCCGCACAACAGTAATGGATGGAATGGAAGTGCAAAACATTACTTCCACAGAAGTAGTTGAAGCCCGGAAAGGGATTGTAGAAATGCTGCTGATCAACCATCCGCTGGATTGCCCCGTTTGCGATCAGGCAGGAGAATGCCAGTTGCAGGATTTGGGTTACGAACACGGGGCAGCCAAAACACGCTATGAGTTTGAACGCCGTAAGTTTGAACGGATTGACATCGGCGATAAAATCCAACTGCACATGACGCGCTGCATTTTGTGCTATCGTTGTGTTTTTGTGGCTGATCAAATTACCGATCATCGAATTCATGGTATTTTAAACCGTGGCGATCATTCTGAAATATCAACTTATATTCATCAGGCTGTTGACAATGATTTCTCCGGAAATGTGATTGATGTTTGTCCGGTTGGGGCTTTAACCGATAAAACTTTCCGTTTTAAAAACCGTGTTTGGTTTACCAAACCTGTAGAAGCGCATCGTGATTGTGATAAATGCTGCGGAAAAGTAACCTTATGGTACAAAGGCGAAGATGTTTTGCGCGTTACCGGCCGTAAAGATGTTTATGGTGAAGTAGAAGAATTTATTTGCAATACCTGCCGTTTTGATAAAAAGAAAACAGCAGACTGGGTGATTGAAGGCCCGCGTAATGTATCTAATACTTCCGTAATCAGCTCAAACCATTACGGTTCTTTGCATCCTTTACCGGTCATTAAGAAAAACTTGGCTTTGCAAGAATCCAACAAAGAACAATTAGAACGTTTTACCCGCTTATAAATGGAGTTATCACTTGTTGTAGAAAAATTTATCCTGGTTGCCGTAATTTTCGGCATAAGTTTGGTAACGGCAATGTATTCTACTTATGCCGAGCGTAAAGTAGCTGCCTTTTTGCAAGACCGTGTTGGCCCGAACCGTGCCGGCCCTTTTGGTATTTTTCAGCCCATGGCCGATGGTGCTAAAATGTTTATGAAGGAAGAAATTATTCCTACACAATCAAGCGGTTTATTATTTATTGTTGGGCCGTCGCTCGCTATTTTAACAGCTTGTATTGGTTCTGCGGTAATTCCTTGGGGACAAAAACTGACCATTGGTTCCCGCGTAATTGATTTGCAGGTTACCGATATCAACGTAGGAATTTTATACATTTTCGGCGTTGTTTCTCTTGGCGTTTATGGCATCATGATTGGTGGCTGGGCTTCCAACAACAAGTATTCTTTGCTTGGTGCTATCCGCGCTGCATCACAAAATATTAGCTACGAAATTGCGATGGGCTTATCCATTATTGCATTGCTGATGTTGACTGGTACACTAAGTTTAAGAGAAATTGCAGAGCAGCAACACGGATTTTGGTCAAAAGGATGGTTCACGTGGAACGTTTTTCGTCAGCCTTTAGGTTTTATCATCTTTATCATTTGTGCTTTTGCAGAAACCAATCGTAGTCCTTTTGACCTGCCGGAATGCGAAACAGAACTGGTTGGCGGTTATCACACTGAATATTCTTCTATGAAATTGGGCTTTTATCTGTTTGCCGAATATATCAACATGTTTATTTCTTCGGCAGTAATGGCTACTTTATATTTCGGCGGATACAACTTTCCGTTTATGCACCATTTAGGTTTGTCAGATAATTTAGTAACCATTCTCGGTGTGGTTGCTTTGTTTGCCAAAATAATTTTCTTCATATTTTTCTTTATGTGGATCCGGTGGACTATCCCACGTTTTCGTTATGACCAATTGATGAACTTAGGCTGGAAAGTATTGATTCCGCTTGCTATTGCCAACATCGTTTTGACAGGTGTTTTTGCTACAATTTTTAAATAACCGCTTAGATTAAATGGAATCATTAACCAATAAAAAGAAAGTCCTTGAAGCAAAACCGCTTAACTTTTTGGAACGTGCTTATCTGCCTGCTATTTTACAAGGGCTTTCGATCACTATAAAGCACTTTTTTAAAAAGCCGGTTACAATACGTTATCCGGAAGAAAAGCGGGAATTTTCTGAAAACTACCGCGGCCTGCATTCTTTAAAAAGAGACGAAGAAGGAAGAGAACGTTGTACGGCTTGTGGCTTATGCGCTTTATCTTGTCCTGCCGAAGCTATTACCATGATTGCAGGCGAACGCCAGCCAGGAGAAGAAAAGCTGTACCGCGAAGAAAAATATGCGGCCGTTTATGAGATCAATATGCTGCGTTGTATCTTCTGTGGTTTATGTGAAGAAGCTTGTCCGAAAGAAGCAATTTATCTAGACGGCGATATTGTACAATCTGATTTTCTGCGGAAAGATTTTATCTACGGAAAAGACAAATTAGTAGAAGCACCCTTGAACCAATAAGTTTTTTACCTTTGCACCCGTTCTTGCCCGGAGCATAGGTATTTTTATTTCATCATATGAGTCTATTTTACTTCGTCGCATTTCTTTCTGTTTTCTTTTCACTGCTTGTGATTTTCTCCAAAAATCCCGTGCATAGTGTGCTTTACCTTATTCTTACCTTTTTCACTTTCACCATTCATTACTTTCTGCTGAACGCGCAATTCCTTGGTATTGTAAATTTTATCGTGTATATGGGTGCGATCCTGGTACTGTTTTTATACACCTTAATGTTGATGAACCTTAACCAGGAAACAGAACCGGTAAAGTCAACTTTGCTAAAAGTAATTGGCGTAATTGCTGGCGGATGTCTGCTGGTAACATTGATAGCTTCTTTAAAAATTTCTGGTAATTCCGATCCGGTTATCTTGAAAGATCCAAATCTTGGTTTGGTAAAAAATTTGGGTAAAGTGCTTTTTCATCAGTTTTTACTGCCGTTTGAAATTTCTTCGATCTTGTTATTGTCCGCGATGGTTGGTGCGGTATTACTTGCTAAAAAAGACTGATCAACAATGGAACATATCTCAAACGCGATCCAAACCATTCCGCTTAATCATTACATCATTTTAAGTAGCATTGTTTTTTCTATTGGGGTAATCGGTGTACTTATCCGGCGTAATGCCATCGTAATTTTCATGTCGGTAGAGTTAATGCTGAACTCGGTGAATTTGCTGTTGACGGTTTTTTCTATTTATCATAATGATCCTTCAGGACAAGTTTTTGTGTTTTTTGTGATGGCTTTGGCTGCCGCAGAAGTGGCAGTAGGGCTTGCCATCATCGTCATGATTTACAGGAACACCAATACTATTGATATTAATGTGTTAAACAGGTTGAAATGGTAAATCAGTTTAAAAATAAAAACGTAACCCGTTCATGATCAGTAATTACATTTGGTTAATTCCTTTACTTCCTTTAGCAGGGTTTATTATTAATGGTTTAGGCCGAAATACTTTACCAAAAAACCTGATCGGTTTATTGGGAAGTTTAGTGGTCTTGATTCCGTTTATAATAAGCGTAATGCTTTTTTTAGAGGTAAAATCTTCAGGTCAAACGATCAATGTTACTTATTTTGAATGGATAGAAGCCGGTAAATTAAGTGTTCCTTTTTCGTTTTTGGTCGATCAGCTAAGCTCTTTAATGCTACTGATTATTACCGGGGTCGGGTTTCTGATCCATGTTTATTCTATTAGCTATATGCATAACGATAAAGGTTTTGGAAAGTATTTTGCTTACCTTAACCTGTTCATCTTCTTTATGTTGTTGCTGGTCCTTGGCTCAAACTACATCATTTTATTTATAGGCTGGGAAGGCGTGGGGCTTTGTTCTTACCTGCTCATTGGTTTCTGGTTTACCAATCCTGACTACGCTGATGCAGCAAAAAAAGCTTTTGTGATGAACCGTATTGGTGATCTGGGTTTCCTGATCGCCATTTTCGTAATGATCGCCACTTTCGGCAGTGCTTCTTTTACCGATGTTTTTTCAAAAGCTGCCGCATTAAAATCCGGAGATCCAACTTTGGTTTTGATTACCATTTTGCTGTTTATTGGTGCAACCGGTAAGTCAGCACAAATACCGTTGTTTACCTGGCTGCCCGATGCCATGGCCGGCCCAACCCCGGTTTCTGCACTGATTCATGCAGCAACAATGGTTACGGCAGGGATTTATATGATTGTTCGTTCTAACGTACTGTTCACGCTTGCTCCTTTTACCTTACATTTAATTGCGGTTATCGGTTTGGCAACAATATTGTTGGCAGCCTTTATTGCGGTAGCGCAAACAGATATTAAAAAAGTGCTGGCCTATTCTACCGTTTCGCAATTAGGTTATATGTTTTTGGGATTAGGTGTTGGCGCTTATACCGGAGCTTTTTTCCACGTCATTACCCATGCTTTTTTTAAGGCACTTTTGTTCTTATGCGCCGGTTCTGTTATCCATGCAGTAAGTGGGGAACAGAATATGCGCAATATGGGCGGCTTGCGTAAAAAATTACCTGTTACTTTTTGGACAATGCTGATCGGTGCCATCGCTATCTCCGGGATTCCCCCTTTTTCTGGTTTCTTTTCTAAAGATGAAATATTATCCCATGTTTTTGAACATAGTAAAACCATGTACGTTTTAGGTGTAATTGGTTCCATGTTCACGGCATTTTACATGTTCCGTTTAATCTACCTGACTTTTTATGGAAAATTTCGGGGAACAAATGAGCAGGAACATCATCTGCATGAATCTCCTTCGCTAATGACTGTCCCGTTGATAATTCTCGCTATACTTTCCGTAATCGGAGGATTTCTGGGCGTTCCCGAAGTATTGGGCGGGCATCATTGGCTGGAACATTTCTTATCACCAATCTTTTCAGCAACAACAGCACAGGTTTCAGAATTTCATATCGAACAGCAATCAGAATTAATTTTAATGGCTGTTTCTATCACCGGTGCTGTTTTAGCAATTATTTATGCTTATTCAAAATATGGAAAAGGCGGAAACATTCCGGTTGCAGACGGTGAAGACAGAACGCAAGTAACCGCTTTGGCCTATCACAAATTTTACATAGATGAATTGTACGATCTAATCATCCGTAAACCACTTGATGTAACATCCAAATTCTTCTATAAAGTAGTGGACTTAAAAATAATTGACGGCTTTGTAAACGGCTTAGGAAAGGTTTCTTTGGAAAGCAGCAAAGGTTTACGTTTGCTGCAAACCGGAAATGTAGGTTTTTATATTTTTGTGATGATTATTGGTGTTATTGCCTTGATGGCTTATAGTTTATTCGGGATTTAACAGCTTGCAAGATTAAGATATGATGATTATTCTACTCTTTTTACCCTTATTTGCGGCATTAGTTCTATTACTTTTCAAAGGCGATAACGTAAAAAATATTGCACTGCTTTTTGCTCTGGCCGAATTGGCAGTGGCAGGCATTATAGTTTCCGGTTTTCATGCAGATGCTTCTTCACAGTATGTAGTTGATTACCCTTGGATAAAAGATTTTGGCGTCCATTTTAAAGCAGGTGTAGATGGGATAAGCCTAATCATGGTTATCCTGACTACTGTTTTAGTGCCGTTAATTATGCTATCCACCTTCAAACATGACTATAGCAATCCTTCAGCTTTTTATGCACTGATCCTTTTTATGCAAACCGGCCTGCTGCTGGTTTTTACTGCGATGGACGCTTTCCTGTTTTATGTTGGATGGGAAGTAGCATTAATTCCTATTTATTTTATCTGTGCTTTATGGGGTGGCGAAAACCGAATCAAAGTAACCATCAAATTTTTCATCTACACATTTGCCGGTTCGTTGTTCATGTTGCTGGGGATTATCTACCTGTACCTGCAAACGCCGGGTAAAACTTTTGACATTCAGGCTTTTTACAACCTTAGTCTTGATACTTATCACCAGGGATGGATATTCTGGGCTTTCTTTATTGCATTCGCCATTAAAATGCCTGTATTTCCTTTTCACACGTGGCAACCAGATACTTATACAACTGCACCAACCGGTGGTACGATGATGCTATCCGGGATAATGCTAAAAATGGGAATTTATGGGGCTATTCGTTGGTTAATTCCTATTGCTCCGCTTGGGTTTGCCCATTGGCAAAATACAGTCATTATTCTCGCTATCGTCGGGATTGTTTATGCTTCATTGATTGCTTTTAATCAAAAAGATGCAAAACGGTTAATCGCTTATTCTTCCATCGCACACGTTGGGCTGATTGCTGCCGGAATTTTTGCCTGGAACATACAAGGCATTCAAGGCGCAGTTTTCCAAATGCTAAGCCACGGAATTAATGTGGTTGGTTTATTTTTTGTAATCGATATTATTAGCAGAAGGATCAATACACGTGATATTACTTTAATGGGCGGGATTGCCAAAAGTGCGCCTTTTCTCGCTGCTTCTTTTCTCATCATTATTATGGGGACCGTTGCGCTTCCGCTGACAAATGGTTTTATTGGGGAGTTTTTGCTGATGAACGGCATTTATCAATATAATATCTGGCTGGTTGCCATTGCAGGATTAACGATTATTTTCGGTGCAGTTTACATGCTTCGGATGTACAAACAAATTATGCAGGGAGAAACAAATGAACTAACAGCTTCTTTAACGGATACTTCAGGATCAGAAAAAACAGTTTTAATCATCATCTGTGCTTTAGTGATTGTGCTTGGGGTTTACCCGCAAATGATCACACACCTTTCCGAAGCCAGTGTCAATAACTTAATTGAGCAAGTTAATCAAAAACTAATATCAGCTAAATAAAAAATGGGTACTCTTATTGCAATTTCTGTTTTAGCTATTGTTGTTTTATACTTAGGGTTATATGGTGCAAACAAAGCATTGCTGCCGGTAACTGTTATCGGACTGCTGGTTGCTGTCGGCTTTGCAGTAGCTCAATGGAATACAACTGCCCAACCAATTTATAGTGGAATGATGTTGTTTGATCATTTTGCAACAGCGTTCTCGGTCATTACTATTTTATCAACAGTTTTAATTGTCCTGCTTTCCCGAAATTATTTTGAGCGGATCAGCGAACATGTCGCAGAATATTATGCTATTATTTTATTTTCATTGGCAGGCATTATTGTAATGGTGTCTTATCATAATTTGACCATGCTGTTTATAGGCATAGAAATTATGTCTGTATGCTTGTACATTCTTGCAGGGATTAAAAAGAGGGATTTTGCTTCTAATGAAGCGGCTTTAAAATACTTTTTGATGGGTGCTTTTTCCACTGGTTTTTTGCTGTTTGGGATAACATTGATTTATGGCAGTACAGGCTCTTTTGATTTGGCAGTAATCAGGGATTATATCTTATCCAATCCCCGTAATATTTCATTTCTGTTATATACCGGGATTTTATTGATTATTGTTGGATTATGTTTTAAAGTAGGGGCAGCACCTTTCCATTTTTGGGCACCTGATGTTTATGAAGGATCACCAACGTTGATTACCGCTTACATGGCAACGGTAGTTAAAACGGCAGGTTTTGCAGCTTTTTTACGGTTGTTCTCCGTTTGCTTTACACCACTTGTAGATTTCTGGGCACCCTCAATATTAATCATCACCATTATTACTTTGTTTGTCGGCAATATTACAGCATTGTATCAGCATAACTTTAAAAGAATGCTAGCCTTCTCCAGTATTTCTCACGTAGGATATATGCTATTTGCCATTGTTGCTTTGGGTGTTGCTTCCGCCAATGCCGTTTTTGTTTATGCAACAGCCTATTCTATCGCCTCTATTATTGCTTTTGGTGTGCTGATGCTGGTGCAGCAGCAAACCGGCAACAGTAGCTTTGATAATTTTAACGGTTTGGGAAAGAGCAACCCTTTTCTGGCTTTTGTACTGACCATTTCCATGCTTTCTTTAGCAGGCATTCCTTTAACTGCTGGTTTTATTGGTAAGTTTTTTATGTTTTCAAGGGCATTATCACAGTATCAAGTTTGGCTAACAGTACTTGCTGTCATCAATGCGATCATTTCTATTTTCTATTATTTCAGGGTGATTATAGCGATGTATTTTAATAAAGAAGAGCGATCAGCCATTAGCATTCCGGCTAATGTAAGTTTTGTATTGGGTGTAGCTGCATTAATTACTATTGTAATTGGAATATATCCTGACTTTATCGCTCATATTATTTAGCTTTTTGGGTCAACTGCAATTAATTTAATATTTGTAGTTTTACAGACTAACATTGCTAATGAAAGAAATTTGGGAAAATTTATCTAACTTATTGGATGCACAAGCCATTATCAGTAAAGGTGGTATTTACCTGATATTTTTTATTGTATTTGCAGAAACAGGTTTGTTCTTCGGATTTTTTTTACCGGGAGATTACCTACTGTTTTTAGCAGGTATATTTTGTGCTACCGGTATATTAGAAGTTTCTATTTATCAGTTACTTGCTACTCTTTTTGTGGCAGGTGTTTTAGGTAGCTATGTAGGTTACTGGTTTGGATATAGCACAGGCAGGATACTTTTTAACAGGGAAGATTCCCTTTTTTTTAAGAAGCGCTATGTTTACATGGCAGAAGACTTTTTTAAAAAGTATGGCGGTATGGCCCTTGTTTTTGGTCGGTTTTTCCCAATAATCCGAACTTTTGCCCCTATATTTGCAGGCGTTGCAAAGGTTAAATTTAAAACATTTACATTCTATAATCTTTTAGGAAGCTTATTGTGGGTGCTGCTGCTTACTTTACTTGGCTTTTTCCTGGGCAAAAAATTTCCAGGAATAGTAAATTATATGCCATATATTATTATACTGCTAATTGCTTTTACAGCAACGCCTGTGATTATTGCTTATTTTAAATCTGCAAAAAACAATTATCAGGAAAACGACTTACCAACAGAATAATATTAAAAATTAAATATAAAACTATGACGTTAGAACATTCATGGCATACTATTCCACCTGGTGAAGGTAATAAAAGCCCTCAACATGTACATGCTATTATCGAAATTCCAAAAGGATCAAAGTGCAAATATGAAATAGATAAAGAGTACGGCTTGTTGAAATTAGACCGTGTGCTTTTTTCATCTGTTATGTATCCTGCTAATTACGGCTTTATACCTCAAACCTATTGCGATGATAACGACCCTTTAGATATTTTAGTAATTTGTTCGCAGGAAGTTGTGCCCATGTGTTTACTGGAAGCTAAAGTAATTGGTGTAATGCACATGGTAGATAAAGGTGAAAGGGACGATAAAATTATTGCAGTTGCTGCAAACGATATGTCTGTAAACTACATCAATGATATTACGGACCTTCCTCCACACACTGAAGCTGAAATAACCCGTTTTTTTGAAGATTATAAAAAATTAGAACATAGTGCATCCGTAACGGTAGAGCAATTTGAAGGAAAAGAAGAGGCTTACCGCATCATCGAAGAAAGTATCGAGCTGTACAAAACAACGTTTCAGAAACAAACTATTTAATGGGTCCTGATCTTGACATTAGCGGTTTTCATGCTTTCTTAACTGTTTTTTTAGTATTACTAAATGGTTTTTTTGTAGCAGCCGAATTTGCAATTGTCAAGGTACGGTCCTCTCAAATCGAGATACAGGCAAAGTCAGGGAGCCAGGTAGCCAAGATCACAAAAAGCATTATTCATCATTTAGATGAATATCTGGCTGCCACACAGTTGGGAGTCACGTTAGCTTCTCTTGGGCTCGGCTGGGTTGGAGAAGAAGTGATGACTAAGCTGGTGTTCAATCTGTTTGGCCTTTTTCATGTAGCTGTATCCGGTTCTTTTGCATTAAACTTAGGCCATTTTTTTGCCTTTTTAATCATTACTATTTTGCATATTGTTTTTGGCGAGTTGGCACCAAAAACTTTTGCCATTCAACAGCCTGTCAGAACAAGTTTGTTTATTGCACTACCACTTCGCTTATTTTATTTGATTTTCAGACCGTTTATCTGGATGTTAAATGGCTTTGCAAACGCTATTTTAAAGCTGTTTGGCATTCAAACAACGCATTCAAATGAAGCGAACCACAGCTCTGAAGAGTTGCAGTATTTATTGGATAAAGGCAAAGAAAGCGGTGTATTGGATTCTACCGAACACGAACTGATTAAGAATGTTTTTGATTTTAACGGAAGGGTAGCCAAAAACATCATGGTGCCACGTACCAAAATTTCTGGTGTGGAAGTGCATTCCAACAAAGATGAACTGCTGAACAGGATCATTAAAGAAGGCTATTCCAGGATGCCTGTTTATAATGATACAATGGACAAAATTGTTGGTATTGTACAAGCAAAGGATATTTTACCCTTACTGGTCAATCAAACAGATTTTAATTTGAAAGATATTATCCGTGAACCTTATTTTATCCCGGAAAGCAAAAAAATCAATGATTTGATGGCTGAGCTACAGTTGAAGCGCATACAGATTGCAATTGTGATGGATGAATTTGGCGGAACAGCCGGAATGGTTACGTTGGAAGATATCGTAGAAGAGTTGGTTGGAGAAATCCAGGACGAATATGATGAAGAAATACCGATTGTAGAACGTATTAATTCTACAGAATTTATAATTAACGCACTGGCCAGTATTTACGACGTAAACGAGCAGTTGCCGCATGATTTGCCGGAAGATGGGGATTTTGATACCGTTTCGGGGTGGTTAGGGGAGATTTTTGGTAAGATTCCGGAAGTAGGTGAACACAAAGAAGCAAATGGCTATAATATTACGGTGCTAAAAAAAGCAGGACAAAACATCGAATCTGTAAAGCTGGAATTATTGCTGAACGAGGAAGATGTTTCCGATAATAATTAACCATTCTGGCAAATGTATTTGTTTTATGCACCTGAATTAGACACAAATGATTGCTTTTTGAACGAAGAAGAAAGCCGGCATTGCGTCAAAGTGCTTCGTTTGCAAAAAGATGACCTTATAGAAATCATCGATGGAAAAGGCTCTTTTTACCATGCAAAAATAGTATCTCCTGATGCTAAAAAAACCCGTTTTTCTATACTTCAAACCCAACAGGATTTTGGTAAAAGGAACCATTATTTGCATATAGCTGTTGCCCCGACCAAAAATATCGAAAGGTTGGAATGGTTTATAGAAAAAGCAACTGAAATTGGTATTGACGAGATTACCCCTATTCTTTGCCAGCATTCCGAACGCAAAATCGTTAATCATGAAAGGCTGAACAAAGTTATTACTTCTGCCACAAAGCAATCTGTTAAAGCTTATCATCCGAAATTGAACCAGCTTACCGCTTTATCTTCCCTGATTAAGATTCAAACTGAAGTACAAAAATGGATTGCCCATTGTGCCGATGCAGAAAAAGTATCGATAAAAGAAGCATTGGCCCCTCAAAAAAAATACTTGATATTGATCGGCCCCGAAGGCGATTTTTCTCCGCAGGAAATTGCTGTAGCATTAAAAAGTGGGTTTCAAGCCATAACTTTAGGAACCAGTCGTTTAAGAACAGAAACGGCTGCATTGGAAGCCTGTTTTGAAGTTAACTTTTTAAACCGCTTATGAAATATTTACTGATATTTTGTTTTTTCTCTTTTTTCAATCACACAGAACCAACTTATAAAATTGCTAAAATAAAATATAGCGGTGGCGGAGATTGGTATGGCGACCGGACTGCGTTGACCAATCTGATTAAATTTTGCAACGAAAATTTAAAAACCAATATTAAACCTGAAGAAGATGTGGTAGAAGTTGGGAGTGAAACTTTGTTTAATTACCCTTTTACTTTTCTGACCGGACATGGAAACGTGGTTTTTTCAGATCAGGAAGTTAAGAATTTGCGTAAATATTTATCCGGTGGCGGTTTTTTGCATATTGATGATAATTATGGTTTGAACCAGTTCATTAGGCCTCAAATGAAAAAAGTTTTCCCGGAACTGGATTTTGTAGAACTTCCTGTGAACCATCCTATCTTTCATCAAAAGTTTGCTTTTCCAAACGGATTACCTAAAATCCATGAACACGACGGCAAGCGTCCGCAAGGATTTGGGTTGATCTATAAAGGGCGCTTAGTTTGCTTTTATACCTATGAATGTGATTTGGGAAACGGGTGGGAAGATGCAGGAACATACGCCAACGATACGCAGGAAAGCAGGTTAAAAGCATTAAAAATGGGTGCCAACTTAGTTGAATATGCTTTAACTCAATAATTTGATCAAGGTTTTTACCCGGTAAAAGAAGCATATAAGCTATTACTTCAGATTCAAAAGCTTAGACCGTAATTTTTTTCAAAAACTAATTTTGATTTGGTTTATAAGATTTTAACTAATACATTAGTTAAAATCTTATAATGATGAAGTTGATTGTACATTTTCTCCTGATCTTTTCAATCTTTAGTTCAAGTTTATTGGTTCATGCTCAGCAAAACAAAGTTAATGATGCGTTGCTGATAGAAATGTACGAAAATCAGCGTTTTGCAGAAGCAGCAGATTATCTTAAAAAAAACTATTTGGAACCGATAACAGACCCGAAAATTCTTTCCCGTTTTGCCTACACAAACAGAATGGCTGGAAAACTACCGGAAGCGGAAGGTTATTACCTGAGGATTTATGAAAAAGATTCGACCAATGTTCCGGTTTTACTAAGCCTTGCCGGTATTCAAATTAAAAGGGAAAATGATAACAAGGCTCTGTTTTATTATGAAAAAGCCATTAAGATTGACACCGTTAATTTTATTGTGTACAAACAGTTGGGCAGGTTATATTTGGGAAAACCGGATACGGCTAATGCACTAAAAAATCTGCAAAAGGCAAATCTGATACATCCTGAGGAAGCGGATGTTGCAGCAGATTTAAGTTTACTGCTTATTAATATGAAGAAAATTGCCCAAGCTCAACTTGTTTTAAATCATGCCTTGGCAGCAGATTCTACAAATTTTCTTTTGCTAAAATGCCTTGCCAAGCTTACTTATACCAATGACCGGTTTAAAGAAACAATTAAGACATGTGAGAAACTGAAAATATTGGGTGACAATTCCGGCGAGGTACTCAATATGTTGGCTACATTTTATTACATGGATAAAATTTATGATTGCGCTATAGAAAATTTTTCCAGCCTAACTGCTCAATCAGAACGAACATTTTACTTAACTGCCATGAGCTACAAAGCTTTGGAGAAATATAAATTAGCTGCTGATTATTTTGATAAAACTTTATGTGAAGCTGTTTCGCCTTATTCAAACATTTATTACAACGAAAAGGCTGGTGCTTATGAGAAAATAAAAGAGTTTAAAAGTGCGGCAGAAGCTTATAAAAAAGGGTTGTTTTTTAAAGAGAAAGAGCTAATTTATTATAAGCTTGCCTGTTTATACGATCGTGATTTAAACGATAAAAGGCTGGCTGTAAAATATTATAAAAAGTATCTTGAGGCAAAGCCACCTGTAAAACAACAGGTTTACATCAATTTTACGCAAAGCCGGATTGCAGATTTAAGCAAGTAAGGTTTCTGTTTTTCATCTTTAGGATACTTAGAAACCAAACTGTTTTAATATGGAAAATACTTAGGGCTGTTTAATTTTTTATCATTAAAATTTAGAGTGCTTCTTTTATGCCTATAATTTCTATATGTATATTGGATCAATACAAAAGGTACAAGGGTTTAACGATTTTTATGTGGTAAAAGAAGTATAGACAGTAAGTGGAATAAAATTTAAACAGGCTCTAAAAAATAAAAAGGCCTTCATTCTTATGAAAGCCTTTTTATTTTTTAACCCAAAGTATTTTTACAACTGTATTTTCTTTGGTGATCTTGCTGCTTTCACCCTAAAGTGCGGTTTGTTAGCAGGGTTTATTTCTGCTGCACCAATCATGCCCATTGCACAACGGAAACCTGTTTCTGCCGTAGCTTCTTCTTCATCCATAAAACGGCGTGTGGCAGGGTTTAACCAGTAAGCACGGTCATTCCAGGAACCTCCTTTATAAACTTTGGAATGATCGTTTACCAAAGTGGTATTGCCATACAAAGATGTATTTACAGAATCACCATAACCCCGCACATCAGGCGTAAAAGATTTACCTGAACCATTTGCAGCCGTTACTGCCGTAGAAGTTGGATTTGCATTGGCTGCGTTTGTTTCGGCAGCAGTGGCACGTTGTCCGTTCAGCTCGCTCCATTTTTGTTTTTTAGATGTTTTAGCCAGGTCTTTTATCGGACGGCCATATTTATCTTTTGCAAGAAGGCCTTTGTCCGTATTGGCCAATCTTTTATTGGTATAAATATTACCACGGAAAGGATTAAAATCTTCAAAATCTTCATAAGACAGTTGACGGTAAGTATCACCAGTCCATTCGTTTACATTTCCAGCCATGTTATACAAACCAAAATCATTAGGCGGGAATGATCTTACAGGTGCTGTAATATCAGCTTTATCATTCAAATAACCACCAGTGCCCATGTTATCTCCGGCACCACGTTTAAAGTTGGCCAGAATTAAGCCACGTGTACTCTTTTTTGGTGATCTTACACCCATTCCGTTCCAGGGATATACTTTGCCATCGCTGATATTTTCATATTGTGTGTTTCCGGCAAGTGCCAGTGCAGAGTATTCCCATTCAGCTTCTGACGGCAAACGATAAGGTTGTTTCAGCACACCGTCTTCTATACGTGCCGGTCGGGTGGCAGCTTTACCGTTTTGTGGTTTAGTTGCAGGGTTCAAATCTTTAGGCATGCGTTTGCCATCGATACCAGCACCGCGATATTGTCCGTTCAAGTATAAATCGGTATTAAAAGCAGCACTGCCGCCGGTTTTACCGCTTTTGCTCATGGTTTTCCAATCGGTGATGATACCACGTTCGCGCAAAATTTCCTCATTCACCCGTTGGGTACGCCAGTCGCAATAATCATTGGCCTGGTCCCAGGTAACGCCAACAACCGGATAGTCCTGATAACCGGGATGCCGCAGGTAATTATCTACATAAGGTTCATTATACGATAAAGGCTGGCGCCAAACCAAGGTATCCGGAAGTGCATTGTAATACATTTCCCGCTCCTGCGGATAAGTTCTTTTGATCCAATACAAATATTCCAGCCAGTCGGTGTTGGCTACTTCCGTTTCATCCATGTAAAAAGAAGCAACTGTAACTCTTCTACGTATATTGTTGTAATCAAATTGTAGGTCTTCATTTAAAGAACCTCCCAACACAAACGTGCCGCCTTCAACCGGCACCAAACCAGGGCCGGGAGCAGGATGTTTCTTTGCAAAAACCTGAAAACCGCCATTGGTACGGTCATTATAGGCCCAACCTGTTTTTTGGGATTTAGCTTTGTTGCAACTGCTAAATATCCCGCCAAGCAAAAGCACTGTTAAAGTACAGTAGATAAAATTTCTTTTCATTTTTATTAATCCTGTAGAACGTAAATTTAATATATTTCGTAAAAGACGGCAACAAAAAATTTAAGCATCATGAATTTATCTTTTTTACAGATATTAGATATTGAACGAAATTACTTCTTTTAGAGTTACAGCAGATCAAAATTTAGTTAGATTTGACAATAAGCAAGTTAGAAAGTAGTTATTTGCTTTGTAGAACGGTTTTTATATTTGTTTATTCTACCCGTTTATAAAATTATCGTGCTGCCTTAAACATATTATTTCACCTTAATGGAAATTGATACAAAAGTTAAAAGAGTTTTAATCCTAACCATAAGTTTAAGTTTTAACTTTTTTTATGCAGATGCTCAGGTCAAAGGTACGAATACCAATGGCAGCTCTTCCGGTGCGTTGCTTACGGCAGTACCTTTTTTAACTATTTCCCCGGATGCACGTTCCGGCGCGATTGGTGATGCCGGTGTAGCTTTGTCATCTGATAAGAATGCGAACTACTGGAACCCTTCCAAATTGGCATTTATAGAAAATGGCGACCAGCTTTCTTTGTCTTATAGCCCCTGGCTGCGCCGTTTAGTGCCTGATATTAACCTGGCTTATTTAAGTTATGCGCATAAATTGGATGATCGCAGTACCTTCGGCCTTTCGCTGAAATATTTCAATCTGGGCAAAATACAGTTGGTTGATGCAAACCAGCAGGAACAGGGCACATATACACCCAATGAATTTGCTGTTGATGCCAGTTTTGCGCGCAAGTTTGGCGAAAACTTTTCTTTAGGCACTTCCCTGCGTTATATTTATTCAAACCTTTCCAACGGAAGTGCTTCCGATGGGCAGCAAACCAAACCCGGACAAGCAGTTGCTGCTGATGTCTCTTTGTATTATAAAAACCCAACGCAGCTTTTTGGGCAGGACGATCTTTTTGCCCTCGGCGTAAATATTTCTAATATCGGCTCCAAAATAAGTTATACAGAAACAGGACAGAAATACTTTTTACCTACTAATTTGCGTATCGGAGTTGCCAATACCTGGTATTTGGATTCTTACAATGAGTTGACGGCTACCTTGGATGCCAACAAATTATTGGTTCCAAGCAACCCTAATTCCACCGCCAGCGTGCCGGCAGGTATTTTTGGTTCTTTTAGTGATTCTGGATTAAGCGGGGAATTCAAAGAAATTAATTTTGCCGGAGGATTGGAATACTGGTACAATCATCAGTTTGCACTACGGACTGGTTATTTTTATGAAAACCCAAACTTAGGGAACCGGAAGTATTTAACGCTTGGCCTGGGCTTGCGTTTTGAAGCCTTTAACATAGATTTTTCTTATTTGGTGGCTAATGAGCAGCAAAGCGCGTTGGCCAATACCTTGCGTTTCACTTTAGGTTATACTTTTGGCAGAGATTTGTCAGTTCGATAAAAAAGACAAATACTTAGAACTTGTTTAAATTTATACAAGATCCTTCGGTATGCCCAGGATTGATGCCAATGCTTCTTTTACCCTATAAAAATTGGTGTCTGCATCAATTTAAATAAACCAAAATTAAATGCCTGCCATTTTTTAGGTGATAAAAGAAGTATGGAAAACAGATTGAACAAATTTTAAACAGGCTCTTAGATTGATGAAAATAAAAGTAGGTTTTGGTTTCGATGTGCACCAATTGCGGGAAGGACATCCGTTTGTAATGGGCGGTGTAAACCTGGAACATACTTCTGGTGCTTATGGCCATTCTGATGCGGATGTATTGCTCCATGCCATTTGCGATGCTTTGCTTGGGGCCGCCAATCTACGTGATATAGGTTTCCATTTTTCCAATACAGATGACCGCTGGAAAGGAATCAGTAGTTTATTGCTGCTAAAAGAAGTAATGAAAATGCTGGACGAGCGGAACTGGACTGTTGGTAACATTGATGCCATGATTTGCCTGGAAGCACCCAAAATCAATCCGCATATCCCAGCTATGAAAACTCATATTTCTGATGCAACCGGTATCAGCCAGGAAGATCTTTCCATCAAAGCAACCACCAATGAGCAAATGGGTTTTATAGGCAGAAAAGAAGGCGTTGTTGCTTATGCCGTTTGTCTGATCGAGAAGATTTAGGTGATAAAAGAAGTATTGTTTTTTTGTCATTCCGTATGGAGAAATCTTCTTCAAAACGTTCATTTGGGTTTTTCGATGAAGATCTCTCCCTTCGGTCGGGATGACAAAAAAGTAAGAATGGTTCTGTAGTTAAAAAGACAGCGCCAAACACTGATTTTTATGCCGTAAAAGAAGCACCTATACTTTTGCTTCCTGCATTGTTACCGTTCCGGTACGTTTTAAATTTCCCCAGGCATGAAGCTCGCCTTTTAAAGCTTTACGAACAGATTTAAAAAGCACATAATACATCAGTTGCCGCCACATAAACCGCTGCGGAATAATATAGATAAGTTTGCGGTAATCTTCTTTCTCCATTTTGAAAGCAAGCACGCCAACCAGCAAATCCACCAGTACAAAAACCAAATAATAAACAAGCATTTTTCCAGGATCTCCTCCAAACAAACTCAAGATCATCATCAAATCTGCCAGCGGCGAAAACAAAGGCAAAACGATTTGGAAGATTAAAATATTGGGCATCCCGACCATTCCAAAAAAACGGTATCTGCTGTTCAACAAGGCTTTGCGGTGTTTCCAGAAACTTTGCATCACGCCAAAACTCCAGCGGAAACGTTGTTTCACCAGCATCTCTATCGTTTCCGGTGCTTCGGTATAAGCAATTGCTTCACCACAATTTTTGATGATGTAGCCTTCTTTCAAAATCCGCATGGTCAAATCGCAATCTTCTGCCAAAGTATCCGAGGTAAAACCGCCAGCTTCTTCAATTGCTTCTTTACGGAAAGCACCGATTGCGCCTGGAACCACAGTAATACTATTGAGCAGATCGAAAGCACGCCGGTCCATATTTTGGGCCGTAATATATTCTATCGATTGCCAGCGCGTAATCAAATTAACTTCATTGCCCACTTTTACAGTTCCGGCAACGGCACCAATTTCTGCATCGGTAAAATAAGTCATCAAATGATAAACCGCGTCAGTTTGCAGTTGTGTATCGGCATCAATGCAAACTGCAAAATCATACGTGCTTCTTTTAATGCCATAATTTAAAGCTGTTGCTTTTCCGCCGTTGGGTTTTGTCAGGATTTTTACTTGCGGATGATTTCCAAAAGCAGCGGATACAATTTCCAGGGTCTTGTCTTTCGAACCGTCATCCACAAAAATAATCTCAAAAACCGGATAATCTGTTTTAAGTAAACTATTGATCGTTTTAAAAACGGTTACCTCTTCATTATAACCCGGAACGATGATGCTGACCGGCGGCAAATCTGCTAATAAAGTCTTTTTAACAGTTTTTTTATTGATGCTGAATTGCCTCCAAGCTAATAAGCCAACCAAAATAATCCGGCCCAAAGCCAGAAAAATCGCGATCAAAAAAACATAGAACAAGATCCAGTTGCCATAAAAATAGCTCAAAATGAAGAAGCTGTAAAACCGGCCGAGATAAACGCTGGTGGCATCATCATGGATTACCGGCATCACTTCATTTTTTGTTTTCCCAATAATGCTGGCGATAGTGGTAAACTGGTAACCGTGTTTTTTATAGTAATTAATAATGCGGGGCAAGGCTTTCACCGTTTCCTGGCGCGTATCGCCGCCGGCATCATGCAGTAAAATCATCGAACCTTTATCACGCTGGGCAATCGCGCGGGCAACAATCGTATCCGCAGTTACGCCCGGCTGCCAGTCATTCGGGTCGATAGATTCGCCGATATTGATATAATTTTCGTTACGGCTTTGTTCTACCGGTATTACTTCTGCCAGGTTTTGCGGCTCTGCATCCGCATTAAAAGGCGGCCGGAACAAAATTGTGCTGCGGCCGGTTACCGCTTCAATCAGTCGGCGTGTGGAATTTAGTTCCAGAACGACCCGTTTTAAGCTGATGGCAGAAATATCCGGATGCAGATAAGTATGGTTTCCAATTTCATAGCCTTCATTAAATTCCCTTCTCAATAAAGGAATGTTTTTTTCGGCCATACTGCCTACTACGAAAAATGCCGCAGGCACATTTTCCCTTTTTAAAATATCCAGGATTTGTGGTGTATAAACAGGGTCAGGACCATCATCAAAAGTTAAAACCACTTTTTTGGGCGAATAACCGTAGCGCCGGATCACATATTTCAGGGGCAGATCAATATAGTTCTGCTTGGTGATCATAAAAGTTTTAGGATCGATCGTCAAAGCTAATTTGCCAACTGTGGGATGCGAAACGAGATCAAGCACTTCTCCTTCGCCAATATAATCCACACGGTCGCTTAAACCCACGCGGGTAAGCCTGGCCGTATCAATACCAGTTTTCCGCAGGGAATCTATAGACAAATTTTTGGCAAAATAAGTCCAGATCCGGGAATCTTCAGAACCCAAACGCCATAAAGCAACCCCGCCGGTTGCCCAGTCATCTGCCATACGAATCACATTGAAATTGGTGGCTGCATCTGTGAAAAAGACTTTATGCTTGATTTTGCTTTGATCTGTGTAAGTAAAAGTCAGGTTGGCCGACTCTGGATTGAAAATGATTTTACTTTTATATTCCTGCGCCAGTTCTATCGCTTCCTGATAAGTCACGGATTTTCCCTGGCTGTTTTCCGGCCAGTCATATCCCAGGGCAGCGACTGTTAATATTACTTTTTCGCTTGGTACTTGGGAACAAACCTGGTCTAAAGTGTTTTCCACATCGTGCTGATCGGAAATATCGCTATCCGTCAAGCCATCATTAAAAGCCATCACAATTAAATAATCGCAATAATTTTGGAGGACTTTTAAATCGTATTCGCCATCGTTAGGCACCACCTGCTGCATAACCAAGTAGTTTTTTGCATGAAGTGTAGTGTATAATTCCTTTTCAAATGCAATGTAATTTTTATCATTTCGATTAGCAATATCTTCAAAATGAATATCAACGCCGCTAATGTTGTAATGAGCAAGATTAGTTAAAATATTGCCGATCAACTTAGTACGCCTGGTTTTGCTTTTAACAATATTTTGTACCGTTTTTGCATCCCAGGTCCCATCAACCAAATTCTCGACGATTGCAATAACAGGTTTTTTATTTTTACGGACGAGCTTGGTCAGTTCCGGCTCTAATCTTCCTTTTAAAGAATCGGTTCCGGGCATTAGGGTAAACGATTCGCTGATGACCATATCCATTTTGCTGATATGGTCTGTTAGCGAAGTGAACGATTGGGGGTCCCAGGGCCAGAAAAAACCAACGTTCAAGCGGTTTTTGTTGTTCGGATGTTTAAGCTGATGCAAATGACGGTTTCGGGCAAATTCGCTGATCTGCCTGACATCCAATTTAATTTCTTTGTAGCGTTTTGATTTTTTTACCTGGTCAAGCTGCTTTTGGCTTAATTTTTTGGGAATATCGAGCAGATTTGGCAAAGAAGGGTATTGCTGGGAAGAAATGGTAATGGCAGCAGCAATGGCACTCAGCACTAAAAGTATAATGATAATCCGGCTGAGCCATTTGAAACCATTCCATCTTCCCGGAGAATCTGTTTGAAAAATTTGTTTATCGGAGGACATTCAATAGTAGATACATTACGGCCAAATAGTTTAAATAAGACACGCAAAAATAGATTTAACGAGATGCTTTATTGACTTCTACCTGAGAAAAATCAACGCCGCATTTACAGTTGCTGCCACAGCTTTTTTTGGCGGTCACGCTGTTGTAGATCATTCGCGCAACATAAAAAACGGCAGCTAAAAACAGTATAATGACAATGATAACCTGGAGGTTCATAGCTTGAAAATCAATACTTCTTTTATCAACGAAAAATAGGAATGGTTAGTGCAGCTTTTATTATTGAAAAAAAGCTACAGTTCCGCCAACCCAGTCAAAGTCTTTGTTGTAGCGGACACCAATCATTTTTCCACGGCTCAAACGGGATAAATTGATGGCCAACGTGGGTTCCTTGTCTTCTTCAGGCCAAAGGTACAAAATCCTGATCTCACATTTTACGCCGTTATCAGGAGCTTGCACAACCGGCTCATAAATTACTTTCTCCTGAAGAATCCAGTTCTCCGGATCAGCAATTGCCTGGATATCTGCTTCTTTTACATCGATAATTACACCTTGCCCGGCAAAGGAAAACAACGGTTTCAATACAAATTTTTCCAGATCGGCAGGAATAGCAGGAAGCTCGTTTAAAAACCAGGTTTGCGGCACAAATTTACTGTGTAAAAAAGGCATATTAAATTTGCTGATGCGGTAAAACCATTCCGGATGCGTAATCCATTCCACATCCAAATCCTGGCGGATATCTACCACTTTATCAAAAATAGTTGGGTCTGCATCAATTTCATCAAAAATCAAACGGTTATAAATCCGCTTGACAAAAACTTTTTTATTACCTGCCAGATAGTATAGTTTTTTGCCTTCCTGTTTTAAATCTTCCAGCGGAATAATCGGTATGCCCAACTGTTTTTGGGTGACAAAAAAATCAACAACCGTTTTTTGGTGAAACGCATCCACATCCATCAGCACCACTTCTTCCGGCAAATACGGGCCAACAATGGTCTTTTTTAAAAGTTCTAAATAAGATGCTTTGTTTAGCCCTGAAAAATAAACATCCCAATTATCAGGCAGGTCATAAGCGTTTCGGTAGCAATCCGCCAAAAAAGACTGGAAACCATATAAAGAAGGAAAGCCTTGCAGTTCAATTAGTTTGGGTATCAGTTCGCCGGTTTCATCTTTACAAACAGCAAAATCAAAAGCAATAAAATGCGGATGGCTGGTTTCGTTTGCCACTTTCCATTTTTTGGGGATGGCGCGGTCGGTCAGTTCTTTAAATCCCGGGCCAAGGATCGTTTGCATGATTTCTTCTCCGGCCTGAACTAGCTTGTCCTTTAAATCCGTGCTGATAAAAACCGGTGTTTCAGCTACCCGGAAAGCAATCTCATCTTTTAAACCCTGATGAAGGCAAGTTAAAAAATGCTGGTATTTTTCTGCGGAGAACTCTTTGTTAAATGCTTTCCGTACTGCTGGAACCATGGGATTTTGAATTAGCTATATTCTTAAAAACAGATGCTTCTTTTAGCCTATAAAAATCAGTGATGATGCTTTATCTGTAGTTGAAGTTTTTTATGGCATAAAAGAAGCATCAGAAGCAGGCCGGACAAAATTTAAACAAGCTCTTATATTTCTTGAAAAGTTAAAATAGCCTGGTTTAAAAAATTGGGAATTAACGTATTTTGTGTCAGCAGTAACTTATCCGGATCGTTCAGCCTTTCCAGCATTTCATTGTATTTTTGTTCCCCGTGTTCAGCAATCGTTTGCTCTTTTTTAATCGGTTCCAACAACCGTAACCGCATTCCTTCAGGGTCTGCTTCAGGGTGAAATTGTGTGCCGAAAAAATACTCATTAAAACGGATAGCCATCATGCAACGTTCAAACTCAATATTTGGGCGTTCTTTTTCGATAGCCAGAAGTGTGGCGCCCAACGCTGCAAATCGTTCGTGGTTTGGTTGTACTACTTGCCAATCACGTGAATCAACCGAATAAAAAGGTTCCGGCAAACCTACAAAAACAGCATCATGATGTCCGGCTGCTGTTTGATGGACTGGTAAAATACCAAAAGAAGTAGAATGCCTTTGATTGACCGTTCCCAGACCGTAATGCCTGCACATCAATTGAAACGAATGGCATACAAACAGGACGTGTTTTTTCTGCGGAGAACCAGAATCATTATGTTTCTGGATCTGATCGATCAGCTTAAAGTAACTGTTTTCCCAATCAGAACCTTTGCTGTCGATCGGACTGCCCGGCCCGCCGCTGGAGATATAAATGTCAAAATCAATTCCCGGAACCTGGTTGCTTCCCCGAACGTCAAAAACTTCATAGCTCAGCTCAAGCTGGTTTTGTGTGCGGTATTTATCCAATACATCCTGAAAGCAGCGCATTCCCTGATTGGGATGCCCGTTGTAAAGATCAAGTATTGCTACTTTTATCGATGTTTTTTCTGTGTCCATGATGCTTCTTTTATGCCTATATTCCTGTTAATGTTTGTGAAGTGATGTAATCCACCACGTCTTCAAAGCTGTTTCTTTGCTCGTAAACGGCCAATTGTCTGTCGGCACCGGTGCCTTGCTCCAGTATTTTGTGGATGTATTGCAAATCCTGCCGGCAGCCCAATTCGTCCACCACGTCATCAATAAAATCCAGCAGTTCCAATATCAAAGCCCGGGTGTTTACTTCTGCTTCTTTACCAAAATCAATCATCTTGCCATCAATTCCATAACGGGCAGCGCGCCACTTATTTTCGTTGATTAGGGCACGTGTATAAGTAATATACTTCATGTTTTGCTGCCGAAGCTTGTACAATTTGGCACACAATGCCTGAAAAAGTGCTGTAAATGCCATGGTTTCATCTACCAGCATTGGGCAATCACAAATCCGAAATTCTATGGTCTCAAAGAAAGGGTGCACACGGATATCCCACCAAATCTTCTTGGCATTGTCAATACAATTGGTTTTGACCAGCATCTTGATGTAATTGTCGTACTCCTCAATGCTGTTGAAATAATCCGGGATTCCGGTCCTTGGAAACTTATCAAAAACTTTTGTGCGATAAGATTTATAACCAGTGTTCCGGCCTACCCAAAAAGGCGAGTTGGTAGAAAGTGCATACACATGCGGCAAAAAGTAGCGCACCTGATTGGCAATATGAATAGCCAACTCACGCGATTGGATACCCACATGCACATGCAAGCCAAAAATAAGGTTGGAGCGTGCTGCCTGCTGCAGTTCATTCACAATTTCGTTGTAACGCGGATGCTCTGTGATAAGCTGGTTTTGCCAGTGCGAAAAAGGATGTGTGCCGGAAGCACCGATGCGGAGACCCAGATCGCCGGCCAGTTGCGCAACGGTTAGGCGCAGTTTGGTTACTTCCTTTCGCGCTTCATCTGTGTTATTACAGATATGTGTCCCAACTTCCACCACCGCCTGGTGCATTTCTGCTTTTACCTGGTCTTCATGTATTTTTTGTGCGCCTTCTACAATTTTTTGATCGTGCGAAGTCAGCTCTCTGGTAACCGGATCAATCACCATAAACTCTTCTTCAACACCCAAAGTAAACTTGTTCATAGTGATTTTTCTTTTTAGGTTGAATTGGTTATGCTTCTTTTATGCCTGTATTTTCAGTATCTGTTTCTGCCGGGTTTGTGCTTTCTGCAGCTTTGGTTGCTGTTTTAACTTTTGCTGTTTTGGTTTTAGGTTGAATGCTGACCAACGGCGAACCCATAGTGGATGATTTCACATATTCCCCCCAGGTTAAATTATCCTGACCGGGTTTTTGCTTTTTGGCACGTTCTATCGCATACGTTGCCGCTGTTTCTACCACCCATTCAAAATTTTCCTCGCCCACACTGTTTACATCTGCATCAGGTGCCGGGTTGCAGAAATCTATCGCGTAAGGGATGCCATCACGAACGGCAAATTCTACTGTATTAAAATCGTAACCCAAATACTGGTTTAGCAGGATGACATATTTTTTGATCGTGTCCAGCAGTTTTTGATCGGTTGAAGCACCTTCTTTTACATAGCGTTCGTGGAAAGGGTTGCGCGGTTCATACTGCATGGTCTTTACATATTTTCCACCGATGCAATAACACCGGAAATACTCGGTAAAAATAATTTCTTCCTGCAGCATCATTACATATTGCTTGGTTCCGTTGTATTTGTTGAAGAAATCTTCTGAGCTGTGCATTTTGTAAACTTCTTTCCAGCCGCCGCCATCAAAAGGTTTCATAAGCCGGAAAACCAACATATTTAAAAATTGCGTGCCAGTTAAAAGGATACGATAAGTTGCGAAAAGATTCTTCGCTGGTATCATCCGGATGCTCTTTTGATGGCAGTAAAACTGTTTTTGGGACCGGAACGCCGATTTTTAAAGCCAGCGCATTGTTGAAAAACTTTTCATCGGCACTCCACCAAAACGGATTGTTGATTACTGCTGTGCCGCAAATCGCCGCATTTTTCAGCATAGAACGGTAAAAAGGCACATCCTGCGAAATACGGTCAACAATTACGGCATAATCCAATGGTTCCCCTTGGAAAACCTTATCTACCTTTACAAATTCCGCAACAATATCTTTTTCGTTTTTACTGTTGATACGATCAACAAAAGCCTGAGGAAAACTATTTTCCTTGCCAAATAAAATGCCTATTTTTTTCATAAGAATCGGATAAATTAAATTATAATGTTGATAAATAATGAGGGAACATTTCTTTCCATACTTGCCAATCATGCACAGCATTAGGCCTGATGTCTAACCAATGGCTAATTTTTTTGTTGGTTAATATTTTTGATAATATTAAGTTAGATCCTAAGCAAATATCATGGTCAGAAGTACCCAAAACAATGTTCATGTTCCACAGGTCCGGTTGATTGTCTCCGGGTAAAAAATCAACCGGATTGTTATAAAAAATATCATCGTTATAAAAACCATCCGTAAACATACGGATATCAAAAGCACCGCTCATCGAAAACAAATGGCTTACTTTTTCCGGATGTTTAAAACTGAAATTTGCTGCATGATAACCGCCGAAACTGCATCCCGCCATCACTGCTTTGCTTGCGCCGGTTTCCAATGTTGCCCAGGGGACAAGCTCCTCATTCAGCATTTTATCGTACCAAGCATAATTTCGGGCACGTTCTTGCGGAAGCACATCTTTATTATACCAGCAAAGCCAGTCGAAAGAATCGGGGCAATAAATTTTGATCAAACCTTCATTTACAAACCAGGAAACAGCATCAATCAACCCAAAATCTTTGTTCTGATAATACCTGCCGTTTGAGGTTGGAAAAAGGATTACAGGCTTGCCACGGTCGCCGAAAACCAGCATATTCAGTTCAAAACCTAAATTATAAGAATACCATTTTCGGTAATTTTCGATCATGCTTTTTATTTTGACAGGGTTGTAATATAGTTGCTTTGTAATTAAAATCAAAAAACTAAACGCTTGGTACTGCTTTTGTTACCAAAAAATCTATAATCTCATATTTGTATTTTTCAAAAAACATTCGATGTATAGCCACGTATTAAAGCAGGAGATGACAGTAACAGAAGAAGTTTTAGCGATTGATTCCGCTTTTTTAAAACGTGAAGTGCTTTGTTCTCTTTTGGTTCCCGAAGGATTTGACGGACTGGATAAAATAAATCTTTTGTTACTGAATGACGGCCAGGAAACCGAAAACCTGGAGTTGAGATCAACTTTAGAAAAATTATATTCCTACCAGCAAATTACGCCGACATTGGTTGCCGCGATTCATGCCGGGGAACGCATCCAGGAATACGGCGTTGCCGGAAACCCGGATTTTAAAGGCCGCGGAAGCAAAGCTTCAGCCTATACTTCTTTTATCACCCAAGAATTGGTGCCACGGTTGCAGGAACTGATCGGCATGAAAACTTTTGGCACGATCGCTTTTGCCGGTTTTTCTTTGGGCGGGTTGGCTGCCTTGGACATTGCCTGGAACAATCCGGCTTTGTTTGATAAAGTTGGCGCTTTTTCGGGTTCTTTTTGGTGGAGGAGCAAAGATTTGAAAGACGGTTACCTGGATGACCAAGACCGCATCATGCACAAAATCATCCGGCAAAAACAGCATCGGCCGGATTTAAAATTTTGGTTCCAGACCGGTACAAATGACGAAACGGCCGACCGCAACCAAAACGGGATTATTGATTCGATGGACGATACGGTTGACCTGATCAGGACTTTGGAAAGCAAAGGTTATAACCGTTCGGAAGATATTCAATATGTGGAAATGATAAACGGAAAGCACAACGTGGAAACCTGGGCCAAAGCCATGCCAAAATTTTTGCGCTGGGCGTTTGGGCGATAGGTGTAATTTTGTAAATTAGCGTCTATGGAACAAGGAACACTTGAAAAAAAAATCGCAAAACTGCCTGATAGTTCTAAGTTAAAATTGGAAGGGTATATTGATGCTTTGTTGGATGAAGTAAAGCAAAGGGCCGCAGAGCAAACCGAAATCCAAAAGCGGTTTGGAGGACTAAAGGGGTTTGTTACATACATTGCTGATGATTTTGATGACCCGTTAGAAGAATTTAAGGATTATATGTAATGATGCGTTTTTTAATTGATACGCATGTTTTAATTTGGTGTTTGAATGGTGACTCAGCACTTCCAAGTAAGTGGGTAAAAATTTTAGACATAGCAGAAAATATTCCAGTAGTAAGTATTGTAAGTTTATGGGAAATTTCTATAAAAATGAGTTTGAAAAAATTAGAAATTACTAATACTTTAGAACAAATTCATACGTATATTACTTCAAATGGATTTGAAATTTTATCAATTAACTTGGCTCATTTAAATACCCTTTTAACCCTTCCCCATCACCATAAAAACCCTTTTGACCGCTTGCTCATCGCCCAAGCCTTCACAGAAAACCTCTCCATTATTTCTGCCGACCGGCATTTTGGATCTTATCCGGTTGATGTAATTTGGTAGCTGTATTTTAATTTCAGGTCAGTTTTAATTTCTATCTAAAATAATAATCCTGTACTTCTTTTAGCACTAAAAAATTGGTGTTAAAAGAAGCATAAAATATGCTTGAACAAATCTTAAACAAGCCCGAACAGAAATTATATTGTTGCCCGCTATTCAAAATCTCATATATTAAACTTATTTTTGCGGCAAATTTAAGTAACGCATTTACATGCAGAAAATCAGAAACATTGCGATCATCGCACACGTTGACCACGGTAAAACTACGTTGGTTGACAAAATTTTACACAGTTGTGCCGTTTTTAGGGATAACCAGGAAACAGGCGAACTGATTTTAGACAACAATGACTTGGAACGTGAACGGGGGATTACTATCGTTGCCAAAAATGTTTCTGTAAGATATAAAGATGTTAAAATCAACATCATCGACACACCTGGCCACGCCGATTTTGGCGGTGAAGTAGAACGTGTTTTAAAAATGGCCGATGGCGTACTTCTTTTGGTGGACGCTTTTGAAGGCGCCATGCCGCAAACCCGTTTTGTAACCCAAAAAGCTTTAGCCCTGGGTTTGAAACCAATTGTGGTTGTAAACAAAGTAGATAAAGAAAATTGTCGTCCGGAAGAAGTTTATGAGCAAATTTTTGAGCTTTTCTATAACTTGGATGCTACCGAAGACCAGTTGAATTTCCCGGTAATTTATGGTTCTTCCAAACAAGGGTGGATGAGTACTGACTGGAAACAACCAACAGACAATATTTTCCCTTTGATGGATTCTATTTTGGAAAACATTCCGCCTGCTCCTATACAAGATGGTACTTTGCAAATGCAAATCACTTCACTGGATTATTCTTCTTTCGTAGGCCGTATTGCTATCGGCCGTGTTGCCCGCGGAACAATCAAAGAAAACCAACCGGTATCCTTAGTAAAACGTGACGGAACTATCCAAAAATCTCGTATAAAAGAACTATACACTTTTGAAGGTTTGGGTAAAATTAAAGCAACTGAGGTAAGTTCGGGTGATATTTGTGCCGTTGTAGGCATCGATGGTTTTGATATTGGCGATACGATTGCTGATTTTGAAAAACCTGAAGCATTGGAAATCATCCATATTGATGAACCAACCATGAACATGCTTTTTACCATCAACAACTCGCCGTTTTTTGGTAAAGAAGGCAAGTTTGTAACTTCCCGCCATTTGCGCGACCGTTTGTATAAAGAGATGGAGAAAAACCTGGCACTTAAAGTAATTGAAACGGAATCGCCTGATTCCTATTTGGTTTATGGACGTGGTATCCTTCATTTATCTGTATTGATTGAAACCATGCGCCGCGAAGGTTACGAATTGCAGGTTGGCCAGCCACAAGTTATCGTAAAAGAAATTGATGGTGAAAAATGCGAGCCGATTGAAACTTTAATTGTCGATGTTCCAGGGGAAGTTTCCGGTAAAGTAATTGAACTGGTAACACAACGCAAAGGTGATTTGCTGGTGATGGAACCAAAAGGCGATTTGCAGCATTTGGAATTTGATATTCCGGCACGCGGTATCATTGGTTTACGTAACAACGTACTGACAGCAACTGGCGGCGAAGCCATTATGGCGCACCGTTTTAAAGCTTATGAACCTTGGAAAGGCCATATTCCCGGTCGTTTAAATGGGGTATTGGTTTCTATGGATACTGGTAAAACAACAGCTTTTGCTATTGATAAATTACAGGACCGCGGCCGTTTTCATATTGATCCGGGTGTAGATATCTATGAAGGACAAGTTTTGGGCGAACATATCCGTGATAATGATTTGGTTATCAACCTGACAAAAGGCAAGCAGTTGACCAACATGCGTGCTTCCGGAAGTGATACCAACGTTCGTATTGCGCCAGCCATTAAGTTTTCTTTGGAAGAATCTATGGAATACATTCAGGCTGATGAATACATTGAAGTTACGCCGCAAAGTATCCGCTTGCGCAAAATCTTTTTGAACGAAGGTGAAAGAAGAAATAACGCTAAGAAATTTGTTAATCAGTAATTGATTTCAATTTTGATATTTTTAAAGGCCTGGGCAACCAGGCCTTTTCTGTTATATTTGATTTTTTAAATTAAGATGTATGTAGAATTTATTTCGGATGAGTATTATAAGGATTGTGTAAGATACGTACTTGATTCTTTCAATAATGCTGTTAAATTAAAAAATCACTTAGCGAAGCTATTGCTAAAGGAGATGTTTTTAAAAGTTCGTTATTCAATAATGTGGTTGATCCTTTTAAAATGATTTTTGAAATAGAAAAAATCGGAGTAAAAGAATGGATTAGAAAAGAAATATTAAGGCAGCTTGATAAATCCGTTGAACAAAAAATGGGTGGGTTCCATCAAAGGATTTTAGGCGGGGTTAAGGGTTGGACTGATTTAAAAGTAGGACAAGGGATTGATTTGATAAACGATAAAAAAACAGTATTAATTGAGATAAAGAACAAATACAATACTTGTAGCGATAGTGCATTAAAAGACGTTAGAAGGAAACTGGAAGATTTAACAAGTAGAAACCATTTGACGACAGCTTATTGGGCATATGTTATTGCAGATTCTAAAGAGAAGTCAGGCGAAGCAATTTGGATAAAAAAAGGATTTAACAAAATTGATTCTGTGAAGCGCGTGTGGGGTGAAAGGGTTTACGAGATAGTTACTGGCGACCCAGATGCTTTACAAAAAATCTACACTTCATTGCCCGAAGTAATTAGGGTCTGCTGAAAAAAAATAACGATTTTGAAATACAGCGAGTTATGCAGAAATTAGGAGGATCAATTGCAAGGAAATATGCAAAAGGGTTCAAAAAAGCGTGCATCAACTCCAATTTTTGT
>JAABUP010000978.1_pt1 | contig 61305 bp, 70 predicted proteins | sample 5559201 | NCBI WGS metagenome assembly JAABUP01 (sample SAMN10711887, study PRJNA513373) | rock metagenome | isolation source: Antarctica rocks | place: Antarctica | reverse complement strand
CAATAGTAGTTGCACGGCTCAGCAGATAGTGCTAGGCAAGAAATTTACGGGGGAATCTTTGCTATGCATGTGCTGCTCACGCTGTGTTTTTGCACCTGATGAAAAGCAATTTCACAAAGGTCGTTGCAATGCTGCAAGTGCAGCATTGTACCTTGGCAAAGGTGCTGGGATCAAGGTACCCCTTCCTTGCATTGTCAGCCAGCGCCCACACTTTAGCCAGTATAGGTCGAGGGAGCTGACTGCGCTCAAAGAACTTGACAGCATCTGGTCCAGTCAGCTTGTTGTCATGATCTACACGAGCAAGTTTTGTATCTATTCTCCACCATTGACTCAGGCAGGAAGCAACAGCAACAGCATAGCTTGCAGTGCACTGTGACACCTGTTGTTAAGCAGGATGTGTCAGAGCATGCTTGGAGTATTTTGTGGGCCAAAGTTACAGTGCACAGCACACCTGTGTCTGCAAGCTGAAACCATGATGAATACAAAGTGTCCCGGTCAAGTGTGACCGAGAAACCTCGTGGGTCCAGCTGGCCATCATCGTCCCCTCCGAATGGATTTCCATTCTCTCCTCGCTGCATCTCTGAACGCTCGCGCGCTGATGTTGCCACACAGTAGGATCAGTGAATCAGACAATGTACGAGGGCGAAACAAGGGAAACCTCTCGTTTAAAGTGCTGTTGACAGTCTTGAGGATAGGTCAAACACCCTTCTTCACTAAACAACGCACAATCGTAGCAAGCTCTGCAGCTCATTTACCAAACAGAGACGCAACTGTACATGCGGATCATTCCGCTGTTGGCGCAGCAGGCTTGGTGTTCCGCAGTCCCCTTTCGCCCACTGGGATCATCATGCAGGCCCACGTGACTCACATTTACTAATGCTAAATCTTTTTGTCTGAGGACTGTCTGAGAGGTCTCACAAGCAACAAGTCAGATCACAGTCAAAAAATGCATGCCCCATTTGACGAGACTCCTCTCAATAGAACCCAGCAATTGATTTGAGCCACAGAGCGCAACTATCCACGTCAGTGGAGAGCCATACAGCTCTTGAACCAAGGTCATCGAAGCACTTGCTTGCAATGCCTTTGGCAACATGTAACAGCATCACAAATGGTTGTCATAAACAGATGAAACTGTTGCACTTGTCTTCGACACACAAGTCTGCCTCCCTTATCTGGCTCCCCTTAGTTCATCGCGGGGCCCAATGCTGCCATTGCGCAGCATCTGCTCCCTCATCAAATCCATTGGATGGCGTCATCACATGCATGTCCATCTGCACGGCACAGTCGTCACATCTAGTATGTCCTCACAACTATGGCACAAACATTGACTAACAAAGCGCGTTTGCCATCATGAAAGAACAAAAGATTTCAGGTACCATCACTTGGGCTCACAGCTCCCATTGAAGTTTATCAAGCTTAGCATCAGCAGCCAAATTTCGCAGCAGCGACAAGTACAGCTCTGGGCAAGGCTTGCTGTGTAGACAGAGGCAAAGCCGCAAATGCACACAACATGGGGTCGCCAGAAAGTACCTGTTTGCTGTACTTTCCCTTGCGCCTGATGTCAAATTCAGTAAATCCTTTCAAGTCACGCAGCGCAGCTGCCGTGATTGGGTTGTCATGCAGCGACAGAGTGAAGAGCGATGTACAATCTGAAAATATCTCGGGAGGGACAGAGGTCAATCTGCAGCAGCAGCACATCAATGCTGTTCAGAATGCATTTGCCAGTGACAAGTCCCTGACACCCAGTCGATGCTGTGGCTTGCTTCAGGCATCCTTTCAGCACTTCAGCATGACCCCAACACAGGGCGTTGATCAGGCACCAAAGGACCATCATGATAGTCCCAGCACAGTGAGTAACACCTCCGCTAATCTTGCCTGTTGCTGTCCAGCATGAGAGTCTTGAGGCTGTGCAGAGCACAGAGCTGGCTTGGCAGAACTGACAGCTGGTTGTGCGCGGCATCCAACTCCGCCAGAGCCTGACATGCACTTAACTCCTGCACAAAGCAGCCTCTTGCTGCAACATTGGAGCCGATGGTCAATTACAGTGGGTATCTTGTCAGAATGGGGGGTACCTTGTCACAATGGTGGGTACCTTGTCACAATAGTAGGTACTTTGTCACAATGCTGATGCTTCTAGACTTGAGGCCATGATGAGGAGTTAGACTGAAAGCATGAAATGGAGTTTCTTGCTATGTTTGCGAACACGCAGATAGATGCAAAGCCAGCGTCTAGCAGGTGAGTGCAAGGAGGCTGAACTGTGCTGCTGCTGCTACCTTGCTGACCCCACACAAGACTTGCCAGGCTGCAATGGCAGCTTTTGCGATGTCATGCAAGCACGTGTCCAGGACCTGCCTGTGGACAATCGCTATGCCCATGGAACATCCTTTCAAAAATGTGTGTCTAAATGGAGCTCTCCCTTGCCAAACAACAGGGAATGACACAAAGTCTGCAGGAGCATGTGTGTTTCCAACAGAAGCAGTGTACCTGAGGAAGCTCAGCAATGGAGTTACAGCGCAAGTCCAAGTGGTGCAGTTGAGTCAGGCGGCCTATGACGCAAGGGAGGCGTGCCACAGCATTGTGGGAGTATGACAGCTTCTGCAGATTCGTTAGCTGGCCCAGACTGTCTGATAAACTGACCAACCTGCACAAGCAAGCAGCATTCAATCTTGCATGGTAGGAGGCAGACTAGCATGGTAGAAGGTAGACTGGGTGTGCTAAATTGCCACTGCCACATATCAGTTGAACGTGCATATGCAGTCTGACTTCAGAAGCAGACGCAAAGCACCCAGTGGGCAATCTATTGCAGCACCATGCACCAAGTCAACACTGGCGAGGTTCTTCACACCATCACAGCAACAGATGTGCAGACTTCGGTGACAAAATGCAGATCCTGGATGCAGAAAACTTGAAGGGCTGCAATGCAGCCCAATCTGTGTGCTGATGGCTGTCAGCTGCTCATGTGTTGCATCAACTGCTGTTTACAAGTATTTGCACTTACATGAAGCCAGTATCACAGCCAACCTGTGGTTTTCAACCGGCTTTGTTCAGGGAGCAGTCTTGCCACTCTTCAGGTGCAAAGCCAACCTGTTATGGTCCAAAGCCAGCATGACAAGCTGAGGCATAGCAGCCAGGGCAGGCCAGGGGATGCCGTCATCAGTCAACTGGTTGTGGCTCAAACGGAGCCGCTGCAGTGCTGAGAAGGCTGAGAGCTCTGCCGGCACTGAAGTGAGCTTGTTGCTGCCAAAGTCAGCGACACGAATTTGACCCCCAATAGGCCACAGCTCTTCTGGCAAGTTGGTCAAACGCTCGTCGCGCAAAGAGGCGATACCAACTGCAGCCCACCGCAATGCTCTTGCCTAGACAGCCATGACCTGGTGTCATGCTGATGAAATGGCAAGATGCACAGCATAAATCCTCCTGGTCTGTGCAAGAAGTTATCCACACGCCAAGCAGCTGGTGGTTCACAACACTTGTGAATGCTGTGATGACAGACAGCTCATAAGGTCCTGCACCAGCCTACTGACTTTCACATCTGGCAAGCAGCATACAGAGGGCCTGTACCTGCATGTTTACTGCTAGTGTCTGGTCTGTCTTGCTGCATTTATTCTGTTTCTGCCTGAAGTCTTCTGCCCGCTGCTTTGCTGCTGCAGCCTTGTCCTTGATCACTTGTTGGACTGCTACTTGTCCCTGTAGCAGCGCATAACATATCAGCTTGTGTGTGAAACTTGACATAGCTGACAGTGCTGGTGTTACCTGCGTCTGGCTTCCTGAGGTCATCAGCATTAGCTTGGATCCACTCTTGACCTTGAGAGCCTTCAGTGTGGCTGCGGCGTCAAGCACTTTTCCTTGACAGATGAGCTTCTGCTGCCGCACAGGTACTCCAGTCAACTCCTCAATCTTCTGCATGAGCATCGAAACCCCAGCATCTTCGGTTTCTGTGAGCTGATAGGTTGACTGGCCATGCTTGACAGACAGCGTGAGAACCATTGCCTCTATAAACCTGCAGCAAAAGACTGTCCTGGCGCTAAAACGCGGTGTGCAAAAACGTAACGCACGCGCTCTCGTTGCAGCCCCTTTGCACTCTTCGCGATTGCACATTTCGCCATCATTGCTAGATATCCACCAATCGGCCACCCATTGGCCTCCCTGTTGGGCAGCACGCAGCATATTGTCACAAGTAACGCATGTTTCCCGTGCAGAAAGCAAGATGTGATCAGCTCTCCAGGTTGCAAGCAGTATCAGCCTTCAATCATCCTGTCGGCCGCTTGAACTGGCTATGCAGTTGACAAGCTTCTCTTCATTAATACTGACATGCATCCTTATGTTTGTTGGCAGCATGTTGGCAGGTGAGACCTGACCAGTTCTGCTTGTGGCCTTGTGACTGCAGCCCCTGAAGCTATTCTGATGATCCTCACAGGCCTCGCGCCTCTCTTCCTCAGTGTTTCTGAGTCTCAGCTACAAACAATCTCAGCTGTCGGAGCTGGACTGCTGATAGGCACAGCGCTGGGAGTCATTCTACCAGAGGGCTCAGAAGCTTTCAGAACTGCGCAGCATGAAACAAGTATGTCATGCCTTGAGTCTCAACCATGTACAGATGTGTTGCAAATATCCATACTCCGTAACTATGGTGCAGACAACCACCCGCAGCAGGTGTGCCCTCATAAGATAGACATACGCAAATGCAGGTGGTGACCAGAAGCTACCTGACAGCTTGTTTGGAGCAGTCCTCATAGGTGGCTTCATTGTAATGCTGTTGCTGGACCAAGTGCACACAGCTGTTGGCAAGGGCAAGAGCTTCCAGACTTCTCCACCACCAGAAGACAGCGATCCAGAAGACCCTTGGAAAGTCCAGGTGGCAAAAGCTGGTCCACCCCGGAAGCATGTTTGGGTGAGCTGGCATAGTATTAGAGCTGTGCACTGCCCTCTGAAATGGCGTCGCAGCTTTTGTGTAGCGTCTGTAGCAGATGGGTGTTTGTGTAGCTTACACCATTTTGACTGTGTGTGTCTGACACCGGACCCCTTGTGTGATTTGCAGACAAAGACTGGATCAGACCCAGCATCAAGAGCATTTGTCGGGCTGCTGGTACATTCTGCAGCAGGTGAGCATAGCATACATGCAGTGCTGCCTTGTTGCTGCCCAAGCTGTGGCACCTGGCCGATGCCCCTACTGGTCCTGGTCTGCCCTTGCTGCCAGCATGCACTTCCGAACAACACAGCATGCTATGTTGTTCGGAAGTGCATGCTGGCAGCAAGGGCAGACCAGGACCTGCGCAGCAAGCATGCTTGTAAGCATGCAGCTGGGCCTTGGTGGGCCTTGGTGGCTACCACACAACAACAAGCACAGCAAGGCACACTCAACCTTTTTGCTTTTGTGCAGATGGCTTTGCAGTTGGCGCAGCCAGTAGATCCAGTAGTAGCTCCTTGGGACTAACTATTGCAGTAGCAATGGTTCTGCACAAAGCCCCAGTTGCATTTGGGCTGGCAACCAGCTTCATGACTGCAAAATGGACTTGGCAGAAGTCTCAAAGAGCTTTGCTTGCCTTTTCGTCAGCATCACCATTTTCAGCCCTGCTGACTTATGCTCTGATTGGGGCCGTACCTGCGCTCTCATCGGCGTCCTCCACAGCACTGTGTGTCCTGTTCTCTGGCGGCACATTTCTGTATGCGGCATGCATGCACATTTTGCCTGAGATTGTAGGGCATGACGCATCACTGAACATGGTGCAGCTTGCAGCTGTCTTGTGTGGCTCCATTCTGCCTCTGCTATTGACTTTGGCGACGCCTCATGTCCATTGACCTTTTCATATTTGGGTTGTTTTGCCAAGACTGTCACTCAAAAGTGTGGCAGCAGCTTTATAGTATTGAGTGTAGCATTATGTGTTTTTGTTATGTCATGTGTAGCTGAGCTCCAGTGAAAGGCGCATTGATGTTGCTAGCATGTTAGCATGGCAGCAGCAAGTAGCCACGATGCATATGACAGATGTTTATTGACTTGACCAGTCTCCTGATATTTGGTGTACCAAGCATCAGATTGGCCACAGATTCGTACATTATACTGTGCTAGGGCAGCTACTGCTGCCACGTATGACTTGATAAAAAAGCAGTCCTGAGAGGTAGCGCACCATATCCGTGGACATCCCAAAAGAGCCATGATACGCGTGAATCTCATGCTATTGTGGTGGTCAGCGCCACCGATATCCGTTTGAAGCGGTGCATAAACATTCTCATGCACTTGTGGCCAATCAGTCATTCTTCTGCAGGGCATTTGCAGGCAGCCCCTGCAAAGACGACCTTCTGTCTTAGCTCTGTGCAGCTCTCATAGCAAGTCTCCCCTCAACATAGCGAGCAGAAGCCTACGCTGTCTTGCGCGTGTCGCAAAGTTTGAGAGCTGCTGCTGTGACTGCTGTGAGCATCGTTGAGTCACCGTCAGTTGCTGTGCAAACACTGCATACCTGCCTCGGTAAACTCGACACCGAGTCCAGGCAGACTCGTCAGGAAGGCTTCGCCTCAAGTCCAGCATTGCTCTGGGCAGGTCTGTTACAGGCCAGCCCAGGGCTTGATGGATTACGACAGTTATGACAGTGCGTCAGAGATCGGTTACAGCGAAGTCAGTAGTGATAACGGCGACTACGGCTTTGACGGAGGCTCAGACGAGCAACCTCGTGCTCGCCAGGTGAGAGTAGAGCTTGTTGAGATCTGGACCACAAATCATGGCCACAGTCAGGAGAAGGTAACTTTGACTTTTTACAGGCTGAGTATGTGGTGTTGAGTGAACAGCAACTGAAGGAACGAAAACACGAGCTGACTGAGACTACCCAGGCAGTTTTGAATCTGGATGAAGGCGGTGCTGCGCATGTTCTACGGCACTGCAGCTGGTATGCTACTACCTGCTGTACGTTCTCACAAGGGCCGTATGTGTGTGTCACCCTCAGAAAAAGTGCCTGGATGTGCAGGGATCCAAACAGAGCACAAGAAGAATGGTTTGGCAATGCCAATAGCTTGCAGGAGAAGACAGGTTTATTTGAGCATCAGCCTCCTTTGACAAATCACGAGGTCAGCTACCCCATGCTCACAGAGTAGCAATTGTCATGAGCCATGCCTGCGACAGGGTGCAGTGATATCACGCCTTGTCATGGTCCCTTTATTTTGCCACAAGCATGCTGCTCACACTGAGATGGCAACTTCCATCGTCTAAGCTAGCTGCACAATTTCTGTTTTCCTCACCTCACTTTTTCGCTGCGTGTTCCTGTATTTGATTCACATATGTTTGACAATCAGCAGTCACTTCACATTGATGGTGATGTTGCACACCAGCTTGTGCATTGGGCACAAGCCCCACTTCTTGGTGCATGTACTGTTGCTCTGGACTCCTGCAACCCATGCTCTGATGCATGCCTGATCCCTATGCTGTCCTTGCGCAGGTCACATGTCAAATATGCTTCGACAGCTTCCCTGTGGACCAGATGCATGCCTCAGGCTGCAATCACTACTTCTGCACTGGCTGCTGGGAGGGTTATGTGGCTGCAGCCATCAGCGAAGGCCCTGCATCCCTCAATCTGCGCTGCCCTCTGCCAGACTGTAAAGCTGCGGTATGATCATATTAACATGAATGCTTACCAGCATCTTCTAGAGCTATGTCATGCTCAGCATGTGCGTCTGACATTCCTGAGCTTGCTGTGAAGATGTTTGCAAGACAGACAGGTGCACATGGCACAGCTTTTGTTCAGTCAGGTTGGGACTTGGTCGCATAGCTGCACTGCATGTGTTGGTGCACAGAGCATGCTCTGTGCAGCACTATGTGCTTTGTGCTGAAATGTGCTGCATTCAAGAATACAGTGGAAACAGATGCACAATTGCTTTGCTCTGCGTTCATAGCCCAATGCTGCTTTATGACATGGTAAAGCTTGTGGCACGGTTTCTGTGTGTCACCTTCAGTCATGCTGAGTGTCAAGGCTGGTGAGTATGTCAAGCCTGGTTTCCGTACAGGTTCCCCGAACAGTCATGCGGCGGGTGAGCAGCGATCAGGACAAGCAGAAGCTAGACCTGTATGAGCTGCGCAGCTATGTTGAAGACAGCCAGCGCCTGGTCTGGTGCCCTGCGCCCAACTGTGAGCATGCAGTTGAGTGTGTGAAGGACCTCGGGGCTGATGAGCCCTTGGACGTCCTCTGCAAATGTGGCTCCTCCTTTTGCTTTTCCTGCCAGGAGGAGGCGCATAGACCGGTGAGCCTCTGCTGCTTCTGCACCTGCTAACATTGTTGTGAGCTGTATTACCACAGCTTGTGAGTGGATGGTGTTGCTTCTCGCATGCTTGGCAGTGTGATGCTTGCACACAGCTCATACACACTGTGGGCATGTTTCAACTCATCCCAGTCGTGCATGTCTGTGGTGCACACTATGAGACAGCAGGTGGTTCATGGTTTCAGTGTATGTTTCAGCTCTCCATCTGTCTCTGTGTCAGCTTTGCCCAACACACAGCACAGCAACTTTTTGGCATCAGCAACAATGCAATCATGCTGCTCCTCTGCAGGTGGACTGTCAGACTGTTGGCATGTGGCTACGCAAGAACAGTGCAGAGAGTGAAAATGCCAACTGGATTCTGGCCAACACCAAACCCTGCCCCAAGTGCAAGCGACCCATAGAAAAGAATCAGGGTTGCATGCACATGGTGTGCAGTCAGTGCAGGAGTGAGTTCTGCTGGCTGTGCCTTGGCAACTGGGCTGATCATGGTGAAAGGACTGGCGGCTATTATTCCTGCAATAGGTGTGTGCTTCCGCTGGGCATGCCTGAGGTGCCACTGCAGCTGACTGTGTGTTGACTTTACCTACTCTGACTTTAATTGGCTTTGCACTTTACTCATGTCGGCTTTGTCTGTGACCACCCAGTGTTGTAGACTCATCTTGCTGGTTGGTCTTGCTTTGTCATCTCTGCCGTTTTGTTTGCTTGCTGGCTGACTCAGGCTGACTCAGTCAGCAACAGAACCTCAGGCGTTCTCAGCTCAGCAAGTTTAGCCTCTGTGCATGGCATTGATAAGCTAGGCAGTAGAGTATCACTTGCTTCTCATGTCAATCAAGCTGTAAGCTTATTTTTGCATCGCACATCATGATTGCAGTCATTGCTTCCAGTTCACTTCCAAGTTGGTTGCAGGTATGAGACAGCCAAGAAGAAGGGGGACTACGATGAGGAGACGCAAAAGCGAGAAAACGCCAAGCAGGCACTGGAGCGGTACATGCACTACTACCAGCGCTGGGCAGAGAACGACAAGGCCCGCTTGCAGGTACTCCCTAGCTACACTTCACAAAAACACCAGTCTGTAGTCACTGATACAGATAGGCCCCCGGGCCGCCTTAGGAGGTTCCTATTATGATTGCTGACAAGCGTAAAGTTTTTTCTCTGTTTTCCTGATTCAGATAGGGTCCACTGTCATGCCCCATTTGGGCAACCTCGCATTGTGTTGAGTCTGACCTGACCTGCTGGTGTACGTCAATGTTGAACACATGCAGTGATGGACAGCATCAGGTGCTGCTGCCCTACTGCAACCAGTGGCAACCGCTTCCTCGGTGCAGCAACATAATGGCAATCAAAAGACCAAGAGTGACTGCTGACCTGGCTTGTGAAATGCCCTTCAGGCGCTGAGCACTCTAGACAAGGTCATCAATGACAAGCTGGAGGACCTGAGTGAGATCACAGCCACGCCCACCAGCCAGCTCAAGTTTGTGACAGACGCCTGGGCCCAGGTTGTGGACTGCCGCCGCATGCTCAAGTGGACTTATGCCTTTGGCTACTACCGCTTTGCTGACCAGACTGCTGCCTCAAAGCCACAGCAGGAGTTCTTCGAGTTCAACCAGGTGGGAACTTTTGCTTCGCTGCCTCTCGTCACTCTCTGTCCATTTGCCCACACCAATCTCAAACTTGATTTGCATTGCTCATTGGCAAGTGGTGTGTATTGAAAGCTTGATGTCAGCATATAGGCATTCTGTACAGACAGCATGTACATGCAGTTTGTTTTTGCCACACAGTCATACTCTGCAGTGAAGGCATTGGTGTCACTGTCAGTCAACCAAGTTCTGTCTGGAGTCTTCATGTTGGTGTGTTTGGTGTAGGGTCAAGCCGAGTACTACTTGGAGAAGCTGCATGGGGAGGTAGAGAAGCAGCTGGACCTGTTCCTGAAGAACCAGAAGACGGGGGCTGAGTGGCGCAAGTTCAGGGAAACCCTGATCGGCCTCACAGATGTCACTCACAGCCACTTCGCCAAGCTGGTGCAGGTCAGCCCCACCTTGTCAACTCTAGCATCTATCTTTTTGCTCTTTTCAATCCCGAAACGTCTATTGTAAGTCAAAACCGTCCTCCTTACACTGGAAATCTAAATTTAGGAACGTCTGGGGACAGTAAAAACGCGTTTCTACATTGCGGGGATGTGGTAGATAAGCAAACAGCAGTCCACTGGTGCACCCATTGCCTGGTGCATTGATGCCCTGCACCCAATCTCTGAGCCTGTCAGGACTAGGCTGTGAGTCATGCGCTGCCCAGCCAGCAGTACTGCATCCAGCGTTCAGCAGCTTATTGAAGCAGAAATCTGTACATCATCCACACTGAGGTCGACTTCACCAACTGTGTTATTTTGCTCTGCTGTGCATGCTTGTCTCCCTACAGCGTTGGCTCACACTGTACACATTTGATCTCATCAAGGGTAGCCATTTTGAATGTCCAAGCAGAGCAAGGTCAGCATGACAGCAACCACGGCAAGCAGCAGCCAACTTCGTTGCAATAAAGTCTGGTTGTCACAATTCAGATGTCATGCAGGAGCTTGAGAAAGGGGTTGATGCCTTGCTGGAGCAATACAAGGGCATGGAAGAGCAGCAGGAAGAAGAAATCCAATCATCCCCATTGGCCGCTGTTCCTGCCCGATCTACCAAGCGCAACCGCCAGACCCTCAGGGGTATGCTCACAACATTCTCATTCAGCCCCTACTGTCTGTTGATTTAGTCTTGATAGACCTATTGTACAAGGCATGCCAGCACAGATTACAAGTCCTGCTGAGGCTAAGGCCCTACCCCATGAGGGGGCATCGGCTGTTGTGCACTACTGTCTGTTCCCCATGCTGTGCAGCAGTTTGTTGTGTTCTGACCAGCCCTGCATGTCTGTGCAGCATATCTGTGTGTCAGCTTAGAGACAGCCTGCCCAATGCTGTGGACTGTCTAAGACACCTCGCCTGACTCAGTTGCAATAGTTGTCATGACTTAAGCACGACATGGCCCAGTGTGTGCTTAGGGGGCTGCTGTTTAAGGTAGCCGGACACATCAGCATCGCTGTATTGTTGCTAGTACATCTGTTGCGGGGAGCCTGTAGACATTGCTTTTCCAGTGTTTCCAGGCACCTGGGTGACTTTCTGCATCCTTTGCTGTTGGTCTTATGTTGTCTTTGCCATTGCAACAGGTGCCACTGGTACAGCATCCAGCCAGGAAGCGTCTGAAGCAGAGCTGGAAGCCATTGCAGGCTACTGGCAGTGCAGGCATTGCACTTCTGCCAACAGAGATCTTGGCAGCACAGCATGTGAAGTCTGCGGCAATGCCAAACAGGCTACAGCATAGCCAGCGCGCAGCCTCCGACATGCTCCGCACCTGAGTCTTTGTCAATGCTATGTTTGTGTCTGTGCAATCTGCACTCGACTATGTACTACAGATAGGGATGTGATTGTTGAGCTGACTGCAGTTGCAGCAGGGCTTTGTAGCATATTGTGTTTTGCTCATTTACGCTTATCATGTGCTTTGACATGACCATTGTTGTCACAACAAGTTGCCCCCCTCGCATACTGTATCAGGCTTATTCTCAATGGACAGGAATTTCAGGCTACTTTTAAACCAATTACGGTAGTCAATGCGCATCAATTATCGGTCCAGGCTGAGTGCTGTGCATATGACCACTGATAGCATCTAGACAGCTCATGATACCTGCAAAAGTTGACAGTTACAGACTTTACCATCATATTTTGAAACAAAATGGTCCTGCGGTACAAACTAGATAGTTCCTCCTTTGTGCTTTATCTAATAACAACTGCTGCAGGTCAGAAACCGGATTTAACACCATTCACAACACATAATTGTCTGGAGACATCAGAACATGAAGGCTTGTTGCACTTCTACTGACCAGTTTGAGACACAGTACGACTCTTGAGCTGATTCTACCCCTGCTGATAGACACAAAGATTCTGTAAGTCTAAGAACTTTTGCTGCAGAAGACAGTTGTCATATCTAGATCTGCTGTCAACCTCAGTACAGTAGCTAGTCAATGCGGACACATGCAACATCAAAGCAGTATACAGCTAATCTATCTCATACTCTGAGGCCTCTGATGCTACTGTGTTCAGAAAGTTAAACTTGCCAGGCATTGTGTTATGTGCCTCAATCTGCGGCAGTGTCTGTCTCAAAGCGAGTACTGTGTCATATATCCACATCTGATAAGGGGAGGGATGGCACCAATGCGAGCAGTCCGAATGCTCAGGGTTCTCATGATAATGATGATGGTACCTAAAGACTGGTAGGGTTTGGTTCCATGTCTCTATCAGGGGAATTCCTAGCTGCTCCATCATTGGCCTTGCAGCTTTGTTCCTCCAGCCGCCCTCAACAATAAGCTCCAGCTCCTCAGGTCCATTCCTGTGGATTTTGTTGTCATTATCAACCTGAATTGCGCCTAGTCCACCCACCAAAGTACCAAGGGGCAAGCAATCCCACGACACTGGGTCCACAAAGAAATTGCCGACTGGAGTGTTGAAGTGTTGCACTGAGCTGTCGCGCCATAAAAAGAATGGCAGATCGGCTCTATGCTCCCGATAGTAGCTCACGAACTCTTGCATTTCGTTGTTGTACGTCTCCACATCGTTCAGCCAGAGACCAACATTCAAGATGACGATATCACTGTGCTTCATTGTGAGGCGCTGATAGTCAGGTAGCAGCCTGACGATCTCTCCTGGAAAGTTGATGCGCAGATGGCAGAGCCTTGTGCCTTCTGGGAGAAACACACACCAACCACCTAAAACCCTTTCTCTCATATCTTCCAACTCTGGACCATCCAAAATCTCGCCCCTGATGTCATGTACTGTCATGTCCCAAAACTCCATCATGAAGCATTGCAAGCCTCGCATGAACTCTTGGCTAATGGAGTCTCCTGCTATCCATACAGTACGGCCCCTGAAGTAGGGCCAGATGTCACATGGTGTCATTGTCAGCATGGCTTCATACCCTGGAGCGCCAGCTTCTGCCTGTGACACCAAATAGCGCCAGAAGTGCTGCTGATCCTTCTTGGGACAGACTGGCCCGTTGCTGAGGTATTGACACACATTTGGCCATACACCTTCTTGTTTGCAGTTGATGCACTCTGGCTGTCTTGCGCCGCCAAGCAAGTATGGCTTCTGCTTGAATCTTCTGACGTCTGGATATCTGCACATCATTGGAGGGAAACATGTGCCTACTGCAGGGAGTTGCATAAGCTTCAGGCCAGAGCACAGGAAGCCTGGATGTTTGTGTGTTGAGCAACAATAGTACTTGCAGAAATTTCGCAGCCATTTACAAAGTGTGAGTCATGCATGGCAAGTACAGTGACATGCAGGATGCAAGCATGTTGCAGGATGCAGGCAGTGTGTTTGCAGCTCACCTGAGGCGGTTATATTTGACAGGACAACTGCTGTTGATTAAGCTGTTCATCTGACCCCAGTCATCACCACGCAGCTTTCTGTTGGGTATGACATAACTTTCCAGTTGACTCAGCAGACTATCTGACGGGAAGGTATCATTTGCAAGCAAGATGTTTGCCAGCTGGCCATAGTCGACAGTGTCTGATTTGACTTGCACTGGCACAACATGGTCAATTCTGGCAGTGTCTGCAAAAGCCCATCCAATGAACGCCAGCACCACAGCTGCTGTTGCCACAAACAGCAACCTGAGCAAGGTCTGCCTGCTCCACCTAGACTGTGGGCCTCTTGCTGGGCGTGCCAGCAAACGCTTCATCTGCAGCAAACAGCAGCTGCTTGAGTTGCTTGCGGCCCTATGCAGATTTGGCATTTTTGCATCAAAAACGATCACTGACAGCTCATGTTCAATACAAAGTGTGATTAGACTAACAGATCGGGACAAACGTCACCTGTTGCCGATAAAGCGCCGCCCAGCATGTGGCAGCCTTCTTCGCACCAAGACTGATCACCAGTATCACTGAACAATCGACTGTATCGAAGCATGCGCTTGCGAGGCTGATTGCAGGTGGGGTCTGCGAGTCTTGGAGTGTCCAAGGTACGTGTTTAAACGAGTCACCGTCGGTGCAGGTCGATTGCAGCCCGCAGCTTGGGTGGAACCTCACAGACGCACGCGTGGCCGTAAAAAGGTACAGCTGACGCCTCTCTTTGTGTGCAAACCGGCGCTACGATCAACTTTGCGCAGTCAAACATGCTATGCTGAACTTGTCTGTGACGACCGTGCGAAACCCAGCAGGGATGATTCCCGGGATCACAAGCGCTAGATTTCCATTTCTGTTCAGCTTGCCTTGACGGAAGAAGATGGCACCCACCTCGATGATGGTGCGTACTGGTGGGACAGGACTTGACCATACAGTTGTGGCTGATAGCAGTATTTGGCACACACATGAACCACAGCTGTGCAGTTGCACTTTCAAGAAACTGTTGGGTCAGCTGATCATCATGATCAAGCTCTATGACACCCAAGTTTGCGACGTGCGAATGTCGTTATGCGGTCAGAACCGTGTTGCAATATTGGCCTAGATGGCATACAAGAGCAAGAAGCGCTCGGAAACGCAAGAGGGTGAAGGGGGGGCCCTCCCCCGGGGGGGGGGAGCAGGCAAGGCAAGGTTCCGGCAACTTCACGACGACGACAACGACGACACAGACCACTTGAAGTCCAAGTTCTCGCGGACTGCGGCAGCAGCCGTTGTTTGCGGTCGACGTGCATCGTTGACGAACGGCAAGTCAGAGCTCTGCCCACGAGGGGTCCTGATCGGCATGAAGGTCGCAGTGATAGGGGCCGGGGTTGCCGGCTTGCAGCAGGGGCGAGCTTTTCAGAAACGTGGCATTGACTTCCATATATACGAAACCGAGATTGGGGTCGGAGGCGTCTGGAGAACAACTGCTCACCTGCAGGGCGCTCAGGGTAAGTATATGCGCATGTCAAACTCATCAACCAGCTGCAGCGTCCGACAATACAGATATTCTGCCAACACGTTCCCTGCTCCCCTCATCTGTTGTGTCGTCAGTACAATGCATAGTTGGGTGTCGCACGCATTCTCATCCGCCGCTCGCAGTGACATACCCATACTACGAGTTCCCGGAGTTTCCCTGGCCGGACGCACTGATACAGAAGCACCGTGGCGCCGTTACTCCACCTGCTCCAGCTGTACAGCAGTATATCGAGGTGCTTCTTGCTGGTGTTGCAACTCCTGTAACTGTCCCGAAGTCGTCAAACCTTTCAGCTTGTTTGTCACTGCAGATGTACACCAAGCAGTTTCAACTGGAGTCCAGCATCAGTTTTTCAACTTCTGTCACAAAGCTGTGGCAGACAGCAGGTACTCTGTGCACATCATGCCACAGCATGGCTGCATACATGCATGCATGCTGCCCCCAAAGCAGCTAGCATATATTTCACGGTCCTCAGGGCTGCTTTTACACTGAGGACATCAAGCCAGGCCAGCCAGCGATGCCAGAAAGGTCTTCTGTGTGAATTGATGGCAAGCAAGCATTGCTGTACTTGCTGGATACGTGAATTGCCAGCTTGCATATGTGTTGCTTTGGCACATGTGCAGCACTGCATTGTGGCAGGTGTGGCAGCTGCCAAGCATTGCCACATCACAGGCTTGATGCAAGCTCGCTTAAATATAGCATCAAGCCTGTGATGTGGCCACAATTGCAAACAGACAGCAAGATGTCTTTGTGCAGGTGGTCAGTGGACTGTAGTAACCAAATCTGCACAGCCAACAACATGCAGGGAGGAAGTGTATGACTTTGTGGTTCTGGCAACCGGCAGCTTCTTAATCCCAAGGATTCCCCACATTAGCGTAGGCCCAATCTTGGCCTCATGGTGTTGTGCTGCATGCTTTTCAACAGCAACATCCCCATCATGTCACTACGCATTTATTGGCCATGCTGCAACTTCGACAAGAATGGCTCATGTAATACATACAACTATGTTGTGGCAAGTCGTGTCTGGTTGCAATGCTGCTAGAATGTTCTGCACACATGGCCTGCAAGAGTTTGCTGCATGGCTTGAGGAGACAGAACACCCTGTGCTCTCATGTCTGCTGCAGCTAGCTGTTGTAGATGGTCCAGGAAATCCTGCCTGCTCATGCAGAACAGAGATGCTTTTGGGGGTAAGGAGCTCATAGCCAAGCAACTGACAACAGACAACTTGTCAGTTGCAAAAAATAAACGGGTCATCGTGATTGGGAGTGCCAAATCTGCTCTAGATGTGGCTGGAGCCGCAGGAGAAGTTGCTGAGTCAGTCACAATGATCTGCCGCCAGGTGGGCAGGATTGACTAATGAGATTGGTCAGCTGAGCCCCATGCACATCATGGTTGCTTGGCAACTCAGCTCAAATCAGTACCACCAAGTCATGTCAAAGGCAACTGAAATGTGCCGTCAACAGCATCTCGTGACAAGTCGCTGTGTGTGTTTCTGCACTGTGAGGAAAGCTAGATCTTGTGCAGCCTGCAGGCGCACTTCTGGCTGCCATTGAAGTTGCTGGGCTTCATACCCTGCGACTACATCAAGTACTGTCGCTTTGGAGTGTGGCTCAGTACCCATCCTTACCCTAGCAGCTACCCCAGCTTGCCCAGAATCACACAGTTCATCCACCGCATCATGACCCCTGTCAAGCAGGCCATCTGGAAATCCATGGGGATGCTTCTGCCATGGCAATCTGGGTATGCATGAGTTTCTATGGCTGACTCCCCATACATGCACATGCTGGTTGTATCGTGGTACATCTGAGGCCCCATGTTGTATAAAGCATGTGCCTTCTGTGCTGCATGTTGGACATCAGGAGTGCTTGCATGCCTGAACCATTTGTAGTGGCAGCAGCTATGGCATGCGCAGGTGTCAACTGCGACGTCATGACTGACAGTCAATGCCGTAACTGAGTGCACCAAGCATACATGCGTCACTGAGTGTCTGCATGCTCATGTCAACAATCTTGTGAGGGGGACCTTACCATCTGAAGTGTGCTGTTGACAATGGGCCTTTTGCAGATTTGGTTGATGTTATGCTTGCAAATTCAGTATTCATATGATACATACTGGGATTCATATGGTATAGAACGGTCAAGCATGGTTTTGATGACAAAGTGGCCATGCTACTACCCAGAACAGATGCACTCTTGTCTTTGACCATCATGTAGCTAACCAGTGGACTTGTCACAACAGGCTGCCACCCGAAATGATTCCTGTGAGAGGTGCAGAAGAGGACACCTTTGCAGAGCTTGGCACAATCAATCCAGGATCTATCTTCCTCAAGCATCTGCGCACTGGCAAGATCACAGTGGTTCCAGGTGATTGCTTGAAAACTCAGTCCACATGATTGTGATGCAGCTTGCCAATGGGTCAGTACTGGCTATAGTGTTCTGACTATACTGACTGTAACTGACTGACTATAGTGCTCCTAAATAACTGACTGCCACTCAGTCCGCTAGATACCAATGCCACTTGTGTAGTAAGACTGTGTGTGTGGAATCCCACCACAGGTCAGGCTGAAGCCTTTGCCAAAGGTGGTCTGCAAACTCTGTCAGGCCAAGCTATACCGGCAGACCTGGTCATATACGCAACTGGCTTTGACCGCAAATATGACTACCTCGCTGAGGAAACATTGAGGGCCCTCCATCAAACAGAGGAAGGGATTCCTCTGTACAGAGATACAATACCAATTGAGGTTCAGGTGAGCATTGTGCACGCGCATTCATCTGCCTAATGGCCGCGCTGTTATCGTCTCACCTGCATCAGATGACTCAAAGCAGGACTCACGACCCTGACTCATCTCATGGGTGATAATGATACACCTGACACAGTATTACCGTGCGTGTATGGCATGTATGTTGTGAGTGATTTTGTACCCAAGATGCATCCTGTACAAATGGACTGCTTCTCACTGGAGAAGAACACGTTCATGTTATTGTGTTGCTGTCTGTTGGCAATTTCATGTAAATGTGCAGTCCATATCTGTCCACTTCAACGCCATGCATGCATTGCTTTGAATTTTGGTGACTGCACCTCGACTGCATGTCCAGGGAGTAGCTTGTGACTAAAGACAAACCTTCAGGAGCCGCATGTCCTCACATGCCCTCTTTGATGACAGAATGCTCTCTTTGCTCGTAATCATAAATAACCAACAAACGCGAACAATTGCTATGACATTTGTAAATACTGATATAACATCAGAATGTGTTCTTTTTGATATTTAGCGTCATGCCCCTCTGGCCAGCTGGGATCTGTCTGCTTTGTGTCGTCCCCAGATGCCTTGACGTGCAGAGCACGCATTTATGGCTGAGCTGTATGCTTGCTGTGGTTGCAGGGCCTAGCATTTGTAGGCAGTGAGGTGATCACCTTCAACGCCGTCACCAACAGCGCTTTGCAGGCAGAGTGGCTCGCAGCCCTTCTACAGGTGATTCACTTCAGAAGCTTGACAACATGTCATGTACCCTTGGGGACATGTGTTTGAGATCCAACCTATCAAGGAAACATGTCCTGCATATCCAAGCTGAGTGCAACCTAGATGCAAGTACATGCATGATGCAAACTGCACCACATCCTTTCTTTTCTAATGCACAGCAGCAGTGCAGACAACCATGATGTGTATCATTATCACATGTCTGACTAGCTACAAACCATGAGCAACAGACTGCACAGCATCCTTCTGTGGTGGAGAAATGCACTCAAGGTGCAAGCCAGGCAGTGTTGGTAAGTCTGGTTTGTGGCAAGCAATGGGCGGATGTGTTGCATGGTCTCGACGCTTGCTTTACTTGTGTTGTTATGATGCAGGACAGTCTATACCAGCTTGCAATTTGTAGTGATGTGTACAGGGCCTCATGCAATTAAGATTATGGATTGGGGCATGGAGAGGTTCTTTCACAGCATAAGCACCGTTGACATGCATGCAGGGTGACTTCAATCTACCTCACAAAGATGAGCAAAGAGCAGATGTGGCCAGGAAACAGGCGTGGCGATATAGCTTCATTCCTCCTCATAACTTCAGGTATCTACAATCTTGCTGTCAAGCCCTTGCAAGCTCAAGTTGGTGACAACATGCTGGTCCTTGAAGCTGACCTGGCGTGCGTGCATAGCTCATTTGCCTGTGTTTCTGCGCACGTGTTTTTGTCTGCCAAAAGTGGGTGCTTTGACAAGTGTCTGTGGCACAGCCGCCAGCATGTCTTCTGTGACCTGTTGCTGATGTGCCTATGTTGATGGCAGAGCTGGGAGACTGGCTCATTGCCATCAGCTACTGTGGGATGAACTCCTGTGCGATATGGGCTACTCCAAATACAGAAAGGTGACTGCAGCTGCTGTCTGCTGTGCATGAGCTGCTTTTGTGAGCTTTGTGCTGACACATCATATATCTGCACCGCATTGGAGCTTGACGTGTTGCTTCAAGACATTCAGCTGGTACACGCTATCATGCTATGTACACTGTGACGTAATGCTCCTGCATGCATTGTGCTGTATGATGCTGAAGGCGATGCTATAGATCATCTGCAGATCAGCATTACGCATGTGCTACTGTCATGCCACCAATCGGCATGCAGTGCTCTGCTACAATATGCACAGATGACATGGGCAGCAAGGAGCAGCAGTGAGGCATACAGGCAAGCAGCAGTCTGCAGCACTAATACTGGGTGTTTGTGCAGGGTTGGGGACTTTTGAAGGAGGTCTGGCAACCCTATAAAAGTGCTGATTATCGAGATATCTTTATGCATACAAGCAGTAAAGTTTGAGCTCAAGGGCCTATGCATGCCTTGCCATGGAGACTGATATGCTTTTGTACAAGTCCTGGCACTATTTACCATAGCTACCTTATAGGCCTTATGAGACTCATGACCCAGGCAGATTGGATGCATGTTGTAGAGTGTCCTGTCTAGATTGCTTTGGGCGCTGCGCATACACAGATATCAGCAAGGATGTCAGCTCTGTGTAACGAGTCTTGAATTAAGAAGTGTTGATATGAATGATCAAAGCCTTCCCAAGGGGTACGCATGTGACTGACAGCAATATGCAAAGCGAGTTGATAGCAAACATGGCGACATGTGCTGCACCTACTCCTGTGTTGCTACAAGACAAAGTGCTTCGAGCGCATCATTGGCGCCCCATGTGGTAATGAAGATGTCACACACCATCGACAGAAGGAGAATAGCTCAGCGCTGTCTTCTTCTTCTGGCTTGGGGTGTCCACAACAACTGCCATGAACAGTTACTGCAGCCTGGTGAAAGTGTACTGACAGCAATTGTGTATCAGAGGGGCCATGACCACCTCATGTTCTCACGTGCGTACAGCAAGGCGTTTGTAGTAACAATGTGTGCAGTATGTATGGTGTCCCCTGTGCCATGTATTCATATTGATCAGGTACGCTTCAGCTTCAGAATATGCAAGCATTGATTATTCATGACTGATACTTGGGGTCCATTTGTACACGCAAGACAGCACCTGCAAATGTGACGGGTCAAGCATAGTGAGCACCAGGAAACACTCGATGCAGATTGAGTCATAACTCAAAAGCCTGGCTGCAGTTGCACAGTGAACCTGGTACCTGTCTTGTCAGCAAAGATGCTCTCAAATTAACTGTCTAATGTACAGGCAGAATACATAGTTCCATCTTTGGCCATGCTCAGCTCACTCACGCTCTACGTTCTAGTGCCTTAGTTGCACAGTCCAATGCTGCTACTGCCAATTCACGCCACCTTTTGGCCAGTGTCTTTGCCAGTGTTGCCACCTCTGCACTTGCATTGTTGCGAAGCATGGCAACAGGCATTGAGATCTGACTCAGCTCCAGAAGGCGCAAAGTGACCTGCAGAACAGCAGGTCAAGCGTCAGCCAACAAGCACACAGCACAAACCCCTTTTTCTGTCATGAGAATGAGTTCTGTGTAGATGCAAATCCACAAAGTTCAGACAAGGAAGTGCTGCAAAGCCAAACAGCAAGCACCCCACATGGCTAAATAGTGGCATGAAGTCTGATGACACACACACATACACACATCTAGCAAAAGTCAAGAGGTGACGTTCGGTCAAGCACAAGTTGTCTTGCAGCAGAAGCGTTTGGTTTATGAAAAGTGCACATTTTGATACATTCCTGTTCAAAAATAACTGCTCTTGTGCTAGCACAGGTCAAAACTGGTGGCAAAATTGATGACCCGTCCCATATCATGCAGATGTAGCAGAATACGAGGTATCTAATGCGCAACGCAGCCTTTTACCGTACAACATGGTGGCACACCACCACCAACCACAAAAAGCGTTGCATGCCCGCTTTGCAGCTCATCCAGCATCTGATCAACATTGTTTCCAGATATCTCTTAGACGACGTCTAAAGATGTCTAGAAGATGTTCAGGAGATATCTGCAAAAAATGTTGATCAGATGCTGGATGCGCTGCCAACTGGGCAGAGAATGCCTTTTGCGGTCGGTGGTGGTGTGCCCACATGTTGTATGGTCAAAGCCTGCGACGTGGTTACGAGATATTGGCTTGGTGCTGTAAGGCACCAAACAGAGAGCAACAATTGCCCTCACTTGGAAAGCCGAGTTGCTCCATTGGCAACACATCACCACTGACCGCAAGTAGGCAGACAACGCCTTTTGCTGTCAGTGGTGGTGTGCCACCACTGGAGCAACTCGGCTCTTTAAGTGAGGGTAATTGTTGCGCTCTGGCTGGTACATTACAGCATCAAACCGAGATCTTGTAACTACATTGCTGACTACCTCTCTCTTCGACAGCAGATGTACATGCATAGCAAAGCTGCGCATTACCATGCACAGCCTTGTTGCTGTCTGTGTGCAGCAGGTCAAGTGCAATTGGCAGGATCAGCAGAGCAGCAGGGCAGGAGGGCAGCAGGGCAGGAAGACAGCAGGGCAGGAGGGCAGGAGGGCAGCAGGGCAGGAAGACAGCAGGGCAGCAGGGCAGGAGGGTGGCAGACCTGCTCAGACTCCAGCTTGCGCAAGATGTTGATGGCTGTGTTGGTGGGCAGCCACCTCAAGGGCTGCCCCTCACTGTCCAAATGCATTTCTTGAGGTGGCTTTGGGCTCACAATGCCTGCATTGCCGTGTGATGTTGAAGCCCAGTGTCACTGACCAAGCAACCACGCATGCAGCAGCAATAGCATTTGGCCACATTGAACCAAAGCACGTTATATAATTGTTGCAAAAGAACAAAAGCAATATGTGGAACTCATCAGTCAATATGGGATTGTGTTAGTGCAATCGTGCAATCGTGATGTAGGACACATGTTAGGTTTGATGGTACAGCGTGCTCAGCAGGTGAAAAGTCCTTGTGCACATGGTTGTATGTTTGCACTGATCATGACTGGACCTGTCAGCTGTGTGCTCCATCTGGTGAGTAGCTCCAGCTTTTCCTGATCCAAAGAGCCAGATACCCACCGCTGCAAGACCAACATCAGTTGATTGCGAGTGATTCACACGTACTGACAACAAGTAGCAATGCACACAAGTTGCAGCCTTGGTGAGGAACAGACATCTGTTGTGCCTCCAAGCATGCATCACAGAATACAAGAGGGCCACCAGCACAAACTACCCAGCATCAACTCGCAGAGTAATGGCATGTAGTTCTCGGAAGGCAAAGGCAATCGTATTGAAAGTATGGGAAGAGCTTACCAACAGATCTGGATCATGCTCATACGCGTCCTGCAGCCAACAAGCACATTGATAAGCACACACAGCAAACTGGCAGTGGTCTTGGTGATGCTGGTTGATTTTCTAAGTACAGCACACCTAGCAGCCTTACTGCTGATGGATGCTCAAGCAACAGTACGCATGCTGCAGTCGTAGCTTTCTAGCACTCTGGTAGCGATGTTTCAAAAAGCGGCAGGCAGGAACAGCAACCACAGCCGTTAGATGCACTTCTGCTGGCAGACCACCTTCTCAATGCTGTACTTCTTGCACTGCGTGGCTGGTGTGCAGTGGCAGAAAGCTGGATGCTGTCAACAGAGACAACCACAATGATGAGTAATGCCACAATGCAGCTGCATACAGCAGCTGCCTAGCTTGCCTGCACTTCAGGGCTGTAGGAAGCATCTCGGCCAGATTGGGTCCTGTGAGGTGCAGCAGCAGGCTGATGCCTGATGGTCTCAGGCTCACAGCTCTGCTCAGCCTCTGCCTCCTGATCCTCCCCCTCGCTGTTGCTGATCTCTTCGTCTTCGGTGCCATGCCCCTCCTCTGCTGCCAGCTTGACTGGGCAGTCTTCACTGGCGTGGCTGGTCTTGCTGCAGTACATGCAGATCTCCCGAACCTTTGCCTTCTTCCTGCAGGCTTTGACACAGATCAGTGACTCCTGCTGATCTCCTCATTACTGGAACCCTTTGCCTGCAGCCTTGCATAAGCTTACAATCAAGACAATAGAGTGTACAGGTGATGATGTGAATATGCTTGTAAGTCTGCTTTTGCATGTCACTACCTCCAGACTGGTGCTTGTTTTGGAGTGCTGAGTTGACACAGCAAATGTCATGAATGCACCAGCTGCAACGTGCAAAGGAACCTGTGCGCAGAATGAAAATAGTATATTGGTCCCACATCTGTGCATAGCCATCAGGAGTGCTCATGATACAAGGCTGACATCTGATCATACCTAGGCCTGCCTTTAGGCTTGGATGCAGCTGTTTCCTTTGCTTTTGGAGGAAGCTCTTTTGTTTTTGGGGCAGTCTCCTTTGGCTTAGCAGCAGTCTGACTTGGCTTCTCAGCAGCTTCCTTGGCAGCAACAGCAGCTTTGGCTGCCTTGGATTGCAGCCTGAGCCAGTCATCTTCTGTCATAGTGGGAAGGTTTGTAGCCTTCTTGGCAGGAACCATATGCTCTGCACCAATGGACGCTAGCCAGACCAACACTTCATTCCTACACTTGGTCAAGATATTCAGGTCAAGCTTTGATGATGGATTGCAAGCATGGCCCATGCACGTGCAGGTCAGTCTTCAACTGCAGGGTGACGATTGCTACTTGATATGCCGATGGGAAGGCCCGTTTGACTTACTTTGTATCAGAGGTGTAAGCTGGGTATGCAGTCAAGTCTGGATGTGTCTTGTACTTCCACTTCTTGTTGTGTCTTGCATCTCTGCCCTGCTCATACAGCATCACAAATCGAATGAGTATGTCTAGCTGACAGCAATCAACAGGTTGTGCTGCATATACAGCAAGCTGCAAAGGATGCTGCAGCGTAAGATATTTACCACGATGCCCAGTGTGTGTTCATTACTGCTACTTTGCAGCCAAAACAGCATGTAGTTTGCGTCTGGTCTGTCAATTTTTTGAATGGAATAGCTGACAAAATCTGGCTTCTCTGCTGCTGGCATTGCTGCCCAAGTCTATTTTTTGTGTATGGTACCTCCACAACAGCTCTGAGCTGCAAAATCTGGCCTGCATAGTAAGCAGATGCTGGATTCTGGGTCTCTGTGTGCGTGCAACTTCTGCCATATACCGGATGGACACGCACATGCAAGAAACAGCATTCTACCTGACTCTGTAGCCAGCAGCCCCTTGGAGTTAAGATAGGTTTACCAAAGTTCAAAGCTTCACCCTGCTCACACTGCCTCGAGATGGGTCGAGGTGTTCAGCAGCATCAATCAAAGGTCAGGCAGGTACGCGCTCAAAAACTTGCCTGCAACCTTCGCTTGAATAGGCGTGCCTCGAAACCTAAGTTTGCTTGTCACGAGCCAACCCGCGCTTCGTTGGGCGGGGGGCGATTGCAACAGCAGCTGTAACACAGTACGGCGCTGATGACATCAGAACAAGCTATGCAAATGAAAGCAGCGGAATGTCGCAGGAGGGCACTTCTGAACAGAAATCTGATACTATGATCGGGCTCACGAGAACCAGACTGCACCTGTGCCAGCGCGGTGTTCACAGAAGTAACTAGTGCACCAGCTGGCACTAGCTGGCATGCACGACAATTAGCAGCAACTACGGGCGCGCAGGCTGTTCTACAGGTATCGGAATGATCAAGGCGGAGAAGCAGAGGAATAGGCTTGACCACATAATTCCTGACTCATGTTATGACATTGAACCTGCGGCTTCATAGCGCTCTCAGAGCGTCCTTTCCCGTCTGGTGCTCAATCCTCACATTGCCTGTCTCTCTGCAATGGTATTTGCACAGGGCCTCGCTGGCCGATTTTTGGCAGAAAGTAGTTCGGCCTGTTCTTCGTCACGACCTAGCTGTAGCTACCCTAGTGTTCAAGTAAGATCTTCAACGCAACAACGAGGACGCCGAGTGTCACGAGGTGTCAGATTAGATCTTGCATGCTCAGCAGTTACACCGGCACAGCTTGATAGTGCGAAAGCACAAGATAATGGCGTCGGCAAAGCACAAGCAGGTGAGTAGCTGTGACAGCTGAGCTTGTCCGCCAGTACCACCAGGATCGGTTTGCTGACGTCTTTGCTCATGGTGTGCAGCTCACACGACAGAAGCCGCAGCCCCAGTGCTTCGCAGTGGGCGTGTCAAAAGGGAAACAAAGGAGACTAAGGTGGATGTCACCATAAGTATTGATGGAACAGGACGGTGCAAGGCCAAGACTCCTATCCACTTTTTGAATCACATGCTAGATGTGAGTACTGTCAGAGAAGCCTCTGCATATGTTGATAAATGAGACCTGTGACGTTTTTCACTTGTGCTAGACCTTCACAACTGTGCCTGCAGCAAATCTCCTCTCATGGTCTGTTTGACCTCAACATTGAAGCAGAAGGTGACACTTGGATCGATGATCACCACACAAACGAAGATCTAGGTACGCTTGAGCAGAAATCTGGAATTGACTACATCGATTGTGTGCTGCTACACTGGTACGGCACTTGACATTGTGTATGATGCTCAGCAGACATGACACATGCAACAAAAGCATCATGGCCCGCTGAGTGACTAAGCATTTGTGTGAATATAGCCCTGGCCTTTGGCGGTGCTCTTTCACAAGCTCTGGGTGACCGGAAAGGCATTCATCGCTTTGGAGACTTCTCTGCACCCTTGGATGAGGCACTGGTCCATGTTGTGCTGGTGCGTGTTGTCTGTGCCCCATCTTTGCTTTTCAAGATGCTGTAGAAACTGCATTGTCTGCTTGTGACAGTATGTCTGTGCATTCAGCAGCTGAAGTATGCCTTGCTGTATCAGAGTAGACATATGTTATTGTGTGGGAACAATCTGGTGCTGTTGCAGGATTTGTCTGGGCGGCCACATCTGAGTTATGATCTGAAAATCCCAACTGATCACATTGGCAGCTATGACACTCAGCTAGTAGAACACTTCTTCCAGTCTGTGGTCAACACAAGTGGCATGACTTTGCACATCAGACAGCTTGCTGGCCAGAATTCCCACCACATTGTAGAAGCCACATTCAAAGCCTTTGCCAGGGCTTTGAGAACAGCATGTGAAATTGATGAACGCAGGGCTGGGCAAATTGCATCATCTAAGGGTGTTTTGACTCAGCAATAGGTTTTGGCAGTGAGTGGCCTTCACACACGCTTCCCCCCCCTAAATGGGTGCCCAGCTAGTTTGACAGTTGCCGGGTATCCTGTGCTAATATAAGGTAGCAATGTGTTGCATGTCAGTTACTCAGGGAGAAAGTAGCCAGTTGCAATGGGTGATTGGATGCATTTGTGCAGAATTGACACAGACTTCGACAGGATTGCATTCAGATCCAGGTCCTATCATCTTATGCATGTTCAACAACAACTTCTGACTATGCAAGAATGCTTTTGCGCTGAGTTCATGTATATCAAGTCATCAACGAGGCGTGAATTTGTCCAGGATTTACACAGCAGGTCAGTGCATGATATGTCAGATAAACCTCAATGAACAACAAGCCTGTTTTGAAACTGGCCAGCACAGTAGCTGCACAAGTCATCAGTTTCACAGCCTGGTGTTTATCTAGCCAAAGACATACAACCATGTCCAGCACCAATTGAATAGGAGCAGCTGCAACTGGAAGGCCACATGTTGAATAAGTGCAACCACCAGTATAGAATACACTAGTACAAGAAACCAAGCACCACAAGTACATATATGTCACTAGGTATGAGGCAAACAACAAGTGTGCTGAGGTCTGAGGGTGTAGCAACAAAGGTATTGTGTCACTTGTCATCAGTGCTGGCCATGTGCCGTGGCATACTGGCACAAAGTAGTGGTCAGACAGTAAGCTAGCTACAGAGAGTCTTCACTTGCCAAGAAACTGGTATCCAGCTAGGATGGCCACAAGCACAAATATGATAGGAAGGAAAGGCAGGATGCCCTGGAAACTGCTGCTCGTCTTTGTTGCTTTTGCCTCCTTAGCAGATGCATTGGCTGTTGCGTTCACTTGATTGGCAGCTTCTTTCCCTCCCTGCCGACACACATTAACAGAGTTGTTTCATTGTCCTGCTGCCATCAGCTGGATGCTTCCAGCTGGATGTTGTGAGCTCACCTCAAATTCTCCTATGTAATACTTGTCCAGCATTTCTCTGGCCGCATTGCTGTGGCCAATTTCCTCAAAATCCTCTGTTGCATCCTTGCCTGATCACACAGACAGCACAGCACATATTGCTTGGCAACCTCACAATTGTACTCCAGAGCAGCTGACAATCACAGAGCACGCACGACAGACATCATAGACGGCATGCCTTGCCTGTGGCAGCAAGGACGATATCAAAGCCTCCAGGATGCTCGTCTAGAAACTGTGTGACGTCATACACTTTGCCGCTGATGACGAGCCAGCAATCCTCCTCTTTGTTGTGCGCTTTACAATCCTCTAAAGTATGCTTTTTAGTAGCTGGCTCAGTTTTGCGCTGAATAGGCTGCGCCTCATCGAGACTCATAGCTATATGCTGATGTCAGTCAGGCTTGCACGAGTTCGCTGCACGGATGCTTCAAGGCAAGATGCGGCACATCCAAACACAGACTGTTGTTTGTGTATGGTGATGCCGATGTTCAAGGGCGGTATCGTGCATGGACGGTGCTACAACGCAAGTCTGCAGCTTGCAACCGTTTCATATCCCATTAGTCATGCTAAATTTTGCTCCTTGCTGCCTGAGATGGACCCCTTGTCATCTACAATGTTCGCCCCATCTGGACAAATCACGTTACGCCTGCGTGCTGTTGCAATCAGGCTCTATAAATGTCGGAGACTCATTGCACCTTGCAGCTGAAAGTTGCTTCGACCTCTTACATTTTAGTTTTTCTGGTAGTGCGCTAAAAATCTTGTGATGTGAGTCACCACACAAATTGCTCCATCTCAAGCTTGTGCGGTCAGCACAACAGACCCTTGTGTGATGCGAATGACTCGGTATGCCGAGCAAACCTTGCAGCTTAATGATCAAAAGAAAACTTTACTAGCATTAGTCAAAGCATGTCTCCGCAAGTCCCCAGCTACACTAGTAATAGTAGCATGTAGTTGGTAGAGCCAAACTTGGTATCCACTAGGATGGCAGCTATGTGTACAGTCGCCCTTTTCAGAGACATGATGATAATACTCCCACATGGGTACTGACAAGTTCCAAGTTTGGACAATTGGGATTCCAAGGGAAGAAATAAGGGGGTTTGCAATGCGATTTCTAAAACCACCTTGCACAATGTCATCAGCTGCTGCAGCATCACAGTTCTGCTGTGGCAGCAATGTATTGTCACTCTGCAAAGTAACATTCAGCGGTTTACAGACAAATGGCATTGCTAAGCGCAAACCAAACTCGCCTGTTGGGGTAGCAAAATGTTGGGCTGCATTATCTCGCCAAACAACATACGGCAAATCGTATTTATGTGCAGCATAGTACTCAGCAAACTCAGCCATGTCTTTCTCATAATGAGCAGGTCTGCTGTACCAAATGCCCACATTGACCACCATTAGATCACTGATCTTGCCAGTAAATTTGCTGAAGTTGGGCAAAACTCGCTGTGTCAGGTTTGCCACAGTGTTCACCCGCAAGTGGCAAATCCTTGAATCTTCAGGCATCTCAATGCAGAATTCGCCAAGGTAGTCTTGATACAGGCCAGCAGCTCTGGTAGTGTTGTCCAATGGTTTGATTTTGAGATCCCAGAATTCATACATGAAACATATGGCAGCTTTGCTCATCTGCTGCATCATGGAATCGCCAACAAGCCAAAGAGTTCTGCCTCTCAGCCATGGCCACAGGTCACATGGGGTCAGCGTGAGCATCTCTTGCATTCCTGGTGATCCTGCCGTGGCCCGCTCCACCAACTGCTTCATCACCTTCTTCTGTTCCCATTCTGCACAAACTGGACCCTGCACGTGTGATCTGGCCGTCACACCTTCCTTGTGCAGACCTTCAGGGATACCTTGAGATATCAGACATTTGGCAATAAGTGCTGTTGAAACACTGAGGCTTCTCCAGGTCAAAGGATGCTTCAACTCTCAGACCAGCAACTGAGAGATACAAGCCCAAGATGGAGCTGATGCTCTTCAAGACAGGCCTGATCATTTGATGGTTATGGCTTGATTTGCAAAGGGGCTCTGGCAGCAAGCCAGAGGGAGTTCTGTAACCACCAAGCACAGTGTGACAATGCAGAGTAACTCACATGACTCTTGAATTGGCAGAAATGTGACCAAAGAGCATCGACATCGCAATTGATACATTCTGGCTCTTGCTGACCACCAAAGAGGTAGGGACGCTTTCTGCCAGCTTGAATGTCAGCCCATTGATGCCGCTTATACTCCAAAGGGCAAGTTGGTCCCCTCCAAGACCAATGCACAGTCTCATGACCTAACTGGTTGAAATGCCAAGGATTCAACTGGTGGCCAGTCACGACCAGTTTCCAAATCTGCCAGCCAAGGACGCCGCTAAGGAGGACTAAAAAGAGTCGCACCCACCAGCTCTGCAGGCGCCTCTGCTTCGGGGACTGTCTTCGGCTGTCGTTGGAAGCACTGAAGGGTGTCTCAGGAGTCACAGATTGTCTCTTCAGCATCTGCAGCAGCTGGCTCATTCAAGCATTGATATTGTGATGCCGACACGGCGGTCTCGAAGGACTACACGGTATGCGTTGCCTACCTACAGAGATATGATTGCCGTTCCTGACCTCAAGAGCGTCTCAAAACACTGCATGGGGCAAATGCGAAGATGTGTGGACAAAGAGGAACTTACTGCTAGTGCTGAATTCCTGCAATCAGACCCAGCTGCATACAGAGCGCTCTGCAGAGGCCAAATCGAGTACTATGGTCGTGCCCGAGTCATTAGTCATCGGCGGGTTAGTTCGTAGTCAACAGTGAAGCACATGCTCATTTTGGCGCAGTCAGCAAGAACTTGGCTGCAAAGAAGCCGGCATCTGCGCGCGTGTGATGCTGTGAACGCTGAGGGTTTTGCATCGCGATCTCCACCATGTTTGGCTTGATCAGGAAGACTTTAGTATTTTCTACGGGGACCGTGTTTGGGGTATACTTGGCACAGAACTATAGGCTACCAGACGTTGGCTCTGTTGCTGGAGCGTTGGTAGGCTATTTTAGATGAGCCAGCGTTTTTTGTACTTTCCAGATTCACCCAATTTTGACAGACAATTTTGATGTGCTGCAGTACAAGAAGGCGAGCAACGACGATCCTAAGAAGTAGTTCCCCTGGAACCCTTGCCTGAAGCTCCAAAATCTGATGCAAAGCAGAAGTTCGACGGCCTGCCATATGCGAATTATCACAGTGACCTGCATAAGGCGCTGTCACTGATGTTGCACAGTACCTTCCTTGAGCAGTCACAAGTCCTGCTTATACAGCTGGACACACTCCCATGACACAGCTGCCATAGCACGTGACATTTCTTGTGCTGGGCTGAACTGTGCACCCAAAGGTAGCAGCAGTGGGCAATTCGTGCATAGGGCAAATAGAGCTGCTTGCCTCATGTCCCAACTTTGCAGCATATCGCATTGAGGACACATTGCATCAATGCTTCATGTTTTGCTGTATGCACCATGATCAAAGAGTAGCTGCGCATGTCACCGTTCCCAGTATGTACAGTCTGTGGTCTCAAACATTGCTCACTGCAGAGTGCCACCTAGAACACTACTAAGAATCAAATTGTCAAGGTATCTTAGCAGGCATACAATTTATGAAGTGCGCAAGCAGCAGTTTAGCTGCCTTCTGCACTTGCTCATATATTGGCCTTATTTCTTGCATCAGACTCTGCATTGTGGGCTGATTTGGCTCAACCCAAGTTGAAGTTTGTGCTCAAGGACGCCTCATACCTGACACAATTCATTTTCGTGTAGTCTTACCAAGCAAGCTGTGTAGTGCTTTCCTGCTGTCAAATTGCTGCCTGTCAGGCATGACTGTCAGTGTGCTTTCTTGTTATCAGTACTGCAGCCACATTGATTCTCACGACAAGTTGTTGTGGAACCTAGCTGCATATCCACTATGCATGCCTGTGAAAATCAGAAACATTTGTGAGAATTGCCAAGCCCGTTGTGCCATTTGTTGCTGCCTTGCGGGTTAGCCTCGTACTTTGCAGATACACGCTCCCAAGATTACACTGATTTGCAGAGCTTGGTAAAGTGCTCTGGATCGTAGGAACATTATGTTAAATGCAGCATGCAGTGACAGTAAGGTTGGTGTTCCTCGCCCTGGTGCTGCTACACATGAACGTAGAGACGCCAAGCACCACCAAGCTCTCAAGATCACCATATTATGCTCTTGCACCAATCTTGCCATATCACACATCGAGGTGTGCAAACAAAAAGACAAGAGCAATTGTGTACTGCTGTTCTACTCTTGCCATGTTCAGAGCTGCTATGCGCTTCTGAACCACAGGCCTGGAACAACACTTGTAGACACTCTACTAATAACACACTACTTCATACTGAAAGACAAACAGCCAGCTGCAGGCTAGCTACTCAGAACATAAATCAGCTGATGTCAGCTGGTCTGCAGCCTCATCTGTGACAGCAATGTTCTCACGCCTTTGCACCTACATGCTCAGCAGCTGTCTCGGAAGAAGTGTATCCGCCCTCGCCTTGCTTCTCTTTCCTGATCATGTCCATGAATTGCTCAAAGCAGACATCTGAGTCATGGGGCCCTGGGGAAGCCTCAGGGTGGTACTGGATAGCCATGGCTCTCTTCTCAGCGTACACCATACCAGCACATGTGCCATCATTCAGGTTGATGTGTGTCACCTCCACACCTTCAGGCAGCGTCTGGGGATCTACAGCGTAGTTGTGGTTCTGTGCACTGATCTCAATGCGTCCTGCAAGGCAGACAAGGCTTCGTTGAGGTTTGCCTGGTCAGCGCAAATCATGCTCAAAAGGAGACCGCGATGTGGTGGGGACTGGCTGTTGCAGTTCATGCTATGCCAACTTTGCAGCAATATGTGCATCTGCATGTAATGGGCCATATCCATGATGGAAATGGCTCTGTATATGCAGATGCACATATACAGAGCCATTCCATCATGCATATGGCCCAGGCACATGCAAACCTGCAATAGTGCAGGGGAAAGCAGCAATGTAGTTATAGCTGACAGTGCTGCTTAGCATAAACGTGCATGATGACAAGTCCTATGGTCACAGTAACAACAATAAAACTCCAATGTGATAGAGAGCCACTGGAAGGGCACCTGAAGCATTGTGCCTGACAGGATGGTTGCCGCCATGGTGACCAAACTTGAGCTTGAAGGTCTTGCCACCGAAGGCCTGACCCAGCAGCTGGTGGCCCATGCAGATGCCAAACATGGGCTTCTGGCCCAGCAGCTCTTGCACAGTCTCTACTGCATATGGCACCGCCGATGGGTCCCCCTGCAGCAGCATAGTACATTCACACAGGATGTCAGGCCTTCAACCTATGGCGTACAACAACCACTGCTGACTGCTTGAGTGTGTCTGTTCAGCGCAGCAAGATAGTCTGTCGATATGGCACAGCCGACGGGTCCCTCTGCAGCAGCATGGGCGCTGACCCTTGGTATCAGGACTTCAATACAAGAGCCGATGCCCCCTCATGGGGTAGAGCCTTAGCCTCGACAGGATTGTAAATTAATGCCGGCAACCATCAGGTCATGCCTTGTACAATAAGCCTACCATGACAAAATGATAAAACACAGGAGTTCAATCATGGCAATACAAGCACACTGCTGACTGTTTGAGTGTGTCTGGTAGACGTAGCAAGGTAGTCTGTCAATACGTGGTGAACAGGTGTAAGATGCTGCAGCAATAACCAGGCATGGTGTATGTATGCGCTGCGCTGTGTGTCTGCACTGCAACATAGTGTGCTGGTCAATGCCAATCACAGACCTGTCCTGGATGCTGATGACGGGGCCTAAGAAGCTTTATTTGGAATATCTGTGTTGAGCACTGGCAGCAGCCGGGCTGGACACTTTGCACAGAGCTTGCTGCCGTTACTCATGAGACCTAAAACATCTCCACAAGGTAGAAACGTGTTTTTACTGTCGTTTCTGAGTTTAGATTTCCAGTGTAGGGATGACATTCCTAAAATAAAATAGACGTTTCAGGACTGAAAAAGAGCTTACCGGGCCGTTGCTGAGGAAGATGCCATCAGGATTGAGGTCCATGACCTTGCTTGCTGGGTAGTTGGATGGAACCACAGTCACTTTGCAGCCAAAGGATGCCAGTCGCCGCAGGATATTGTTCTTGCAGCCAAAGTCAAAGGCGACAATCTGCAGCCCAGCAAACCCACATTGTTGACTTTCAGTGCCTGCTTGTTTGTGTTCAGTGATAGGTCAAGCAAACACGAATATTGTTCTTGCAGCCAAAGTCAACTGCAATGATCTGCAGCCCATCAACCATGCAATGTGACCTTCAGTGCCTGCTTGCTTGTGTCTAGTGATAGGGCAAGAAAACGCAGAGTGTTGTGAGTCATGCAGCAGCATGACTGCAAGGGGATCTCTTTCAGCAACTGATGCGCATGCCAGATGTGTCAAAATCTGTTATCACTCACACGCGCAAGACAGACTGCTTTGGAAAGACAAGACTTGTCCCGCACGTATCTAGCTCATCATGAGCTGGAAAGCGTTGTTATTATTATTATTAATATTGTTATTATATATTATTATTACTACTCACATGGAGGGGCTCTGTGCCATTTCTGCCCTTGACAGCTTCGCTGAACTCCCACTCCTCAACAGTGGAATCCTTCCATTCATATGGCTCCTTGATGGAGATATCAGTGATCAAGTCCTGGCCCACAATGTTCCAGCCCTTGGCTATTGCAATCAGCTCCTCGTCTGACTTGGATGTGTCTGATGTGATGACACCATTCAGGTTTCCTGCCTCTCGCAGTCGCCTGGTAATTGCTCTGGTGTCGACATTGGCAATTCCTCGCACGTTCTGCTTCTTCAAGTACTCATCCAATGACAGCTTGCTGCGGTAGTTGGAAACTACACTGGATAGGTCTCTGATGATGACACCGTTCAGATGTACTTGCTTGGACTCGGCATCCTCTGCACAGTACACAGTCACTCACAAGAGGTGCAGGCATTGCAGGCAGTATCTGCAGAAACCCAACAGCAAGTTTCAGTGTTTGACAGCATTCCTTCAGTCAATGCATTGGGTGGGTAGCTCACCGATGTTGATGCCTACATTTCCAATGTGAGGGTGAGTGAACACAACAAACTGTCCTCTGTAACTGGGGTCCGTCATGATTTCCTCATATCCGGTGATGGAGGTGTTGAACACAACCTCCCCAATTTCGGTGTCAGTGGCTCCAAATGCCCTGCCTCGCCATACAGAACCGTCTGCAAGAACTAATCGTGCATCCGCTTTAACCCAAGGCGCAGCTGGCGAACTTTGGCTCTCAGCCCTAGTGACTGTAACTAGACGGCTTCTGCCAGCCTGAGCTTGCCATCTTGATGCCTGTCGGGTGCGCAGTTGCGTGCCCTTGCGCTGCTGAGACTTCGGCAGTGAGAAGGTGCAGCTGGGGAGCTGGTGGGCCTTGTCTGAAGTGACCGATTGAGCTGGGTGGCTCGGACCAATACTTGCATGCAACATTTTGCGCAAATTTGGGCAGCACCTTCCGCTGTTGTCGGTGTGTGTACGTTTGCGACCTTTTAATGGAAGCAATGCACGAGCACCGTCGCCGGCAACTGTCACAACGTGGGCTCCACGTGCAAATTACTTTCTCTTCCGGGACTTCCTTCGTTTTGCATGCTTTGCTTTGAACGTGCTGCGGGCGTCGCGGTCACGCGTCGCACTCTTGCTGCTTGGATTCGGCACTGAATACGTTGCGCTCGCGGCGATGGAGTTCATGCAGACCTAGCCAGCTTGTGGGCGGCTCGAGCAGCACTGCCGGGTCACGATCATTTGAGAAAAGCGCTGCCAGTCCTCATACGCTCTGTGTTACTTGAAAAGCTGGTGCACCATGCATATCAAGCAGGTGAACACGACGCACAGATGTTGACGATGCCGTGATTCATGTGGTGCTGGACCCAAGCTCACTCGTTGGCTGTGCAGGTGATCATCGAAGGGTTCAAAAGCTATAAGGACCAGACCATAGCTGAACCCTTCAGCAACAAGATCAACACCGTTGGTACGTCACTGGGTGCAGCCCATGCAGTTTGCAGTCACGCATAATAAGTGTGCAGTCACGCATGCAGAGCTGACCATGTCCTGCTGTGCAGTTGGAGCCAATGGTTCTGGCAAGTCCAACTTCTTTCATGGTACGATGCATCATATGTTCTGGCAAATCACGTCAGCATCTACTGCTGATGGTTTCTGACGTCCATGTGCCAATGCAGCTGTCAGGTTTGTGCTGAATGATATCTTCAGTGGCTTGAGGGCTGATGACAGACAGAAGCTACTTCATGTAAGTTAAACACAACGAAGTGGGTTTCTCAGCTTTTGTCTTGAAACTCAAATAAACAGCACGGTCATCACGGCCAGCAGAGCATGCCACAGTTACAATGTTTTTGTATGTCTGCAGGAAGGTGCAGGACATGCTGTGCTCTCTGCTTATGTGGAGATTGTGTTTGACAACTCAGACAACCGATTCCCTGTGAGTATAGATACGCTTTCAGACCTGGCAATTCATGCTGCCCCTGATCTGGTGTTGACCACACACTGCATGCCAGGTGGACCGGGAAGAAGTACGTTTGCGGAGAACTATTGGACTCAAGAAGGATGAATACTACTTAGACAAGAAACACATCACGTGGGTGTTGCAGCATTGGTATTTGAGCCACCTTGACATAAGTGTCATAAGCTGATGTTGATCACAGGGTACTTCAGCACATAGATGCCACATGCAACTTGATGTTGGGGTCGTAAGCTCATGTCATGTACTACCACAATGCAATGTGGCTGAGCATTATCATGTGGGTGTTGCAGAAAGACTGAGGTGGTCAATCTGCTGGAGACTGCTGGCTTCTCACGAGCCAACCCATACTATGTTGTGCAACAGGGCAAGGTATGCAGAGCACCACCCACATCCATGTCTGCCATCAGACCACATCTTTGTCTTGAGGCACTGCACCCTGTCAACTGGCTGCAAGAGTCCAGAAACGAAAAGAAAGAAAAAGACTACGCCTTTTGGCATCAACTTAATGGGAAGCCAAGTATTACAGTGGGCTGTCCATTTTGCAAGCCTCCACATGGTTGTGCTGCACACGGCGAAGCTGACAATCGCTTGTGATGAAGGCTGCTGTAGAGTGCTGAGTAAGCACTCATATCAAACGTCAAATCCCAGTAACATTCAGGCAGCAACATGGGAGTGTTAAAAGCCAAGCTACTGATGCTGGGCTTGTGCTATACAGATCATGGCCATGACTACAATGAAGGACAATGAGCGGCTGGATCTGCTGAAAGAGATTGGAGGCACCAAAGTGTATGAGGAGCGGCGGGAGGAGTCCCTAAAGGTCATGAAGGAGACAGCAGGCCGCAGGAAGAGAATCGAGGAAGTGGTGAGCCCAAGCTGATTAATGCACCTGCTGGACCCTGTTGCAGCTTTATGCTGAGCAGCATCCTCATGCATGCTTTGCTGCTTCTGCTGCTTCTGTCTGTCTAGCTCTATATCTAGCAACAGCAGAGTTGGGCATGAATGCATACAAGCAGACCTCACTGTGCAAGACATTGCAGCACGTGCATAGTACTCGTGCTTGTCACTCTGTAATCTGCTCCTTGGCCAGTTTGAGCCAGGCATTCTCTTGCCGGTCTCACGCTGCAACGCAGGTATCACTACAGCTGAAATACAGCTGGTAACTCTGCAGCCAGACAGGTCTCGTGTGGTACTTGCTCCTGTGTGTGTTCACCCAAACACTCTGCACCAGCTTCATGCAAGAGCACCCACACACTCTGCCAGCTTCATGCAAGAGCGCCCAAACACTTGACCAGCTTCATGCAAGAGCACCCATGCGCTCTGCCAGCTTCATGCAAGAGGTCACAAGAGCTTGCTGTGCTGGGCTGTACAGGTTGCACAGCTGGAGGAGCGTCTTGCTGAGCTGGATGAGGAGCGTGAAGAGCTGGCCAAGTACAGGCAAGTCGACAAGGAACGCCGCAGCCTGGAGTACACCATCTACGACAAAGACCTGCATGAAACTCGAACCAACCTGGACAAGGTATGGTTGTGGTTTGCCAGCCCTCACATAGCAGCTTGCATGGCTTGCTGTTGCTTGATGCCTGCTGATACTGCAACAGATTTGTGACTAGTCAAGTAGCTTCTCAGCTGGGCAAACTGACTGCTGCCCACTGCAGAGCTGGATTGCAATGCTTGGCAAGTCCACACACATCACCACAGTCTATTGCAGGCTGCACAGTGTTACATCACTTCACTTGTGCATTACTTTGAACTGTATGCAAGTCTTGTTCTTCCAAGCAATCAGCACCACCTGTTTGTGTGTGTCAAGCTCTTGATGTGTAGTCACAGCTGGCAGGGTTGCTATTGTGTTGCGTGTTTCAGTGCTTGTACAAGGCATCTGTTGCCTGCAGCTGGAGAGTGAGAGGCAACAGGAAGCTGAGGAGGCTGCCAGGGTGCATAATGAAATGCAGGAAGCTCACACACGCCTGAAACGCCTTGACAAAGACCTCAAGCAGCTGACCACCCACCAGGTGCATACCACAAATGCTTAATGCCCATCTGTCTGAAGCATTGAAGACAGACTTCGTATACCTACTGCAGCTGCTGCATTGTCAAGGAAGCCTGTGAAACACAATTGTCGTGCATTTGCCAGCGCTGCTGTTGGCAGTCCTGTTCTGCTTTTGTTACACACATTGTTGCCTGGCAGTGCTACTTTGTGGCATGCACATCTTTTGTATGCTTGTGTAACAGTTCCAGCACTCATGGTCAACTGTGCTGTGGTGTAGGCCAGCCTGAAGAGGAAGTGGGAGGAGGTGGGTGAGGAGAAGGCGGAGGCAATCAAGACACATGTCAAGGTGGACCTGGACGTGAAGGATCAGGAGGACTTAGCCAAGACAGATGCCAAGACACAGGTCAGCTCTGCTGCAATGATTGGTCAGCAACTGCTCTTTAGCCAAAAGCCGCTCAAGGCAGCTTGCTGCTGTGTAACTTGGGCCTTGTGGGGAGGGTTGCAGCAAGCTGCTTGTGCAGAGACAAGCCTTGCCTGCTGACAGCAAAATGACTGGCAAAGTGATGCTTGTTACCAGTGCACGACACAATCCTGTGATGGGCTTGGCAGAGGTTGCTGTGCACAAGCAACTCATGCTGCATGCAGGGCGCCAGCTGGCAAAGCTTCATAATTGTTCTTTTAGTAGGCTGTGCACGTGCATTGCTTTGACAGCTTGTCAGGATGATGTTAAAGCAGCGTTGTGTGTACTCTTGCAAAACAAGCCACAAGAACATTTAACCTGTTGCTTTTGCAGCAGTTTAGGATGCTCTGCAGATCACACCCTGACAGTAACTTGCTGTGCATCAGCCACATCTGCGGCGCAGATGGTCTGGTCCACATGCAATTGGATGTGCTCTCACTGAGTGCTGCTGCTTATGCTGTACAGGCCCAGTGTCAGAAAGACCTGAAAGGTCTCGCCAAGCAGATTGAGTCCAAGCAGGCTGATCTGGAGAAGGCTCAGCTGGAGCTACAGCACCAGCAGAAGACTGAAGCTGCTATGCAGAAGAGGATCGGGGAAGCTGAGCGGCGTATACAGGTATGCAGGGATTCGACTGTCACAAAGGAGCAATGATGAATACATATCAGAGTGTCCAAACGTGTGACATGTGGTGCATAGCATAGGTCATCCAACTGCAACTGATTCGGCAATGCCCATGCACATTGAAGCTGACTTTGTGAGCGTACAGCCTGGCTCAGTGTAGAAGTTCAATCAATCAAACCTTGTGATCAGAACCCACAAGCGGTGTCAAAGTATCCATGCAAACTGCCTGTGCCTTTTGATTCCCATCAAGCATGCTTGGCTACCATCGACCCAACATGAGGCTGCAATTAGCGATATTTTGTTGCACCCCCACCTGCCGCTTCTTCTTCCAGCCCACAAGATCTGATGAGTCACGTCTAGGTCTACAACACATTCCCAAGTCATGTAATATTCCACAGACATGTAACACTGCATTTATCCCACACCTGTATGATGGCTTGCAGTCTCTTCATGGGAAGCAGGGCAAGAAGTGGAGCTCCAAGAAGGAGAAAGATGACTCACTCAATGCAGAGGTGCACCAGCTGCAGGAGACCCTGAGCAAGCAGCAGGACTACACACAGACTCTGCAGACTGAGGTGGCGCAGCTCAGCTCAGCTTGCATGGACAAGTCTCAGGAGATTGGTAACCAGCAGGCCGCCATCAAGCAGCGTAAGGACAACCTCACTCGCTGTGACAGGTGAGACTTCCAACATCACCCCTGCCCGAGTTTTGCCTTGGATGCGCAACCCAGACAGATTGTGACTGCGCAGCAGCAAAGTCCTGCATGGAGCTTGTACAAGTAGCGGTTGCATGGCACTCACTGCAGTTTGTACATGCAATGTGCAATGTCAATGGATCATCGTTCAGCAAGATGAGTACATCGTGCTGTGTCAAGGCCACTGGATCTTGTGACTGATTGTGTGCCAGTTGGACGCAGGGAGCAGAATGAGCTGCATGAGCGCAGAAACAGCTTGCAGAATGAGAAGAAAGAGCTCTGGAGCCAGGAAGACAGCGTACGCAGGTACAGACAACTTTGGCACTGCTGCCGGAAGCCACTCGCCACAAGCCTTGTCATACTGGCTATAGTGCTCTGACTATACTGACTATAACTCACTCACTATAGTGCTCCTAACTAACTGACTACAGCATGCACGCACGCACACAATTGCCAAGTCACAGCTGCAAGCATTGCATGATAGACGGGAGGCCACAGACATGTCCAGACATGTTCACTATACTGACCTGTTTTCAGCTTGGCCTCATTGCTCTTGATATAACAGGGGACTTGTCAGTTTCATGACAAGCGCATCATGTATGATCTTGGTACCCAACAAGCTCTGCCCTGTATGCCATGGCCTGGTCAGAGTACATCTTCAACAACATCTATGATGTTTGGTTCCTGCTATGCTTGCTGCCATGTGGGATACACAGCAGACCCAGCTGTTTGTTTCCAGTAGAAGGGAGCACCTGTTTCCAAACAAGCAGGCAGCAACTCCTGTGTACAAATTTGGTGCAGGCAAACTGATGAGCTGAGGGGTGAGCTGGTACAGAAAGAGCGGCGGCTGGAGAATGCCATTGCCAGGGACATCAACAGAGGCCTGCAGGCTGTGAAGCAAGTCACTCGCACACACAACATACAGTGAGTGCTTGACTTGTGACTTGTTCCATGCCATGGCTGCTGTAGCTTTCCTAGCCTTACAGTGATTACTTTCCTGAAGATGATACTGCATTCATGTCAGCATTGATCTGAAAGAAAGAAAGAAAAGAAAAGTTTACGCTTTTCAGCGATCATAACGGGCGCCTCCTAAGGCGGTAGCCCGGAGCAACATTGATCTGTGGTGGTAAATGCGGCAGAGCACTCCTGTATTGTCTTTGTGCAGCATTGTGCTACAAGTGAGACTTGAAGCTTTGCTGGTGTTGGTGTACAGCAGTGTGTGTCAGTCTGTGTCTGCACTGCATGGATGTGAAAGCCACTCAGCATAGCCACATTTGCATTCTTTAGCAATTGCGGTCCAATGTTATTTGTGGCTTCTCTCACAACCCTGTTTGCAGGGGTGTTCATGGAGTGTTGCTAGAGCTGCTGAGCTGCAATCCAAACCTGCACACAGCTGTAGAGGTGACTGGGGGCAACCAGCTCTTCCATGTAGTGGTAGACAATGACACCGTGGCTACCAAAATAGTAGAAGTGCTGACAAGGGACAAGATGGGACGAGCCACATTCCTGCCACTGAACAGGATCAACCCCTCTGATGTGAACTACCCTGAGAATCACGGCTCTGATGCTGTGCCAATGCTCAAGCTGCTCAAGTTCAGCTCCAAGTTTGCTCCGGCAATGAAACAGGTGAGAAGCTCTGATCTCGTCAGGAGCGAGGCAGCATGCATTGTCAGCTGCCTGTGCCCAACTGCCCTCAGAGTCCTGTGAAGTCAGCACTTTGTGTGTAGGAGCTTGGCAAGGCTATAGCATGCCAGGACACAATAGCAGATGTTGTCTGCCTGTCATGCATGCATGCACGTGTGTGAGTGTGATATGGGCAGTGCATGTGCAGGTGCTTGGCAGGACTATAGCATGCCAGATATCGTCTGCCTGTCATGCATGCATGTTTGTGTGTGAGTGTGACATGGGCAGTGCACGTGCAGGTGTTTGGCAGGACCATAGCATGCCAGATATTGTCTGCCTGTCATGCATGCATTTGTGTGAGTGTGACATGGGCAGTGCACGTGCAGGTGTTTGGCAGGACCATAGCATGCCAGATATTTTCTGCCTGTCATGCATGCATTTGTGTGAGTGTGACATGGGCAGTGCATGCGCAGGTGTTTGGCAGGACCATGGTGTGCAAGGATGTGGATGTGGCCAACAAAGTGGCACACCGGGACAACCTGGACGGGGTAACCATGGCAGGGACCCAGGTCAGCAAGAAGGGGGTCTTCAAAGGAGGCTTCCACGACCTCAGCAGGTGTGTGTTGTGCAGCGTATCCTGTTGAAATATACGTCGTATGGACAGGGTGGCATGTTCTGCTGCTTCATGCCTCCTCCTGTCATCGGTCACTGATGCAGGAGTCTCTTATAGTTTTCTTGATCTCAAGAGTGCTGACCTGCTGTCATTCACTCATTATATAAGTGTCTCCTGTAAGATCAGGTGTGTACAGTCCTGAATAGCTCCTTGTATCAGGCCCTGTTCTGGCAGTCAGTGTACCATCAATAATGTGTGTTGATGTGTTTCTACACCTGCACAGACATTGCTCATAACCCATCAGAGCAAAAGCCTGTCTGAACTGTTGTGACGAGCAGCTCTGCACACGCTCTCAGCTGGTCCTTGCCCTCTTGACAGCAATGCATGTGCAAGCGTTCGGTACTTTTTGGACCTTGAAGAAGTGTTGGATTTGCCTGCATGAGTAACTGCTGCGTCAGCTGAGTGCTGAGCACTGAGTGCTCACTGCAGGTCAAGGCTGGACTTGATGAAGGCCATCAAGGATCTGCAAGAGCAGGTGGACAAGGCAAACGATGGCGCAGAGAAGCGCGAGGCCCAGGCCATGCAAGTGGAGAATGACCTGAATGCTATCTTGACAGAAATGCAGCGCCTGGAGCCCAAGCAGCACTACCTCAAGTAACGCTCTCTGCTGTGGCACTGCATGCTCACATTGCCTAGGTCATGCAGTCCTCACAAGCAGAAGAGAACAACATGGCCTACAAGCAACCCAAGATTGGCAATCTTAAGCAGGTTACTGGATATGCTGTATGCAACTTGTGGGATCTGCAGGTATCTGATGTGAGTTTGGTACAATCCTATCAGATGTGCACACAGATATGAGCTTTCTGTTCAGACAGTCTTGGCCAGCGTGGGCTGAACGAGATGCTGTGCTGGGCAGCTTCTTTGCCAACACTGTGCTGTTGTACACAAGTTGCCACAGTGGGCTCATCAGCACAGGCCTTAGCTGTCATCAGTTGCTGCTTTCTACCATGATCAAGGTGTACTTGTAAGTGTGCAACAGTCATATGACATGGCTTGCAAGCAGGGGCCAGTTTGCCAAATCAACTCACCAAGAGGGTCAAGCCAATATGGGCTTTGCGACTGTCAGCTGCACCCAAGACATGCATAGCACAGCTACGCTGTTTTTGGACCACAGACTTTGTCATTCCAGCCGTGTGGCTGGCCATGGCTGTCTGTTGCTTGCAGGATTGGCATGGCACAGCCTGGAAAGCAACCTGAAAATCCTGACTCAGCAGGAGGGCAGCTTTGACAAGCAGCTGGGATGTCGCAGGAAGCAAAAAGGGTCTGATGTGTGGCTGCTTACTTATTCTGACAAGGTTGACTCAACAGGAGCGCAGCTGTGACAAGCAGCTGGGGTATGGCAGGAACCAAATGGGTCTGGTTGGTGGCTGCTCACTGTCACAATCACTATGTTTCTGCATTTGCTTACGGCTGTCTGTTGCTTGTAGAGAGGGCATAGCACAGCTGGAGGGCGACCTCACAAGCTTGACCAATCGCAGTAACCAATATGGGTCCACTTTGTGGTGGCTGCTCACTGTCACATCCACTATGCCTCTGCAGCTACTCACGGCTGTCTGTTGCTTGTAGAGAGGGCATAGCACAGCTGGAGAGCGACCTGGCAAGCCTTACTCAACAGGAGAGCAGCCTGCGCAAGCAGCTAGGACATCGCAGGAACCAAAATGGGTCTAATTACTGGCTGCTCACCGTGGCTGTCTGTTGTTTGTAGGGAGGGCATAGCACAGCTGGAGAGCGACCTGGCAAGCCTTGCTCAACAGGAGAGCAGCTTGCGCAAGCAGCTGGAGCAGAAGGAGACGCGGCTGCAGACGGTTGAGGCCAACATACAGGAGCTGAAGCAGAGCGTGCAGAAGCACCAGGCCGAGCTGCGTACTGAGCTGCACAACCACCTGTCGGCTGTGGAGAGGCAGGAGCTTGCTGACCTCACTCCAAGGCTCAAGCAGCTGCAGGTTGGTTATATAACTCTCTGATTTCTGTCATCATAATTGTCATCATCATTCTTGTCTTCATCATCATCATCATTTTGTGGTAGACGCCACATCACATGGGGGTCATGCACGCATTGCATGAAATGCAAAATTGTTGCTTGGTAGCTGTCTTCTGCTGACATGATGCTGAAAGCCCATGAGCACATGTGGGTTGAGACATACTGGTCATTGTTGAATCCAACTTAGAGTGTCCACCACCTGCAGTCATGATCATGCAAAGCAACGCAGCAAAGTGGTTTTTCACAGCCAGTGTCTGTCTTGTTGGATGAACCTCTGTCACAACAATCAGAGCAAGGTGGGAGTAGTGCATGAGTGCATGTGCAGGAGGAGGTGGTGAGGGTGAGTGGGCAGCGTATGGAGGAGGAGGCGCGAGTCACCGAGCTGCAGGATGTGCTCAACACCAACCTGCTCAAGCGTCGCCACGAGCTCACTCACCGCCTTGAGCAAGCTGATGTCGAGGCTGACAGGTGAGCATGGCTCTCTGTGTGCGTGCGCATGTGTGTGTGTGTGTGTGTGTGTGTTGGTTGCTGTCATCACCATGTCTGGCTAGTTGGGTTGTCATGTGTGTGTGTGCAGACAAAAGGCAGAGACAAGGAGAAAGGAAGCACAGGCAGGCAGCGAGGTGCAGGACACCTTTCTGTGATCACCTCATCTGGCTGATTGATGCGGCTTGTAGGTGCAGACAAAGGCTAGAGACAATGTCAGATCAAGCACAGGTTGCTGAGGCAGCCGTCCAATGAAGGGTATGATATATGGCTGCCTGATATGTCATGAGTGTGTGTGCAGGCAAAGACTGGAGTCCAGGAGGAAGGAAGCACAGGCTGCTGAGGCAGCAGTGAAGGAGCTGAATGAGAGGTAGCCATTCAATGAAGGGTATGACATATGGATGACTGATATGTCAGGTGTGTCTGTGTGTGCAGGCAAAGGCTAGAGTCCAGGAGGAAGGAAGCGCAGGCTGCTGAGGCGGCAGTGAAGGAGTTGAGTGAGAGGGAGCGCAGGCTGGAGGGGGAGTTGGAGGAGGCCACCAAGCAAGTGCGAGACCTGAAGGAAGAGGCTGACAACCTGAAGGACACAGAGACTTCTGAGGCCCAGCATGTGCAGGTACAGCTACCATGTCAACACCATGTTGCAGCTGTGCATTGCAGCTGGGAATGCTATTTGATTGTGTTTGAGTGCAAAACTTGTTGGAGACGTGACCAACATGCCTGTGCGTGGTGATGCCCCATGTGTGTGTGTGTGTGTGTGTGTGTGTGTGTGTGTGTGTGTGTGTGTACGAGGGCAAGAAGGGTGATGCGCCTGCTCAAAAGACTGCATTGTAGCTTGTGCCCTGGCATCATGCGTATTGGCAAAACAGCCTGATGCACCTGGTCTGCATACGCACTATGGCAGTTTGCTGTTCGGGGAGCCTGCAGGCCTCGCATGCTTCCTGCGGATCAATGCTGCAGTAAGTATCAACAAAAAAAGGCAAAAGCCTACCAGACTCTTATTCAGAGCTTGTTTGTATGAACCTCCACAGCATTGGGTTGCGTATACTGCTGATGCTTCTGTGGCTGTGACCAAACATGCATGCAGGACAGCATCAAGCCTCTGAAGATGCTGATAAGCAGTGAGCAGGCAAAAGCTGCCATCAATTTGACATAAAATTGTGCCACGGTGTCGAGCGCATCTGCCTGACTCTTTGTACATGTTGTTTGGCAGGATGAGCAGAAAGCTTTGGAGACGCTGATGAGCAAGCGCAGCTCGTTGCAAGGCAAGCGCACAGAGCTGGAGCGCAAGATCAAGGACTTGGGCAGCCTGCCATCTGAAGCCTTTGAGAAGTGGCGTGACCACAGCCTCCAGGAGCTGCACAAGCTGCTGCAAAAGGCCAACACACAGCTCAAGAAGTTCAGGTGTGGATAATAACAATAACAATAATTTTGCTTTCCAGCTCGTGATGAGCTAGGTGCGTGCGAGACAAGTCTTGTCTCTCCAAAGCAGTCTGTCTTGTGCATCTTTATAAGGCCTATCAGATGTGGTGGTTGACATGCATAATGCCCACATGCATTGTGCCTTTGTCCACAGTACATCTCAGCATCACTCCGCATCCCAACTTGTCTAGTTGAAACTTGTCTTGCAAACAAGCTGTGCGTATCATCAGCTTTGTGATATACAGCAGAGTGACAGCCAAAACCAGCTCAGCTGTTATATAGCAGTCCTGCTGTGGCTGCTGACTAAGGGTCACATACGTCTGCACTGCATCTGCTGACTATGCGCATCTTGCTGCAGTCATATGAACAGGCAGTTCTTGCACTAGATGCGCAGTGTCTTGTCCTTGCTCTCTCAGTCAGAGCCTCAGACAGGCAGCCATATGGCAACACATAGCAGCTTAGCTGGTGCAAAGGCCTTTGGTTATTGTGTCTGCTGACTTTATAAGTGTGATACAGCCATCTGAACCAGTACACAAACTTGCCAGTGCAGTTCAGCTATCAAAGAGGACTGTTTATGCATCGGCTGACAGGACTTATGTCTTGCAGCCATGTGAACAAGAAGGCGCTGGACCAGTACACCAACTTCACAGAGCAGCGGGAGGAGCTGGCCAGAAGGCAGACTGAGAATGGGCGCGGCGAGGATAAGATCAAGCAGCTCATCCAGACCCTGGACATGCGTAAGGATGAAGCCATTGAGCGCACCTTCAAGGTAATCACTCTTCATGACATCTGTAGCTATGCCTTGCTTGGTGCATGTCAAGTTTGCATCATAAGCCATAGTACCTCAACCGGCTTACCATGTAGCAGAATGTAATGCAGCGATAGGCTTCCCAAACAGCTAAAGATTTGAAATCCACTTGACTTGTAGCCTTGTCTCGGCAGTGATGGCCGGTGATGGGTCCAAATGGATAGACAAAGGAGCAAAGCATGATGTCTGGGTGACGCATCATGACTGATGCTTGCTTTTGTCTTGGAGCTTATTCAACTTTGCCTCAGCTTCGCAAGCTGTAGTGCATGTCTCTGTTGCATGGATACATGTAGGTGATGACGTCCTCGTATACTAATGCTGTCTTGCTATTCAAGCAGACACTTGGAAGGTGGCTGCCTTTCTTGCATTTCACGCCCTTTGCACCTTTTTGCAGAAAGCTGCCTGAAGAGATGCAATCTTCAATGCCCCCAGCAGGCTATGTTGCTCAAAGTGGCTTTGTTTCTTTCACATGAGTCCTGTAATCCATTTACATTCACTTGAAACATTGTTCTCTCAGCTGCACAAGACATACCATCTGGAAATGCAGCATTGCAGCTGTGTCTTGCTGCCTTTACGACAGATCAAGCAGGGTGTTTGTCAGGTGCACTGACTCTGCTGAATGTGGTTGCAGCAAGTGGCCAAAAACTTCAGGGAGATCTTTGGGGAGCTGGCCCCCGGGGGGCGGGGGGAGCTGGTCATGCAGAAGCGCCTGCGCCCTGACCCTCAGGATGAGCCAGAGGCTGAAGAGGAGGAAGAGGCTGGCCCCAGCGACAGACCTGATGCCATGGAACGCTATGCTGGAGTCAAAGTCAAGGTAGCAATTGCTCAAGCTGTGACTCATGGAATGGGTCAGCATGGCCACCTTTAGTAAAAGTAGTGTTAATGCTTGCCGGCTTGTGATGAGTTAGGTTCGTGCAGGACAAGACTCACCAGCCATGTCTGCACGGCTGCCTGCTGAACTTGAAAGTCATAACATCAAGACAAGGCCTTGTACATACAATGGCTGCTGCAATGACAGAACGTTGACAAGATGACGCAGTTCATGCAGACATGGGCTGTATTCAAAAGCATCAGGAGATTGTGCACAGCATCTCTGGCAGCATTGCTTTGCCTTACATTGATACTGTTGTGCAGTACACTCAGCAACAACATGAAGCACAACATGACACACATACATGCATGCAGGTGTCATTTGGCAGTGGGGAGACGATGGCAATGAAGCAGCTGTCAGGAGGGCAGAAGACTCTGGTGGCTTTGGCACTCATCTTTGCTATTCAGAGATGTGACCCAGCGCCCTTCTACCTGTTTGATGAGATCGATGCTGCCCTGGACCCACAGGTTAGCATGACCTCAAGTCGTCTGTGCTTGTGGTGCTTCTTGCTGCAGATCAGTTTTATATGTTGTTGTTGTTGTTGTTGTTGTTGTTGTTGTTGTTGTTGTTGTTGTTGTTGTTGTTGTTGTTGTTGTTGTTGTTGTTGTGAGAGAGCTGCACCCAATTGTGGCAGTCCTCTGTACATAACACTGCAGTCTGTGTTGCAAAGTCTTGGTCGTTTGCATTGCTTCAGCAGGGCACCTTCAGCACTGGTTCAGATGGGCGTGCCATGCAGCACGTCACCGTCTTGCTGAGTTTGAATGTCAGCAGTTCCTTTCAGAGTTACTGCATGTGGCTTAGCAACATGTGAAAACCAATGAAAGTTATTGTGCATGGAGCCTGAGTCTGCACAGATTCTCGTTCCCATCAATACTGTTATGTACAAACAGAGGTTCCTCCACAGGTCCCCCTGGGCATTGTGGGGTTGGCCTGGGGGCCCCAGGACACAGTTCATGACGATGCAGAGACTACGACAATTTTTTGGTCCACAAGGGTGCCTGTGTGTCATGCAGTATCGGGCAACAGTAGCCAAGATGCTGGCCAAGCAAGCCAATGACCCTCGCAACCCTGCTCAGTTCATCATCACCACCTTCCACCCTCAGATCATTCATGAAACTGACAAGGTGTACGGAGTGTCACATCAGAATCGAATATCAAGGTAAAACGACTTGATCACTCCTTGCAGTTTATTGCAAGGCTCTGACTGTCAGGTGCAAGGCATAAGTCTTGTTGCTTGTGCAGCAGCTTAATGATATATACAGCTACTCACAGGCGCTTCATGATTGTGTAGGATTGATGTTGTGACCAAAGAGGATGCTCTGGACTTCCTGCAAAGTGAAGAAAACAGGCAGAAGACAAACGAATGATGCAACATCTGCCTAACAAAAACACTGCAGAGTAAACGTAATGCCTCTGCTTGGTCTTTTTCTGTTCAAAGTTTGCTATAGCAAAACACCAATGGATATGTTACGAGAAATGGTTTGATGCAACTTGCTTCAATTAAAGGATTGCAATCTACAGTCTATGGCTGCTACTGGTTCATTCATCCTGGACTCGTGCATTTCTGTGGCGCATCTGCAATGGACACTGTGTCAGTTACACAGCCTGATAGAGGCTGTGAGCTGACTGCTTGGTCTGACTCATGCGACACACTCATTATGGGTGTGAAGAGCAAAGGCTGAGCTCGATACTGTCTGTGTGAGTGGGGATACAACTAGGATTCCATTGCTGTGACCCTCTTCTTCGGCTTCTCCACAGGTATTCGCAGCTTCTGCTTGACTGCCTTCTCCTTCGCCTGGACCTTTTCCTTGACAGGCTCTGCCTGCTCAACTGCCATAGGTTGCACGTCAGCTTCTGCCTGAGCTTGTTGCTCTCTGTGCAACCGGGCGACAGGAGCCTCAATGAGGTCAATGCCTGTTTCAAGCTCTTTCTGGTCTGCTCTGTTCTGTTGCTTGGCAGCACGCTTCATGCGAGCTTCATGGAAACGATCGTGGCGAGCCACACGGACCTGCATTGATACAACAGAAAACTTGCTGCAACATGTTCTTGTTGTGCAGCACTCCATCAAGTGCGCATGCAACAGGTGACATAGAACATAAGCAAAGTGCTTGAGATAGTGATAGTTATGTATTCTTGTGACATAGATTAATGTGGTAATGTAGCTTGTCAGGGCTTTGCATACCTCTTCCACCTTCTGCATAGCCTTTACAGACTTATGAACAAGCTCTCTGTTGTATTTCACAGGTTTGTTGCGCTGTCTTTCCATCTCAAACGTAGTGTCCTGCAAAACACAGCTCGTTTGCTCGTTGGCTGCAGGCTTCAGAGTGAGCAAGGCGTGCAGCTTTCATCATGCGGGAAACAGATTCAACATACCTCAGCCAGTTCCTTGCCAGCAAGCTTTCTGTACGCCTTTGTCCACTTGACCTTCCTCGGATTTCGCTTCATTTTGAAGTTCTTGTGGCATTTGCTGCGGCAGAAATTGAAAACCTGCAGTAAGGTTGCACAATCTTGTCAGTATGTTGCCTTAGGCTGCAGTACAGGAGTTGCTGCTGCAGCTTCTGAATCCGTACCGAAGCATCATTGCGGACGAAGCTGATTCCATGTCCAGGATATATTGTGCTAGAGCAGAACCAGCACTTCTCCAAACGCATGTCTGCCTAAAGAGTAGCAGACCACCTTTGCTTGTGTTGACACGTCCTTGATCGGAGAATACGCGGCTGCACAGCTCGCGGAGCAGACTGTACGCGGTAATGCAAACGGCTAACGCTGCTGAAGCAACACAAGCACGCACGGGGTGGCACTGCAAGCGTACAACTCCTGTTTCGTCGACTTTGCTTGTTCAGGCGGCCAGGTGAGTCATGTGCCTGTTTAAGCATATGCCACACGGGACGTCAACTGCAATTGAAACTGCGAGCGTCGACGGGATGCTCTTGAGACCCCTGATTTCGAAGATGCGCGTCTAGTCACTTCTGAGACAACGCGTTACGACAAATCCGTTGGGACTCATTCGACATCAACGGTGTGAGTAGTGTGGGCAGTAGGTTGACGACCATGACTTTCGATGGCCTGGTTCCGGAGGACTTTGAGGAATTCCGATCAGTAAAGTTTTGGGACGGCTTTTTTCAAAAACGCAATCGGAAGGCCTTCGAGTGGTATGGAGAGTGGAAGCAGCTGCAGTCTTTGGTGTGGGGTGCGTGTGCCAGACCTAACAAGCAAATTTTGATGCTGGGCTGCGGCAACTCCGATCTTTCGGCTCAGATGTGAGCATCACATGCCAGACAGTCGTCCAACCTTGAACTTTGCAAGGGATTAATGCTAAAGGTGTCTGCTTGCCCTGCATCTCAGCTTTCAAGCCTCACTGCAGGTATGACGCTAGCTGCCGCTCTATTACCAATATCGACTTCAGCAAGATTTGCATCAAGGAGATGATGGTGAAAAACCTACGACAAAGGCCACAGATGAAGTGGATTGTAATGGACATGACACAGATGACAGTAGGTTATATGCTGTCATCGACACTGCTTTCGCAAAAGGAGAAAAGTGCACGATGCAGTGCTCCTATGATGCATGCAAACACGCATCCTGATGCCTGACTCACAGCTCATGCATTCCGGATCGTACGTTGTCCAGCTATCATCTGCAAACATGCATACACACCATTGCCTTGTCAGTTGTATGCTGGCATGCCAGCATGCTTTTTGGGTTGCAGTTCAAGGATGGAAGCTTCCACATTGCATTTGACAAAGGGGCTCTTGATGCTCTGATGGGAGAGGATACAGATGCTGCTGGACTAGCTGGGGGCAAGCTCCTATCAGAAGTCAAGAGGGTGCTTGCCAGCTGTGATGGCCAGTACCTGTGTGTCACTTTAGGCCAGACTCATGTCTTGAGTGAGCCCACTATCCATTCTGTTGCTGTCTCAGTTGCTGTCTCAGTGGCTGTCTTAGTGGCTGTCTCAGTTGCTGCCTGAAGTGCAAAGTGCTCAATCATGAAATGCAGCACAGTTGCTGTTTGCACCACCTCTTTCATTGGCCATTTGCTATTCCCAACATGCACACCACTCATTCACCTCATTCACCGCTCATTCAATATATTTCTCTCGCTGAGCTGGCTGGCCTGTTTACCCATGACACATTGCAGCAAAGGTGCAGTCATGCAGAGTGCTGCTGTGTCTTGCAGCCAAGCTGCTGTCATCATTTGGCTTGGGGTGGAGCATAGCCATTGACAGAGTCCCACCTTCGCCTGACATGGCAAAATCGCCACTGCAGCCTCTACTAGTCACAATCATGCGCATTCCCCAGCCCACATCCAAACAAGAAGATCAACAGTGGCAGCAAGAGCAGCAGCAAGACGAAGTGGATGGTCAGATAGATGACGTCCATTCTGAAGATGGGCACAGTAGTGATGTTGAAGGCCAGCAACCCTGTACAGCAGTGCCTTTTGTGCAATTATCTTTTCGGGCTGAGGCAGGAGTGGTCAACTCTGAACAGCTGGCTGATGTTATCAAGGTGCATCCTTGGTGTCTTCTGCATTTGATTACAAGCTGTGTAATCACAGCTTTCTGCAAAGGTTTCACACAGCATTGGCATGAGCATATTTTACAGCAGCACATTTCTGCATGCAATTGGTTTCTGGTCTCTGCGGGTGTCAATGGGACCAGATTGTTATCCCTGTCTGGCTTTTGCACCTGATTTGTGTAGCTGTGCATTCAGAAGTAGTGTCAGAAGGCTGCAGTTAGTGACCAAGAAGAAGGTGTGTATATGCAGGTTGTGGAGCAGGAAAACAGGCTGAGAGCATCAGGTCGCAGAACACAGCCTGACAAACCCTCTCTGCCTGATGTCAAACCTGCAACTGCTCAGTTTGATCAGCTCAAGCCCGGCAGGCGCTGTGTTGTGTCTCTGCCACAGCCTGCTGCAAGAGTGTCAGGCACAGACATGTCATCACATGGCAATGACGAAGGCAATCATTCTGCTAGGTTCACTGCAGCTGTGCTGGATGTGGATGCAGCCGTAGCAAAGCAGGCTGTGCGTGATTGTGCTGTCTTTATAGTGCCTCAGGTGAGCCTCACTTTTTCTGTGGTGAAAAGAAAAGAAAAGAAAAGAAAGAAAAGAAAAGTTTACCCTTTTCAGCCATCGTAATGGGAGCCTCCCAAGGCGGCCACTTGTTTTGTGGTTTCTCGTTAGCATGAAGCCATATGCATCTCTGTTTTCTCTGCAAGCTGCATGCAAGAGGCTACACTGTCATGTCACCTGTCCTAAGGCTGCAGCAGAATCTGTTCTCAGAATGAGTTTCCTGAAAAGATGAGGAGCCAGGTCATACGTGCTCTGATATCATATGCACAATGCAGTCTGAAGTCAACACAGATACATCAACCCTAAGGTGATGCAAGGGGATGCGAGTGTAGGGGCGTGAGCATGAATGGTTGTTCTCCTCCCCCGAGGGCCAAGGGCAGGTGGCCCAGGGGTGTTCTGCCAAGAGGGTCATTTTGGTGTCCCTCAACAGAGGGCACATCTTTGGCGGCATGAAGGCAGTTCAAGGGGAGCTTTCCCCTTTGGTCATGGACCTGGCTCCCATTGCCAGCCGCCAGTTAGAAGCTGCCATCCCTTTCATGACCACTCAGGAAGGCATTGGCAGCAGGTGGGGTCCATAGCATGCATTCATTCATTCATCTTACATGATGAAGGGGCCAGCGAGACTGAACGCACCTGAATGCATTTAGAAAGAATCAATTGCAAACAGATTGTTTGCAGCAACGGTGGCATGAGCTTTGCAGCATGCACAGTCCTGCAACCATTTGCCTTTTGTTTATACAGCTTCAGGCGCTTGTCCGCATTTTTATAGAGCATCATCATGAGTAAGCCTCTTGATGCCAGAAAGAGTTTGACTGTTTGACAACTTTAAAGAGGTTTATCCATGCTACTGTGCCTGGCACGCGCTTGCAACAGACTTGCTTGCCACTTACTATAGCAGCAGATACTGCAGCGGCTATCAGAGTCTGCCCTGCATACTGCATCGTTCGAAAAACAAATGTGAATTTTCTTTATAACTTTGCATCTATTTCTTTGACATTGGGGTGCAGGACTGTGCTGGAAGAGGCTGAGTCAGCACTGACAGGCCGTATCAGCATTGAGGACGTCACAGTGCAGAATGACGGCGCCCCTGACACACTGCTTCGGCGCATGGTCTTCACAAGCAACAGAAACCTGGTGCAATCTGAGGCTGTCCTGCGCTCCTCAATCAAGAATGATCAGACCACAGAAGCCTCACCAGCAACAGAAGCTAGCGAGCGCAGTACCGGTGCTGCTGTTCCTGGCACCAGCACAAATGGCACGCTGGGCAAAGCAAAGGGGAAGGCTGCTAAGCAGGCAAATTCAGGTTTCGAAGGGCTGAGTGCTGCAACCCATGGGACCCAGACTTTGTCTGTGGATCATAGTCATCTGGCATGTGACTATCACAAGGGAATCGTTGCTGGATTGTCACTCATCCAGCCCCACCTGATCACCCTGGCACGAATAGCACAACAGGATTCTCAACAAGCTTCACAGCAATCCAACAGCCAACCACACCAACAGGACCAGCAGTCAGCAAAGCCTCAGGACGTTTTGGGACAGAGTCAAGGGGGGCCAAGCTCAAGGCCCCAGGCTATGGTTGTGGGTCTGGGTGGGGGTGGCCTGCCTGTGTTTCTGAACAAACACTGTGGCATGGATGTACAGTCAGTGGAGCTGGACCCTGTTGTAGTGGACCTGGCTCGCCGTCACTTTGGCTTTGCTGACTCAGCTAGTTTGCAGGTAAAGCTCCATTTCACTTAGCTTACTGCCTCATTCCTGCTGTTCAGCTGTTGCATTGTTGGACATGCTGTATGTCATGTGTGATTGCGCCCCAGCTGGCTGCATGTCTGTGGTGCTATGTTGCCACCTGCCTGTCAGAGATTGAAACATGGGGTTTTAGCAACACGCACAATTCTTATGGCTGCCGGAAAACAATGCAGCTTGCACAAGGCATGGCACAGAGCCCTTGCATTACACCAGGTTTGCATTGAGTCATGTCAGCAATACTGAGGTGGTGACGCTGGTATGCACTGCAGGCCACCGTAGGGGATGGACTCGAAGCAGTTGCTCAGCTAGCTCAAAGTTTCAGCTCAGGCTCTCCAGCTGACTCAGGAAGCATGAGTAACGACCCATCAACTCCTGCACAGCTTCCAGAACAGCACGAACAAACAGGACACAGTGCTGACAGCAAACTCCGTCAAAGTCCACATGGTGCCAAGGCATTGTCCAGGCAGCAACTGGATGTGCTCATTGTGGATGCTGGGTCAGGAGATGCATCAGTGGCAATGTCATGCCCTCCTGCAGCATTTTTGGAGCCTGAGTTCTTGCAGCATGCAAGGCAGGTGTTGAAGGGGAAGGGCATGCTGGTTGTGAATTGCGTGTCCAGGGCTGCAGAGCCCTACAAGGCTGCTGTCAAGGCTCTGCAGGTTGGATGCTTGCTCACTGATGCAGAACTTAAGCCATGCAAATCATGCAAATCTTGCACAAATCATGCAAGCCATGCAAAGCATGCACAAATCAAAGCATGCATCTGTAGCAATGCCTATGCTTATGAATCTCAGCCCCAAGAGTACTACTAAATATGGACTGCAGACTTGGGATGCATGAAAAGCATGGTTCAGTGTGTCATCTGTCAGGTGAGCACTGACTCTTCAGCAAGACTGCGTGACTGCTGCATGCTCCACCTCAGAGCCATATTTCTTGTGTGTGGCAGAATTGTGTTTCAGAACAAAGTTTGCCTGCTGCTTATACACAGCTTGTTGTTTGTTGCAGGCTGTATTTGCAGAGGTGTATGAGCTTGATGTGGATGAGGACGTCAACAAGGTTCTCTTTGCACTGCTGCAGCCATTGCCAAAGCCTGATACAAACCAAAGCAAAGGCAACAGTTGCACCAACAAGAAAGGCAAATCAGTCACTATGCGGGCTAAAACAAGTGGCCTTTACCAAATTTCATTCCCAGTAGACGGCTCAGCCAGTGCGCTCAGTATATTGAGGCCCCGTCTGCAAAGCATACTTCACAAGATATCCATGCAGCGCCTATCAGAGCTGCAGGCAATGCTACAAAATCTTTGTTTGATCAAATAGAGCTCTAGCGGCTCAGACAGATAGATGTCTGTGTGCTGTCAAGTCTTGATGCTGTTTGGATGCAAGGCAACAAACCCATACTGCTGAGCAGGTGTTTTCTGCAAAATATACCACACTCTACTACTGCAGTCTGTTTGATCTGTACAACAACACGGCACAGTGTTGCACCACCAGCTCATGGTAACGAACCTGCGTTATGTTGTGAACTTGCAGGAGCTTTCTGGCTGCAAGGCAGTCGATCGCTTTGCTCTAAGTTGGTGCGCAAAGTACCACGTCAAGACTGTGCATCGCGGCGACCCTGCCACAAGAGTCGGACAATGCGCATTCGACGCGTACCAAGCAATGCCTGCTTCGCTGGGCCTGTGCCAACTTCCAACCCATACCTGGAAGGTGCAGTGATGCCTCGCCCGAGGTTATTAACCCAAATCGGAATCTGGGTCTTGTCAAGTTTTCCTGTGCATCCTTGGATTTCTGTGCCAAGAAAGGGCGAATACCCTTTTTGGCAAAGATGACAAGGATGCACAGGATAACTTGACCGTCGAAGACAAGGCGAAATCCGCCGTTAACAGCAATTATCATTGCTGGAATGTTTTGTTAACATTCCCCTATAAATGCCTAACCAGCCACCTTGCAAATTTGGCGGAATCTATTACCAGCCACCTTTGAGGCTTAGTCATTCCGTATCCCACAGCTTGCACGGAGCCTACCGCCATTACACGGAGTAGTACGACGCGCGTGAGCTCATCTGATCTCAGGCGGAATCCTGAGCATGCCCCTCAGCATGACCCTGAGCATGCCAGTGCTCATTTGTTCCCGGTGTTAGCCAGCTTACGGCCAATACTACCTTCTGCGCGGCAGTTGCTGGCGCTAGTGTCAGTGACTTTCCTACAGAAGTATACTAGCAATTGCAAGAGTGGTGCTTCACAAAATGCTTGCACCATTGTGCCGCAGCAGGGCCAAGTCTAGAGATGACATCATGGGGCTGATGCATGTAGTGTATTGTGGGGAGGATGCACTGCCATTGCAGCTAGATACAGAACTGTAAGCTAGGTGGTTACATGCATGTGCACACATGACAGAAGTTCATATCTTGGATCAGGCAAAGCTACATAAGTCAGACTTGCAGGATGAGTGCTCAAGACATATGGGCACGCAAGTACCATGAATTGTGGGAGAAGCTTGAAAAGAACACCAAAGACTCCTTTTGCACAGCATTATGGAAGTGGCTGGTAGTGACAGAAAATACTGATATTGTCATTGCAATTGCTGTCTAGTGCAATACTGGATCCTACACACATGTGCATTTAGCCAAGCAGGGTCTCATTGCAGGCTTGGTGTGACAAAATGCGCTTGGACACTGTAATGCACCCTGTCACAAAGTGTGTGATCTTTCTTGAGGATCTGCTGGCCGACATGGTGGCCAAGAAGTCAAAGGATCCATTTGGGACAATCAGGGTTGCTCGCAAAGCTCTGTCCAAGATCAGGTGTGTCTTGATGATTGTTATCTGATGCAACTCATGATGAAACTTTTCTTTGCTTTCTCAGGGAGTTGCAACGAGGGGTGCCTCCACCATATGGAGAAGCCTTCAGCAAAGAAACACTCATCAGATCAGCCAGCAGCAAGGCTTTTGCAGCTACCACAGAAGCAAGGATAGGTGGGTACAAAACCTGTTGCAGCCATCATATTGTCTGCTTATCTGACGCTCTGATTTGTACAGACCCTGACACTGATCCTCTGAGAGATGGGTTTCAAGCCACTAGTCTGGACCAAGATGAGGTCGAGCGTATCTTGGATGCCTGTATCAAGCACAGCGATCACTGGAGCGGCTTCAAAGTTGCTACCATGGTGTTGCTTGGGACTGCAATGGGCTTTAGAGGTGCTGCACTGCTGTGATTAGTGCATCTGCAATGACTTGTGCTCATGAGCAAAGTTTCATACTTGCTAGGTGATGATCTCATGGATGCAAAACCAAGCCTCCTAGCCCTGACACCCGTAGTCAGAAGCACACCTGTCCCTATGCAGCCCATCACATGGTAAGGACCCTCACACTCTTGTGCAGCCTGCTGTGATATGCAATAAGTGTTCACTCATCACCTAATGATGTCGCTGCAGCTGGCAAAGTGAACAGCTTTGGCTGGCTGCGGTACAGTGGCTTTGTGAGGCACAAAGAGCCTCATCTGGATGCAGCTGGAGCCCTAGCTGATCTGCTTGTGTTTACCCTCAACCTCACAGGACTGGATATCCTGCAGAAAATAGAGGCTCAAGACACTACATGGTAATACCATTGCACCAAAAACAATATTGCTAGAGTCGATCACAGTTGCACTCATTGAGGTGTCTTAGGGGCCTATCGCGTGCAGGTGGAACTACAGGCTTCTGTTCAAGGTAAACTCTCCTAAAGCTAAAGCCAACAGATGAGGTCAAGAACATGTTTTCTGACAACAACAAGCATTGGTGACAGCTGTCTGTGTGACTGTTACTTGTAGGACTTGTATCATGCAGACAGAAAACAAGATCGCACTGCTCTTGCTAAGCCTCTGCAAAGTATCTTGCAAGAGGTGGAGGGAAGCCCAGTGATCAAGACAAAGGTGTTGCACCTATTCAGGTTAGTGTAGTTGTGTATGCTCATGGCGGTAGCTCCAAAATCTGCAACAAACAAGTCAACATAATATGGGTTAAAATATGGGTTAAATGTGGGTTAAAATATGGGTTAAAATATGGGTCAAAATATGGGTTAGAATATGGGTTAAACTGTCCTGCAGGGATAGTGGAGTCATCTTGTTAGCAAGCGGTGGAGCTGGTAGCGAGCTGTTGAGCATTTGGGGTAGGTCTTGTTGACTGCATATTTAAGTGATGTGCAATGCACAGAACCCTGCAATGCCTTGATGCAGGTCATTGGGCTCGAGGGACTTTGCAACAAGCCTACCTGGAGAAAAACCCTCTTTCGGCACTTGTGGCTTTTGCAATTGCTGGTGGTTGGGACCAGACATCTTTCATGAGACGACACTTCTGCGGACGAGCACTGGTAAGGACAAACCTTTGCACATGCAGCTCAGACTAGCTATGCCATGTGAGTATGCTGCAAAGCTCATGTGCTCAGGAGTCTTTACCTTGATACCTATAATGACCACAGGTGTCAGTGCCAGAGCAGTGGACTGACAGCCTGTATCCAGGGGCACGCAGACTTCTTGAGGATGTCAAGATGAGAAATGCCAGGCTTCAGTCTGGCAAGCGACAAGCAGATGACAAGATCTCTGACAGAGCAGCTGAGGGCTTCTTGCAGACTGTCTTGTACTCTGGCATTTGCTTTTGGCAGAACCTGCCATTCAGGACACAGAGGTGAGAGTGTCTTGCAAGTCAGCTGATTTATGCTATGCACACTTTGGCAGTCATAGATGACGTGAGGCAGCAAAGCAGAGCAAGGACAGATGCAATAGCTAATTGTGATCATCGATACCTATGTATGCAGGTATGGCATGGCCTATGCTTTGCATAGACTCCCTGCTGTAGCAAGCATTATGCTCACTCAAGAGTATCTGGAGTTTGCTCAGCAAGTCATGTCAAGCCATGACAAAGCAGACAAGCAAGCAGAGCTAGATGTTTCTGCTAGTATGGGGGAGATGTTGCAGGAAATGCAGGCTTGTTTGACGCAACTGTGTGGAAGCTCAGCAGTTGGGGATCCAGAAGCAGTAGCTAGGATGATAGCTGAGAAGATTTCAGCCAAGAACATCAGCCTGGATGCAGGCCTTGCCTCAGAGGACTTAGGGGAAATACTTGCCTTGTCACCACCAGCAGCCAAGCAAGATGTCATCTTGCCAGACATGCCAGCTGATGCAAAGCGCCTCAAAGCCAACCTCATCCAAGCCCCTACCTTGTATGATACCAGCGGCAGCATCAACACTGTATTGTTGGCTTGGCAAGAGTGGAACTCTGGCCCAGCACAGACCACCATAGCTCAGAGAGTCTTGGAAATCAAGGCTCATAAGCACATGTCAATGGGCAGGCGTAATGTACATTTGCACAAGAAGAACAGACATCTACCTCAGCTGATCGAGTCTTTGATTGGCACAGGAGCCACTCCCATACAAGCTGTCAGTCTCTTGACACACATTGCAGATCACTTTCAGCTCACGTTGGACCACATGAGGGAAGGTGCACGGTTGTTGTCAGGCAAGACAGCCAAAGGCGACAGCGACAGATTGACAGCAGAGACAATAGTGACCCTTGAGCAATTCAAGGCAGCTTTGGGTTGGGCATATGCTCAGGCTTCTCTGCCCCCTCAGAGGGGTGTGCCATGTTCAACTCGGCTTCATTTGTCAAGCTTTGACGAGACAAGGTGACTTGCGTCAAATTGGATGATGGAACAGTATGTACATTACCTGCAGGGCTTGCATTTGATGCATTTGCGGTATTCAAGCTTGTTATGCTATCAACATTGCTGTTCTTTTCATTTGAGCTTCCTGCAAGAGCACGACTTTGAGGAGCCAAAGCAACGCGTCGTGCCTCTCTTTGTCTCCGGCGAACTTGTGAGCGCCTGTGAGTGGCCTTTGTGCGTGCCATCCTACACAAGTTGTGAAATGATTGCAAACAGATGTACCCAAAGGCTTTCGCAACGTCTCTACGATGCATCATCACAGATTGATCAATTTTGCATTGGAACATGGTTGCCATCAAGAAATCTTGGCATAGAGCATAAAGCATTTATGGCATTGTGTGACAAGAGCAGTTTGGTCTGCAAGATGCTTACGCACAACTACATTGATGCAATCATTCAGTACAATGGTAGATTCTTATGTCCAAGATGCCATGATTACTCAGACAAGCTGAAAGCCAATGTCAAAAGGCACTTGCAAAAAAAGAAGCCATGCACACCAACAACTGCAGCAGCTGGTCAAAGCAACCCAACTCATGACAGCAGTGTGCACAATCAGAACATCACGAACAACATCAGCATCACTAACAACGTCAATATTGCCGTCCAGATACAGCCATACAATCGAGCACAAGACGACACATGGGACAACTTGTTTGCAGTCAAGCCTTTGAGGACTATTGCACAACTGTTGGGATGTGATCTAACAGATGCTCAACAAGCACTGCTTGCTTGCTTCAAGTTTCAACACCTGAACATGGATGCACCAGAGCGCCACAGCGTGATTGTCAAAGATGATGCACTGAAGCTGTACAGCATTGACAAGTCTGGTGGCTGCAGCTGGCAAGAGGCCAGCACACAAGACCTCTGGGATGCCCTCTGCAGGAGACGGCAGGATTTCCATGACATAGATGTTCACCTGCAGGCAAAGATGAAGAAGCAGTCATATGCTGACTTGACAGAAGGGCTAGATGACATAGAAGATGTGACAAATGATCAT
>JAABUP010000976.1_pt1 | contig 61314 bp, 78 predicted proteins | sample 5559201 | NCBI WGS metagenome assembly JAABUP01 (sample SAMN10711887, study PRJNA513373) | rock metagenome | isolation source: Antarctica rocks | place: Antarctica | reverse complement strand
CGCCATCCCCACATACCCCAAATTTGTAGGCCTTTTGTATGATCACCAAATGGAAGCCGTTACATTCATTGAAGCATGTGTGGTGCCCCACCCCACCCCCCTCCCCAGTGCCCAACACCAAATTTGCAGGTGTTGTACTTTTGTATGATTACCAAATTGAAGCCGTCGCATTGATTGGAGTGTGTGTGGTGCAGGATCTGATCCGGCAGGGCCTGTTGGAGCCCCCCAAACCCAAGGTGAAGCTGAGCAACATGATGCGCGTGCTGGGCAGTGAAGCCACCGCTGACCCCACTGCTGTTGAGGCACAAGTGCGCCAGCAGATGGAGGACAGAGCACAGGTGTGAATTCGACTGTATGTTGAATGAAACAACGTTCATGTGTGTGAATGACATTAACATGGTGTTGTCATGACATCAAGTGACATGATTCACTTGCTTGACCAAGTACACCGCATTCCTGTGTTCCTTGTGAAGTTTGCCTGCCTGCTGCTGAGAGTTCAGAGATCAAGCTTTGTACGTTACTTCACCATTGAGCAATGACAGCATTTGAGTCTGACAGCTGAGGCAGGCATGCTTGCTGGCCAATTTGGTGTGATGATCATTGATTGATGTTTTAAAGTCTAAATGAGACCTGCTGTCAACACAACAAAGCTGTTGCTCGTACTTGATGCTGTTGTTGCTCTCATGGAATGGGGAGTGTCAGCTGTTGCAAACTGCCTTGCTGACCTGTGCATTCACTGGAGGCCCTGTGTTGTTTGTGTGATGCAGTGACAGAAACAGGCAAAAGAATTTTGCACCAACAACTGGCTCCAAAATGGTTTGACAGCTGTCAACCCATGTTTGTATGTGTCACAGGCACACGAGGATCGGAATCTGGCACGCAAGCTGACTCCAGCTGAGAAGAAGGAGAAGAAGCTGAAGAAGCTGGTGGGGGAGGCCAATGAGGGGGATGCCCCCCAGGTCGCCCTCTACAAGATCATGGACCTCACTAATCGCCAGCACCGGTTCAAAGTCAAAATGAATGCTCAGGTTAGTCACCTCTTACTGTCTCACAACATCCAATGTATGCCCATAACAACTGCCAGGATGAGTAGAGCATCAGAGCCAATGCACAGGTTGTTGATGTTCCTCGAGCTGTGTGTGTCTGTTTGAGCCTTTTTCATGCATGCAATTCATGGCATGCAATTCATGGCCAATTGCTGAGCTGACACATGTCTGCTAAATTACTCCACACAGCTCATTGCTTCTGAGCACATGTCCATGTCACTTGAACTTTGTGCCTAAGACTGATGCGCATCCTGATGGTTGGCAAGCCCTTGCCACAAGCACAGATCTCTGCAATGGGCACGCCCATTAGTGGTGGATATCTGCAAGCTGATTGAGCCCAGTTGCTGCTGGTATGAGTCACTGCCTCACAGCCAGTGGTCATGACTGCTGATGCTGGTGTGCATCTACTTGCTTGTTCTGTTGCTCATTTGAGCATGCATCCACCTAGCTTGGTATCAAGGGATTGATGAGGTTGATGTGCTGCAGGAGCTGCACATGACCGGCTGTATGCTCATGGCTGATGACTTCTGCTTAGTCATGGCTGAGGGCAGCCTGAAGTCGCACAAGAAGTACAACCGGCTGATGCTGAACCGCATTGACTGGAACCAGTCCCTGGAAGAGGAGCCTCAAGGTCACCTCCTGTGCTGTTCAGATTTTGGTACTGATAGTGTCAGTCTCAGACTACCCTGTTGCGGGCACTTTGTGACTGCACTGCAAATGTTACATTCACAGGGCCCATGCATGGTGTCCAGCCGAGATGTGCGGGCCTGGATGTGTGGTAAATTGATGTGTCGTTTACTGCATCAAACCTCACAGTGTAGTGCATCCTGTGGCGTCATGTCGACAACTCAGCATGTTTCATTGTATTGGTCGGAAAGGCTCTGGTACGCTCACAGGCTATCAGCGCTTCTAGTTGTGGCTCACTAGCAACAGCTAGAGTGGGACATAGATCAAGATGCCTTGACTTGACCTGCATGTGTTGCTTGCTGGCAGGGCGGCGGTGGTGTGTTCTATGCTTTCTGCTACTCATGCAAGTAGCATACAGCTGTTGCCTGTCCTGCCCAATTGGTGGCCGAAGGTCTCCATTGAGGCCAGATCAGGCTGCCTGGCTGACTGAATGATGTGTTCTGCAGAGTCCAAGCATAACTCTTGCAGTCTTGTATGGCAAGGCGTTGTTCAAGAGAAGGTTTTCCAAAGGTTTGACATGGAACTTTGCAGAACAGAGGCAGCAGCCAAAACCTTCCTCAAGCTCAAAGGGCTTGAGCACTATTGGGACCTAGCCAAAGGCCATGTTAATGAGTGAAATTCAAATTTCCGTGTTATGCACATGTGTGTAATGTTCTCAACATCACATTGCAGGGTCAGCATGGGATGGCAAAAACAGTGCAAAATAATATGATGTTCCCCATGTTCAACATTATGTACTCGTTCATGTGTCGTAGTGCAAACATTTGTCACAGTCATGTGTGCATGTAATGACATATCTGTCTCTAGAGAGCACAAACATTTGTCTAGTTTCTTAGGATAGGCCGCTCTAGTATGAATGTGGGCGGCAGCAGACATGGCAAACATCAGACAAGTCTATGTACACACTGACAGAGTGTCACTGCACTGTGAACATGGCACCAACTTCTTTTTGCATAAAGGCTCAAGCTCCCCTGGAGCTCCACGCAGGACGGTGCAAAAAATGGCCAAGATCAAGATTCCATATGTGCGCACATGCACTGTTGTACACATTGGCAATTTACATGTACATTGTTTGACTTAAACTCCTTAACAATCATCCGCAGTCCAAGCTGAAATCTGAATAGCTTTGGGGCAAATATCAAGGCAATTCAGTGCATCTATGAAGCTGCCGTCACAGGGTCAACAAACAAGTGCATTTCAACACATTGACCCAAGCTTCTTGTTCCATGCAGCAAGACATGGGACTCAGTTCAATGTCAACACTAGCGAGCCAGCTCTGCCCAGCACAGCTCTTCACGCTCCAGGCCATCGCAGGGCTACCCCGTCCCCCGGTCTCCAGTGATAGGCCTTTGACAGGGGCAGAACAAGCTGTATGTTTACAATCAGAGTGTGAAAGCGCCTGGCAGCTGCAGCACCTGTGGTCAGCTGTGCTGATCCTTGGAGGTGTTTGGGCGCAGCACATGCAGAACACTGCTGGCAAGCACTAATCTTACATCTACTTGTGACAGTCCAATAGGGCTGCAGCAGCACAACAGCTGCTGAGCCATGCTGGTTAGTGGTGCTGCTTGAAAGCCCCCCCCTGCCAAGAAAAGTGACTGTGCCATACCCTGAACATCAACAGCATTGCTCGTCACTGTCGACAGCATTGCATAGACATCACAGCTATACTCAGCCAGTGCAGACATCCCAAACTCTTGTCAGCAAGATGCGACCCACGAGGTGACATGGGTTGCAGCCAAGTGAGCACATGCAGCTTTGTCAGGAATTATAACAGCCCGGGCCCAGCATGATGACATGAAGCCCAGCAACTTCGTCAGAATAGAACAAGCTGATGTTGCTCTCACAGGACAATGAGGACGTGTGAAACCTGGTCTCATACGCCAAGAAGCCTAGCTCATCTTTCACAACTTCCTCTTGGTAGTTGCCTTCAATCACTTGCCATGGGACCTTGGCTGCAGAGCATTATAACAAGCGACCAAAGGAGCCCCAAATATTGGCAACTTGCAACATCTGGCAACTTCCTGAACATCTGGCAACTTGCTGAACATCTGGCAACTTGTTGAACAAAGTCATCTTTGTGCAATGCAGACGGCGACATATCAAAAAAGGATCTTCCTGACAGCAATAGCAGGACATGTGTTTGGGAGTGTTTTCTTGGGTGCAGTGTTTGTTGTTTTCAGGCTGCTGGAGCAACAGAGGGCATAGGAAACTCCAAACTTGAACCCTGCATGAGTAGTGCCTGTCAGAAGTTGTGCAGTGAGAAGCTGACGACAAGAGCCCAAGGGCGTTTCATCAGTGGAAGGAAGAAGCCATTTTGTTTTTGCCTGCAGCTCACTACTTCTCAGCCGTGTCTGTGATGCGCATGCAAAACAGGATGTAGCGCATCTGGGTAGCAACTGGCTAGTGGTGTGGTGTATGCTACACAGGCTCTGCCCATGTGCAGCTTGCCACTGAGGGTTGGCCACGGTTTGCTCAGCTGCCTTTGCTAATTCCTTGATAGATTGAATCTCAGATACACTTTCCCAAGGATGCACTGATTTGCAGAGCTTGTTCAAGTGCTGATTTGAGTTGTATGAGTCCTTTGAGTGCTATGTGTGGATGCTTGTCAACCGCTGAGGTTCTTCATAATTCCTTTGTACATCACTGCGCTTTACATCCAAGGCTGGCCAGCCTTGACAAGTATGTATCAGCAAATTGCCTGCAGTAATCTGACTGAGCTGCCTACTACATCAGCTCAAGGCAGTCATATATAAGGCTAGCACAACCCTTGCAGAAACCCTCAAGGTCAAGCTCAAGCCTCGTAAAAAAGGATCAGCCTCAAAGCAATATCAAGGTATTGTCTTGATCCGATCAATGAGTCATGGCATGCAATTTTTGTATCCACCGCATGTGTTGTTGCATTCTAAAGCAACAACAAGCTTCACATCCTCCCAAGTTCTCACGCCAGGTCCACAAATGTTGGTGCACAGGCTTGTGCACATATGATGAAGCATCAGGAATCCGGTCAGGTACATATCATTTGTCTTTTAGTTGCAGCAAAGTCATCAATCCATAGAGTGGTTAGTCACCTTCTATTTGCATTTGCCACAGCAGCTACTTGTGTATAAATACTATACAGGGGTTGAGTCAGCACAAATGATCACTTATAGGTGTAGTCAATATAGTGAGGCCGCGGACTACAATCAGCAGGACTGCATGATTGGTTGACAGTTAGATCATCAAGACACAATTTAGGCAAATATATATATAAGCTCTCAGCTTTGCACAAAGAGACACACCTCCCTGGCCCAGCACTTGCTGCTGTGCCGCCCTTCTTGTAATCAATCACCTCGCTTTGATACTTCTTGGTTCGCTGTGCACTGCATACACACTTGCATAGTTCCCTCTATGCGTAACCAAAGCTGCAGCTTGGGCATTTGCATCAATGTTCAGGCGCAACGACACCGTGAGGAGTGAAGCTCATTGACTGCTTACAGACACTACTTGTGCATGTCACAACAGAAACAGTTTGACAAATCATGTCATGCGCATGTGAAAGCAAACAGCAGCAGACGCTTAAAAGGAAAATGTTATGTGCACATGCAAGCAAAATAAAATCAGCGCACATTTTCAGTCACAATACATCATCAAGATATTAGTGTTCACACTGCAAGCCAAATTGCACAGGTTATGATGCACATCTGACATTTGGTGCATGCCGTGCCTCTGACATTCATGTGGCTTGGCTGCGGGCTCTGCACACTGCTTTGTGCTGTGGCCAGTGTATCTTCTGGCAATCCCTGCCACAGTATGCAGTCATCTTGCACCCGCTGCAAGCTCTGGTATGATCAGCCTTGCCACAAACAACACAGGGACTCAAGCATGTGACTGGTGGATCATCTTTGCGCGTTGCCAGCTGTGTTAACATGTCTTTGCGAAACTGGACTGCTTGAACCTCACACAAGCCGTGACCGCAGAGCGCAGAAACAGCGTCCAGGATGTGAGATTTTAGAAAGATGAAATTGTTCTGATACAAATTTGCTTCCTTGCCGCAGATGTGGCAGTAGTCACGGCCAAACTTGACGAACAGACGATCGAGTCCTCTATTCATGAGTTTTGCGACTATGGCTACTTGCTCGCCAACAGGTATGTCATATCCGTGCTTGCTGGAAGGAATGCTTGCGTCAAAGTCATCCATTCTTATGCCGTCGCGAGTAATCAACGCTATGTTGTAGCTGGTAGTATCCATGTTGCCTGAGAAGCAACCAGCTGTGCGAAACCTAGCCGCACTGGCGAGTCAATGAGTTAATGCAGTCCCCGAGAACGAATTTGAATAAGGGATGCATGGCTGAGGGATGCGCCCTGAAAGTGGTCCCGCCCCCTCAGCCCCTCAGCCCGAAAAAATTGTTTGCACAAATGTCCGCATAGAAACTCGTCTGCTCAGATGTGCCCACGACAATGTCACCTAAAACGTATTTCTGACAACAGGACAATCTTAGGGCTGCTGTTTTGTACTTGCTTGTCTTGTACATTTCAGCTTCGCTGTCTGAAATAGTGCGGGTTGCACAAACCTGCGCTGCCTGAGTGTTTCAATATGGACGGACACATCTTGATTTCCGGAATGTGCTCAACCACTGCAACGATTGAGCACGTGGACATCTGGAAATAGTAAGCAGGATTCATGGTTGAAGCCGATGCACAATATGCAACCACATGTATGTTGAAAGGTAGCACATCTCTGCTGTCACAATTCGTACAAGCGTTTGAGCAACACAGGTCTACACGTTGAAAGGACTAGTCTTTGTCAACTATTATTTCCGTGCGCCACAACACACCAGCCTCGTGGTACCCAGCTGAGGTATGGGGACAGGCATGGTCAGCATTGTCAACATGTCATCATAGGTTTTGCTGTCGCAACAAATAATTAAGGCTGCTGCAGTTTTGAGCAAACACACTGAAATCACAGCTGAGCCAGCCATAACAGGCAATGTCAGCACAAATTTGAATTTAAATGCAGCAGGATGAGCTTGTATTGCTGCTTTCGCGTTGGCTTGCTGGAATGCTGGTGTTGTGTGCTTTCGGTACAGCCTGCAGGGCCACTTTTCTCACCTCACCTCAAGGTTTCAAAACACTCTTGCAGTGTCGCACTCAGTTGTCATACCAGTAGAAGTGAATTCAGTCTAATAGAGCGCTGCCTTGCGACTTCCATCCTTTCTGCATCTCTCACAATCTATCCCATGTCCGGCTACACAGTCTGAAATGTCGTAGCCGGGTCAAATGTGCCACACAGTTGCAACAGCAAGCTGTTGAGCCCTATTCTAGCTGTTATCTGTTATGTAATTTTTGTCCACCTCAAAGCAGCCTGGGGCTCATTCAGCTGGAGTGTATTTGAATGAATAAGCCGTGTGTCAAGTCCAGTGTACATTTATTATAACGCATGCTACCAAACTGACATATATGACTCGTATTGAATATTTCCAATATCTGACAATAATATATGACAGTAAAGCTGCGTAGACCAGACGTGCCAGGCGATTTAGTGTAGTGGTTTATCACCCCAGACTTTGAATCTGGTGACCCGGGTTCGAATCCCGGAATTGCCTCTTTTAGCTTCACAGCTGTGGCGCCTGTCAACCATCGGCGCTTACACTATTGGATCCGACAGCATTATTCGCCTGCCCTGCTTGGTCACCCACAGGGCTGCAAAGGGATGTCCTTTTCGGTCTCGATGCAAATCGCTTCTAGACATCAAGGTCTTCCCCTAGGAATACCGGCAACACCCGGTGCGCGACATGGTACGCCCGCCTGACGCGCTGTAGGTCTGGCGGCTCTTTTAAGTTTCCTTTTTGGAAGCTCTGGTCTGCCCAAGCTGTCTCTCTTTCTGCCAGATGTTTTGGCTTTTCAAGTATGAACACTGCTTCATCCTGCGACCGACCATGCTTTGTGCCTGAGCTCGTGGCAGCTTAAGCTTCTATCAGATTGACCTAAGCTCAGCCTCTGATCCCTGCATGCCTGCTGACACAATTTGCAGTGACAATCTCATACGTACACACTGATCCGGAGAGTTCACCGAGCTTTGCTGAACAGAAGAGTGCAGTTTGGGGGACTGGTCATCGAAGAATCAGGCTTTGCAGCCGAAAAGCTGTCTCTGTGCCCATGCTGCCAGCCTTACGTCACTGCAGACTCGGTTCACGTGGGACGGGCACGGGCTTCATGCGCAGCAGCAGAGAGCAAATCACGCCAGACATATCCGAAACAGCTTAGGCTGCTTGATCCTGGCTAACGCCTAGCAATCGCGGTGTGTTGGCTCTGCATACTTGAAAGCCTCCTTGGTTTCTGACTTTGTTCAAGCCGTCAGAGGTCACGGGCGAGACGCTGCTGGCCTTGTCGTGCCCCAGCGGCCTTTTAAGTCTACAGATCAGAGCCATCTGTGCGATGCCCTTGAGACCAGGCTGTTGTGGTTTCGTCGCCACTTAGCCTGACTGAAAGGCAGTTTCTGCTGGGAGGCTGACTTGCCAGATTTTGCTCAAAATGGGTGAACAGAACAAAGTTATGATTGGCGACAAGTGCGCGGAAATCTATACCTACGAATCACAAGACTTGGTATACGCGATGAACTGGAGTGTGAGTACACAAGAGTTGATGCTCGATACGTGCAGCTTTCGGTTGCTAAGACCTGCTGCGCACGGTCTTGTTTCATGCAGAACCGCCGAGACAAGAAGTTCAGGCTAGCTGTCGGCAGCTTCATTGAGGAATTGAACAATCGAGTAGAGATCATCACATGTAACCACCTCTGCATGACAGACTCCTTCTGCTAATGTCAGTTCCTCTCAGCAAGGCAGTTCTTGAGCTGTTTGTGCCCCTGCAGTGGATGACGAGACTGGCAGGTTCAGCTCTGACAATCGTTTACAGTTCCAGCACCCCTACCCACCAACCAAGATCATGTTCATACCAGACAAGGAATGTAATTGTCCAGATCTTGTGGCCACAACAGGAGACTACCTCCGAATTTGGCACCTGACAGAGGAAGGCACGACTCTTCAAAAACTGCTCAACAATGTGAGTGGTCTGCGCTCCTCAATTGCCTCGTTTACATATTGCTGACCTCAAAACTAGGCACTCCATCAACATCGTGTATGTTGCAGAACAAGAACAGTGAGTTTTGTGCACCCTTGACAGCCTTTGACTGGAATGAGACAGACCCCAAGAGACTGGGGACATCCAGTATTGACACCACATGCACCATCTGGGACATTGAGGCAAGTTAGCACACATTGCATGACATTACCATCTGACATCATTGATCGGGAACATCACTGCATGATAGCTGAGTACCATCTTCTTGTTGGTGCATGCAAGAGCTTGCCTGCTCTGATGTCACAGGCAGTACACACCCTGTAGGCTATATAGCATACAGCAGCATCATGGAAAGTATACAAAGCATACCTTGGTTTCACATCATATTCTTGACAAGGAATGACTCTTGCTTTTCATGACACTATTTGTGACGAGGACTGGCGGGGGCAATTCCAAGTCCTGACTCCATTGTGCATCATTCCCCAAGATACACTCATTCCTGGCTTCGCACGATGAGCATAATTGATACCAGTTGAGACAAACTGTGCACAACTTGACGTCTTTCACCTTGTCTTGTGGCCAGAGGTCTGCCGTGCAAGGCTTGGGCTCTCAGCATGCCTTCATCGAAGCAACAGCTGGCACACTGCAGCAAGGGTTTGAGGCATACTCACCAAATGCCCTTTCCCCTCCTCACAAGTCCAGGATGGCTTGCAGCACTGAAGCACCGTCGTCAACACGCAAGTCTTTGTAATGTTGCAAATGTCATGTTGCAGAAAGGCATGGTGGACACTCAGCTGATAGCGCATGACAAGGAAGTGTATGACATTGCCTGGGGAGGTGTCGGCGTCTTTGCATCAGTCTCGGCTGATGGTTCTGTCAGAGTCTTTGACCTCAGGTACACTTCTTCTGCCTCGTTTTTGCGCCTTGCATGCTGAGCCGCTTTGGCAGAACCTGGTAGCATGTTGCATCAAGTGTGTTGGCACATTTGCAAGTGTCTCAGCTGATGTATGCGTCAAAGGATATGACCTCAATTGCCTTGTCAGCAATGTGCTGCCCACCGAATTTGCTGCGTTGTCTTGACAGAAAGTGCTAGCTCTTGACATGGGGTGGTAGTGCAGCTTTTGATTCGAGACAATGCAGTCTGTCAGATTCAACTGTATCATCATACATTGCTGGTTTGAGCGTCTCATTAATGCTGCTGGCTGATGTACAAGTCGCCGCAGGCCTATGCTCTGCAACAAAGGTTTTATTGCCAACATCAGCAACCACAGCAGATGACAGTCTGCCTGGGATCACTCTGCAGGTTGCATGTGGCACCTAAGACTTCTATTCTTGCAGGCAACAATATGTGTCATGCTTGCTGCTTATCTGTGCACAAGTAGTCTCAAGCACATGCCTTTTCAGTAAACCTTGCCATCTGTTTCATTTCATCTGTGAGGCTGTTTTGACTGGACTCGTATGTGAGCAGGGACAAGGAGCATTCCACAATAATATATGAGTCGCCCCAGCCTGACACCCCCCTGCTGCGGTTGGGGTGGAACAAGCAGGACCCCAGATACATGGCTACCCTGCTCATGGACTGCTCCAAGGTAGTGGTGCTGGACATCAGGTACAGCCTTCCTGCACAGCTTAATTGTGGTGATATGCATCTGCAAACTGGATATTTATTGCACAACAGTTTCCCATTGTAGGTCTGCACTGGTATATGTTATGCTATACACTGTTGCATGTGAGATACTTGTGGTTTTATGTCAGAAGCAATGTTGGGATAAGAGGGTTCCATGGACAAATGGGGCAGTTGTTCTTTGATAACGGTAATCTACAACACATCATTTGTATCATGCGCTTTGTTCTTGCCAACCTACTCCAGTGAAGCATCCCTGAGACAGTGGTGCCAGCTATACATCTCTAACAATGCAGTGATCTACACACCCTGATGATACACATGGATGATGATAGGTGTGACCGCTTCTGCATCACTGGTATGTGTAGCAGGGTACAATGAGTTACAGGTAATCTCATGCGCAATGTGGGATTTTGCCCTACAACAGTATGTGTCTCTGCAGGTTTCCCACATTGCCAGTAGCAGAGCTGCAGCGGCATCAAGCCTCTGTGAATGCCTTGGCCTGGGCACCACACAGCTCATGCCACATCTGCACAGCCGGGGATGACTCACAGGCCTTGATCTGGGACTTATCATCCATGAGTCAGCCCATGGATACTAGCCTGGATCCCATTCTGGCGTATAGTGCTGGAGCAGAGGTCAATCAGCTGCAATGGTCTACAAGTCAGCCTGACTGGGTTGCAATATGTTTTGGTTCAAAAACACAGATTCTGCGCGTCTAGATGGGAGGACACTCAAGCCATCCGACAAGGTGCAATCCACTTTGGCTCCATGTCACAGCTTCCCGTAGTAAAAAAGGACAGATGTACTCAGCCACCAGGGCATGGAAGCCTGAGCTGGAGTGAGCAGATTGACCTTATGTACTGGGCATATTGTGTTGTGTTTGGCAGGTTCAGTAGAAGACCTGCTGCTGTAGCAGCAGCAGGTTCTATCATAAGTACTGATGTGTGTGTTTGACAGGTCACTACTTTGCTGCTGTTTGTCTATTGTTTGATTTGTTGGGTGCACGGGCTAACCCGGTAGTGCAGTGTGTCTTTGCATGATCAGAAAGCTCTCGCTGTACACTTGATCCCAGAGACAAGTCTGAATGCGTCAGTATATATATTTTGTGTGTCACATAATGTTTTAGCTATCGTCAGACGTTATCTGTACTGACAGCAAGACTCAATGTGCACAAGGGCACTCGCTTTGTATGCAAGTGTACTACAATTTCGATATGTGCGTGCTTTAGTAGAGCTGCAGGCGTCTAATACAGGTTGTTGCAAAGGACTTGAATGTAGTCTTGCAGTGGACAAGTATTAAGACTGAAGTCACAACGAATGCACCTTGCCCCTACCTGTTCAACTGTACGAGCCAGACAGAACAGCTGTTCTACAGGCAATGTAATTGATAATAAAAAAACACCAACAGCTGGCAAAAGCAAATCGTTACATACTACACTGCATGAATTTGGCAAAGCTCAACGCCCTTGCTGTATCTTCATTTTCTGAAATCTGTGAGCACATCTACTGTTGCTTGCAGTCTGGAGGAGTCTCCTTGTCAGCACCTCCTCTCTGCACTCAAAACAACAAGGTTCGTGCAAGGCCACTGACAGAACATGGATGGACAGACTACTGTTGCTTGGACACAGCAATCTGTCTAAAATTTGTGTAGAGCTATGATCCTGAGGCACTGTCTGTTGAAGATTTTGAACATGCCTAAAATTGCTGAACAAGGCACATCCACAATTCTGCAGGGCAAGTGCTTGCTATGTCCTCATCAAGTACTTATGTGCACCAGACAAAGGCGCTTTTTTTGTCAGGCTTTTTTTGTTTCAAATGGTATTTTTGAAGGGACACAAGGTTTTCCAAAGGAAAACTTACAAAAACGTAGTTTTTGTTAGAAAACCTTTTTGTTATAGAGGGATAGGTTCTTCTTTTTTTGTTTTAAGTATTCAAACAAGATACTTTAAACCTGGCCCTATAAACAAAAAACTAAAACAAATAGAAACAACAATTATAAAAATAGTTTCTTGCTGATTGACCAAGGCAGCACAAGACACAAATTGAGATAAGCGAGCCCAGCATGCTGACACGAGCAACGATGCACAGTACATGACATGAAATGAGGGTGAGGAGCAGCAGCTGCAGAGGATTTTTGTCTGTAATTGCGACGGTAACTTGAGCTTACCGCTGCAGCAGGCTTGCCCTTCTTGCCGCCCCTGCCCTGTGAAGGCTTAGCTGGGGACTCCTCCTCTTCTTCATCATCATCGTCATCTTCATCAGCAGCGCTCTGTACCAGCTGTGCAATGTCCTGCACATGCGCACAGACAGTGCTGATAAGTGGGTGTGACGCATATTTTTTGTGGCATTTCCTGACTGCAAGCTTGTCAAGCATATTCAGACGGACAGTGAGTAGATTTGCACACAATTGTTGCATGTAATAAACAAGAGACTGATGAAACACTCCGTTTGGCTATGGCAACGAGGGGCGCCTGCCTTGTCACAACACTGCAGCAACCACATACATGAATGCAGGTTTGCATTGTGTGAGTGAGCGGTGCCATGAATGTGCCAAATTGAAGCACACAACCAGAACGAGCTGATGATCCTGTGCCTGAGAAATGTCACCGGAGGACAGTTCATGGTCCCATCAAGTACAACTTACACTGTGAAATCCCAGAGTGACATGTCATAACAGGTGTTGGTCTTGCACCTGCTTTGTGCATCATCAACAGCATTGCAATCTTATACAATGTGTTTGACAGCGACAGCAGCACATGCACTGTAGCCTGTTCTCACAGGCGCCCTCACCTCATCATCCTCCTCATCTTCTTCATCTAAGTCATCTTCTTCATCGCTGTCCTCCATCTGGGCCTCCCCAGTGAACCACTTGATGGCGTAGGGGATGATGTCATCCCTCAACAGCTCCCTGCACACCGCAACGTGATCATTGTTTCACGCCAATGATCAACAGGCAACCTCCTGGTGCATACAGATGTGAGATGCTTAGCTGCAGAAAGCTCAAGCTGCTATTTAATGGCGTGCTGTGTAATGAAGCAACTGCATGTTTTTCAGTATCATGGGCCATGCACACAAAGTTCAGATGAGCACTCCATTGTCACCTTACTATATCACATGATCAGTATGCACAGTACTGATCAGTGCCTAAACACCATGTGGTCACTATGCAGATGGTGTGATCATCTTTTAGCCTCCAGCGTCAGCGAGAGGCCATAAGTATCTCAACACCATGAGGTCGTTGTTTCACGCTCAGGGTGATTCTTAACCATTTTGTGTCTGTGAAACCTCTTGCATTATGTTTGAATGATGCTCTTAGACAAGGGCTGACTTGCAGAGCCCTGCGACAGAGTGGCATTGGCATGAGATTCTGATGTGCTGTGGATGCGGTCAGACCTAAACTGGTCAAGTGCTTGTGAAGTAGACTATGAGCTGACTCTGAATCCCCTGGTCAGACCTCAATTCAGGTCTGACAAGTGGCTCAGAATCAGCTCATAGTCTACTTCACAACCACTCAACCAGTTTAGGTCTGACTGCATCTACAACACATCAGTAGCTACAAGCCTTTCCGTGGGTCAGCAGACTGAGATTGTGCCCTGGCACGAGCACTCTAAACGGCAATACGCCTGCACTGATCACGTTGCTCTGACTTCAAACTCAATATCAAATATCAGCAGCAAGATCGGCATCAGAAGTCAGCCATAAGAGAGTCAAATTCCTACCCTAGCTCATAGTCCTTCTCTAGGGCACTCTAAAAGGCAAATTGCCCGCATTGATCACATTGCTCTGACTTCAAACTCAATGTCAAATGTCAGCAGCAAGGTCGGCGTCAGAAGACAGCCAAAAGAGAGCCAGATAGCTACCCTAGCTCATAGTCCTTCTCTAGAGCACTCTGGAGCTCATCCATGCCTTCCTCAGTCAGCTCACTCTCTGTCTCAGGCACCGTGGGGGGACTAAAGAAGTCAAAGAAGGTGGGTACCCGGGTGCTCCGCACAGGGGGCCGGGACTTGCCTTTGGGCGCCTTCTTCTTCTGAAGCTGCACACACAGCGGACAGACTGAGCTATGCATTTCAGTGTGCACTATGCATGGAGCGCTTCAGGACCATGACACAACAAACGCGTCTGGTTTACTACAGTATCAATATTTTCCATTCTATGGACACTGACGCATGTCAGCAATGGCTCATGCCCATATTTGATATTTGGCCTTGCATTTGGGATATTCTGCTCTGTAGACCATAAAACAAATCGACAAAGTAGACCAGAAAACAAATCAGCAAAGCTAAGTGACCAATGTCAGCATGTATATTTTGGTTATGAATGTGCATTCAAGGTTTTCTGCCCTGTAGACCAATAAAACAAACCAGCAAAGCTAAGCGACCAATATCAGCATAAATGATTTGATATCTAAATTTGCATTGAGGATTTTCTGCCCTGTGGACCATAAAACAAATCAGCAAAGCTAAGGGACCAAGTCAGGCAGACAGCTTACTTTGACACCAGGGTTCTTGCCAGAAGCCCATTGGATGGTGGTGGCAGTGGCTTTCTGCAGCACGGGGTCTGAGGCATCATCACTGACCATGTAGTATGTCTTTACCACCTCCTTGTTGCTGAAGAAGGGGTTGTCGCTGAACTCAAATACGATCTTGAAACCCTGTGTGACAGCAACTCAAATATGAACTTGAACCCCTGTGTAACAGCAACTTAGATATGAACTTGAACCCCTGTGTAACAGCAACTCAAATATGATCTTGAACCCCTGTGTAACAGCAACTCAAATATGATGTTAAACCCCTGTGTGACAGCAAATGCGTGGTCATGTTCAGACTGAATGGCTTGTTGCTGAACTCAAATATGATCCTGAACCACTGAGTAACAGCAAAGGCGTGATCATCTTCACACAGGATGGCTTGGTGCTGAACTCAAACATGATCTTGAAACCCTGAGTGACAGCAAGGCGTGGTCATGTTCTGACAACTGAATGGGTTGTCACTGGACTCAAATAAGATCCTGAATCACTAAAACATCTCCAAAATGTAAAAAAGCGTTTTTACTGTCCCCAGGTGTTTCTGAGTTTAGATTTCCAGTGTAGGAATGACATTTCTGCATTAGAATAGACGTTTTGGGGTTGAGCTGTGTGACAGCAAAGGCGTGATCATCTTCACACAGAATGGGTTGCGGTATTAACCATTGGAGGCTTCTCCACAAGCAAGCAAGGTAAGCAGCATGTGATGTGCCTGAGTGTGATGCAACCTTGAGGTGTTGCATTGAAGAAAATAATTTCCATGTATCACAGCATGCGCAAATATACCGAGCGCACCGAGGGGGGTTGCTTGTGAGTTCTCACTGAATACTTGGGGCAGTCACTTCATCAAGTTGTAGCCAGAAGGATGGTGCCACTCAAGCCAAGTTGCAATATAATATGGCAAACACAGCATTTGACTGTGACAACAGGTTACCTTGGGACCCACATCCTCATCATCATCTTCTTCATCATCCTCTCCATCATTGTTGCTGGTGCTTACATCTTCCTCATCACGCAGGTTCACAGTGCGGATGTCCACCAGGTGGGACAGGATGGGTATGTCCTTGTCTTGTATCTGCACAACAACAACACTTATAGAAAAGAAAAGAAAAGACTACGCCTTTCGGCATCAGTTTAATGAGAAGCCAAGAACAACACTTATTCCCACGTGCACTTGTTTGCCAGCCCTTGTGGCTGACCACAAGTATTGTTTGCCAGCTGTTGTGGCACATCACAAATATTGTTTGCCAGCCGTAGCTGGCTCATCACAAATATTGAGCTCTTTGTCGGTGTCACAGACAGTCCATTGCAGGTCATGGGACCAGCATAAAGTAAACACTCTTGTCTGAAATGTTTCTTGACGCGATATCCTTATGCCTTACAGATGCACCGCAGGGTCCACATGGCTGCTTGATGCATCTGCTGTTGAACAGTGCAATACGATTTAAGATTGTGCTCAGATCTTTGCGTGCAGTGCCGCGTTTGAGAGTGATGTACACCCTACAGTCTTCATTGAGTCAATGGCATACACACTGTCAAACTACAGTTTGAACACTTGCTAACAATGCACAGTGTCAAGGAAATGCAGCAAACACATGCATTCCTCATCAGAGCAAGAGAGCAAAAGCAGCCCACACGAGCAATACTCAGACTGACCTCTTCATTCCAGCCCTTGTGTGATTGCAAGACATGCATCCAGAAGTCTGGAATGCCCGACACATCGCTCTCTGGCTCTGCAGACACAGCCGCATGTAAACAGGGGTGTGGGCATCTTCATGTGCCAACAATGCAGAAATCGGGGATGATCTGCGCTTTGCTTTGCCTGTGTGTTGAGGTGCCTTAAAACCATACATTAGAGGACCGCCAATGGAAAGAATAAGATTATACATTGATATGGAGCTCAGCAGTCAAATCAAGCCTTGTGAATGCAGATATAGCATCCTGTACCAACAAGATTCTGGTCAGGCGGCACATTGCCTCTAAGTGTCTCTAAAATTGAGTAGCATCAAAGTGTGTACGCAACTCGCAGCTTGAGTAAAGGTGGTGATCCAGGCTAGTCAGGCTTCCAGTCAGGATACTTATCGTCATTAGGGCCTGCTAGGCCATTTGACTGACTTTGACGGTCTTCCACCAGATGCATGAAACAGACAAAGAATGAAGCAGACAAACATTATCAGGAGGAGTATGTCCATATGCATCAATTCCAGGCATGCATTGAACAAGCCTTGACTGTATACCTGCTTCCTTGCTCTCATCTTCTTCTCCGGAATGCAAAGCATCGGGTGCCTCCTCCTTGCCTTGCACAATTGCTGCACGCTTCTGGAACAAGGGATCTGCAGTCAACCAGCTATGCCTTGTGGCTCATGTGAGGTGTGACATGTTTGAGGCACAGCACATTTCCGCCAAACATAAAGTAATGCTGGCGGGAGGCAGTGTAATGCAGCTACTTAACAGTATGACAAGCCCAACAAGCAATTGAGTCGACCTGTACATTCGCATTCTCACAAAAGCAACTCTGAAAGATCAGAAACTCACCCCACAGCTTTTCATACTTCCTCTGGAGAGCCACTTGCTCCTCGTGTAGCTTCTCTGCTAACTCATCATGCTGGTCTTGTAGCTCGCCCAAGTATGCAAGCCTGTTGCGCAGAGTCTTGGGCAGTGACTCGATTAGACCACTGGGCTTTCCAATCATGCCCTCCAGGTGACCCTGCATAAGAAAGTATTGCGTTGGTTGATTACAGAATTTCAGAACTTCAACCCAATGAAAAGCAGCCACATAACATACACAAACCCAAACACACTCAGGCAGGTCAAGTGCAGTGTTGATGTGACTCTCAGTCAGTAATGTAGGAAGCGTGAGAGCTTGATCAAGTTGATGACCTACAGCATACCTGCAGAGCACTGATCAAACTTCCCTGGCCTGAGCCCCCGGACAACAACTTGGCCGCCAGGGCTGCATTCCACACAAGCAGCCTATGTTAGCTGACGGACTTGCGACACTTGCTGGCTGACATAAGGCAGGTGCGACACCAGCGTGTCAAACAGCTCAGACGGATTAAAGACCATGCTTGACATCGTGACATGCCTGCGATGTGATACAATAGTATGCCATACCTGGATCAAGCTGATATGACGGATCGCTGCCGTCTTCAACGCCAATCTCCTCGATGACCTCTTCAGTGTCCTCCACTTTTGGCTCGCTCATCGTGGGGCGACCCAGCTATGATATGCAACGAAGACTAGTGCAATTAGCGCACAAGGTTCCCTGTTATTTAGTAGGAACGTCTCAAGTTGTGACCGCCACTGTACAGTTGGAAGTCGAGAACAATTCTCGCGCAATGGTGTCTGGCGTCAATTAGGTTTCCAGAAGGGGTTTTTGCACCCCTGGACAAGGACGTTCTCGACACTGTTCCATCTCTGATCATGACCACTGGATGTGTCACCGTCCTCTTCTTTGCTCGCGGCCGCGAGCTGGCGGGCGTGTCAGATATCGCTGTCAAGCTGCAGGATGCTGCAGATACGAAGCAACTACTCAAATATGTGCTCAATAAATATCCCAAGCTCACTGAAATTGTTGCAAGCACAGTGCTCAGCCTTAATCAGGAATACCTGGACTCAGACCAGTCAGTTCCTCTCAAAGAGGGAGACGAGGTGGCAGTCATCCCACCTGTCAGCGGAGGCTGAAGTACGGAAAGTGTACAGTTTCCTGTACTGCAAACTTGGGGAAGGTGCAGCAGCCCATTTGATGGAGGTGCTGCAAGGGTTCTGCAGCTTTTTTGGACAGCTGCTGTCAGGGAGTCAGATGAGTCAGCATGCTCATCAGGTGCAGTAACTGAGCCAGTGTTCAAGCCAACCTGGTGAAGCAAAAAGCCTGTCGATGTGGGTAACACACGGCAGCTTAACAGGCTCAGGGCATCAGCTTTAATGCTGCAGTACGCAAGGAGAAGCTTTGCAAGGTGCAAGGCATCAAAGCATGATGGGTGCAAAACCTAGAGTCAGACTATTTCGAGCTTCTCACTAGGCAGGCCACTGACAAATAGGCTTCCAACATTGGGAGCAGATACACTGACCTGCATGCACCCATGTATGTAGGTGTGATAGCCTAAGTCTTGTGGAACAGTCTGTGCCTGACAAGTGCAGAGTCTGTTGGGCTAAACAGGTGCAACTGTGCTAGCATATGTCCAAGCTGTCAGGCCGTGTCCTGCACACATCTGCTCAACACAAAGCTTGCCTGAATAGCACTGGTACTCTTGTGATTTTGCTGCTAGCAGTATGTTGCCATAGCTGTTTTTCAGGGTTCAGTTCTGTGACAGTGTTGCTGATGCATTCAACGCACCCAAAAAAACAGGTGTACCCACCCCAGAATTATTCAACTTCCACCGAGATTGATTTATTATGTAACACTTATGAGCACGTTAATTATTATGTGACGCTTGTGGGCAGAGTAATAACACGGTTTGGCTAATTGCTGTCTGTTTCTCTTACAATTGATGCGGAAACGAATTTGCCGTATGCTTCACACCTAGCTTTCAACATGCTTCCGGAAGTTTAAGAATTCAACAGTTGCAACAATTGTGCTGTGATTCCTCAGAAATTTTGTCACATTCATATGGTGCACATTATGATTACTTGTGCTGATTGTGTTCGTTCAGACAGGCTTAACCCCTTGACCGCCAATTGCACCACAGCATAGTATGCCAAGACAGGAAAATTGAGGTTTGAGGCCTAGCTCAACCCACTGGACATGCTGCCTTGCACTTGACACAGAATGTGGGGAGACTTATTTTGCTTTGCAGCTTGACACGTGGCAAACTGACAGCACCAATGCTCTTCACTACGTCAGCTGAAAGTGTTGACATCATGCAGCTGTCTGTGCCTGAGGTCATGAGTGATTCTGAGCAAGGCAGTCCCACTTGCTGCACTAGCAGCGGGCTGCCCTGCGATCTCAGCTTTGTGCCAAAGGTCTGTGTCTGCATCAGCTGCGTAGCTTTGCATGTGACGTCTGTCAGACCTTCCTCATCAGCAGAAACACATTGGAGTCCACCTCCAAGCTTTCTAGCTCTTTAGGGGATCCAGTAATTTGCATGAGCAGACCACCATAGGAGACATATACCTCAACCTTGAGCTGCCCTGTGTTGTGGTTGTCCTTGAATTTGAAGACCTTACCATGCATGACATAGTCATAGTCATCCAGCAGAGTGCCTTTGCCATGCTTTGTTGCTAGGTCCTGCAAGGAAAGTTTGCTAGTTCTAGCTTTGAAATAAAAAGCGTGCTGCAGCTACAACTGGAGCAATGGATAAGCAAGATGCTGTGACAGACTGCTGATTGAAGATGCTGCTGACTGAAGAGTTGGTGCTCTAGGATAGCACATCAAATATTGGACAGTAGCTTACTTTGTCATAATAGTCTGGGAAATCTTCGTTATTTCTGTGAAGAGTAGTGCTGAGCGCCAAGCTGAATTTGTCTGCGACCTGCGATGGGAGGAAGTGGCAGTGAACGATGCACTGTTTGATGACGGCCAAACAGCGCCATCAAGGTGGTGGTCACCACAGCTTTACTCACGTCTACAGGATACAAGTCGGAGTTGATATCTAGCAATAGGTCCATCTCGTACATGTCGCTGTGAGCGCGAATCCTGGACACTGCAGACATGGCCTCAATTGAGTGACAAGCTGCATGCTTGAAGGCAACTGAAGTGACCACGGTAAGCACCTTTGTCAAATCTTTTGCCATCCGGGTCTTTCTCCAACACCTCAAAGATGTCAGCAAAATGCTGGCCCTGCTTCTTTCGCATGGCAGCACCACAGACAAATAGTGATTGACAGGGCTCACGCAAGGTGCGGACTGTACCACCTCACTGCAGACCTCACTGAATGCTTGGACCGACGCCGTCGTAGGGTAGAGATGCCGTAACAGAATTGAGCATTGAGCAGACTGCACTGAGCACATTCCTCGTGCAACTTGCGTTGTCAGTGACGACTTGTCACTTGAATGCCAGATCATTTGGAGTTGTTTTTCTGAAAGCTGGTGGCTCAGGAAGCAGGTGTCGCTTCTCAGCCGAGGAATGATAACGAGTAGATGTCGTGGTTGGCAAGATCATCGTTGACTTCATGGCTTCCTATGGTCAGAGTGCTGTGGCGGTGTACCCTGTGACCAACTACAACTTTGGTCAGAAAGACAACAAAGTAGATAAAGATGCGCAGGACAAGTTCCAGCGCATGCAGCATAAGTGAGGGCGCTGCCTGGTGTTGAATGTGTCAACACCTTTACCTTCACATGTGAGACCCCAGATAGACATCTGACAATGCAGATACGCGCAGGAAGGCGTGAGAAAGTCTGTAAAAGGCATCTTGCTGGTAAGGTGTTGGCACACTTCATGTTTTTAACCATGCACCAGTACTTAGCTTGGTGACAGTAACCGCTTGCGCACTCAAGCTGGATCTGGACAAGCAATAAGTGCAGACATGCCTTCTGAACAAATATCTTGTCTAGGTACATCAGCACAACCACCCACATGTCCTGCTGCTCCAAGTGGCTAATGCATGGAGGCTTCCAGGCGGAAAGTTGAGACCAGGGGAAGACGGTAATGATGATGATATTGTTTGTCTATGTTACCGTTCTGTATGTTTTGCTTACTGATGAGAAACTGCAATTTAGTCGAACGGGCTAGCTGGCCCCCAACGACTGTAAAATCCGTGTGTGTGTGGGGGTGTGGTAATGCTCTGAGCGCACTGCGCCCAGCATGGCACCATTACTGATTTTGATGTTGCAGCAGTTTTGCACAAGCATAGCTAAAGTTGTAGCATGCAGATGGTACAGGTTGTTATCATGGCCACTACTAAAGGTACAATGTTGACTATTATGGTTAGAAACTTTTACAACTTGCCCTGCAGAGGTCGAAGGGTTGAAGCGCAAGCTGCTCACCAGCTTGTCACCTGCCAGCGCCTCTCTCATGACAGATTGGGAGGTACACTCTGAACCTTTCTTGAGTTGAAGCTTGGCAAGTTCATTGATTTTGATTCATGGATCATGACAAATGCCATCAGGCATCTCTCCTCACAGCAACTGCCCACTGAAAGTCATGATCATTAGTGGCTTATCTGACACCAGGCTCTGCTCATTGCTCCACTCTAGGCTGAACATGGTCAAGGTTGCCTTGCAAGCTGTCTGCATCCATGCCGTTCATCACAGTGCAGCTGCACCCAGGCTTATGCAACACCTGGCCACTGTTCATGTCTCAGCAGACCCTGCTCAATCTCAAGTTCATGTGCACAATCTTCATTTCACAGATGGCATGCGAAAGCAGGCATGAACCTACAGCATAATTGGACTGTCCCAATTGTCTGCACATGTCCATGCACATCTTCATGCACATCTTGACACACATCTCCATGAGCAGTCACAGGGGTGCAAGCAGGGTTTGAGCCATGTGAATCTTCAAAGATGCACCATGAGCTGTCACCTGACTGCACCTCATGACTGACAATGACTGTTTCTTCATTACCAGCGCATTATTGCGTGCAGGTTGGGGAGTGTGTAGGCACGTTTTGGCGCCCGAGCTTTGATGCCAACATGTACCCCTACTTGCCAGCCCACATCACCAAGCCAAAGGAAGTCAAGCGGCTCTTCATTGTTCCTTTGCCGGAGCGATGCTACTTTGCAGTAAGTAGTTTTACAGACATTCCTGTACTTTAGCTGCTGTCATGTCACACCTGACTTAGACATAGACTCACCAGAGCAAAATTTCAGCATTAACAACCTCATACTGCTTCTACCATGTGGCAGTCTCTGCATTGTGATGCAAAGTCAGGACCAGGCTGTCAATATTTTTGAGGGCAGGGATGGCACATCAGGTGCAAATGAAACAGCACTGCGTAAATCATGTGCAGCTGCACATAGCGATGTGAACCTGCATGTGGGTAAGAGCATCTCTCAGGCATTGTGGGCCAGATATCAACAAGTATGAGGCATAAGACTTACTGCCAAGTTGTTGTCAACTTCCCAATTTCTCAGTTGTGTTGCTGGTGGTTCTCTAAGAGTTAAGTAGCATCGCTGCATGTTACAGCTCATCATCAGAGAAACGTATTGCACTCACTGACTCAGTTCTCCTGCAGGTTCCCAAGAACTTGAAGCTACTGGCTGTGCCCCTCTTCGAGCTGCATGACAACATGGCAAAATTTGGTCCTGTCATTGCTGCAATTCCTCAGCTCATGTCCAGGTTCAAGTTGAACCTGTCAGGTCAGACAGTCAGTGAGACAGCGTCAAAGCAAGAAACCGATGAGACTGTCGGGGCTAGGCTCAGTTGACGACAAGACTATGGCACCTGCAAAGTAGCTGTTTTGTTTGCTTGCTGCTGGTGTCAGAGACTACAATGCACAAGTGTAACTGGTCAGAAATTGGAATTGCACGCGCTCTCCGGATTTGAACCTTACTATGCAGGATGTCACAAAACATGTATACAGATTCAAGTTGCTGCATTTCAAGCTTTACTTGGTACTCCTCCTAGCTAGTGCACGTCAGCTCAAGACTTGTAGAGGAGGCAGATTAGGACATGATTGCATGCAGACGTGCGCAGACAGGCTCACAGGGTCGATGCAAGAGCTGCAATGAGCCTGCGCAGCAAAACACTAGACAAATTGTGTGCGGCTTAAATCGAACATATGCATATGACATACATCCGTACTTGATCTCAAACTCGTGTGCAAAAGTTCATTACAGAGCTCGATTAAACTGAACGCAATGCTGTCAGTAAAAGTAACTTGTTGGGGACACGCACTGCAACAAGGGTACAAGCTCAGACTCACTATACAGATGGAGATGCAACAGTGTAAACAACACATAAACGCAAAGAATTTGCAAATTGTCTGTTGATCTGTTGGTCTGAGAAAACCACATCACAATAAGTTATCACCTCTTAAAGGACGTCTGTGAACATATTTTGCATGTCCGGTCTTCAAACCGCCAAATGACGGGGCCTGTGAGACTCTCACCCAATGAAACAGAATCTGGATGGCGTTCAACTTCAAATCGCTGCAGCTTTGCGTAATTGACAATCAGCCTGTACCAGTATTCCCTGACATTTTCTACACTGAGGACATTTTGGGCTAACTCTGCTCCTGCAGCAGCAATGCGCATTGCTGTCTTTTCATTTTGCACCAGCTTTTTCACTACCTTATGCATTTTGTTGGTCACATCTCCAGTCTGCTCAATTCCCTTTGTCAGCACAATATTCCTTCCATGCTCCAGGGTGTGATACCAGAACTCAACCCAGCCATCGATTTGTGAATGTACCACTGTAGAGTTGCACAGCAACAATGTCTTGAGCCTAGCTGAGTATGTATTGCCTGGCCAGTTCAACAAGTACTTGTACTTGACATGTTCCGGCAGCTTCACAAACTTCATGGGGCTGTTGTGATCCTTCCAGTTCCAGACCCGGATGTCAAACTCAGGATACTTTGTCAGATCAACATCTCTCATGATGTGCCGGTTGCCGGTGTCGATGTTGCCGGCAAAGAACAGTTTGCCAACCTTCTCTCCCCATGGCACTGCACGAGCTGCCTCTGCAAGAAGGTATTGCTGCTGATACCAGCCGGGCGTGTTGGCCTCATTCCAGTCTGTGAAAGTGTGGTCAGGATGCAGCAAGACATGGTCATGCCGCCGCTTCTTTGTCTGCAGTGCACATCATCATCACAGTCATGACAGCAGCGATTGGTTCAGTGCATGATCTCATGGTGGTGTGAACAGATACTGGCCCATCTGAGTGGTCGCTGGCTGTGCAGCTGCTATGTTGCTACTGCTTGCAAAGCAATGCAGTACAAAGGGGACTGGTAGAATAGCTAACCCAGCGCATGGCACATGGCAAATTCAGAAGCAAACACAAGGCATGCTGTTCCTAAGTGACTGCGGGGCAAGAGACAAGGTCACACTGCTGGGGAGGCAAAAGCCTGTAAGTTGTCTAGTTCTTGCAGATTGAAGCATGCAACTGAGTGCCATCTAGCAACTGCATACCAAGTGGCCCTCGCATGTTGCACTCGCAGAAGTCCAAATGAGAGACCAGCTGCCAGATCAGAAGGCAGACTGAAACCTGACCTGCATGAAGACAGGCCCTTGCAAAGGGCAGCCTGTGCTCTGACCACTGCGGTCTTCAGGGGGCCAATCACCAGTCAATAACAGGAAGTCCACATCAGGAAGCCGGTAATGCTGTGCAACATCCAGCAGCTGAAGCTTGACATTGCGATTCCTGCTCTCTGTATTGTGCCAGTCGATGACCTCGCCAGCAATGTATACTTGCCCAGACAGAACTTGCACCCGAAAACCTGACACCGCATAGTTACCATGTCAGTGCCTGCTCAGTCCCCTTGATCACTGAGGCGGTCCTCAGTTTCAAATGAGGTGCGGCGGACCCATACGCATAGCACGAGCTTAATGTGCTTCATGAGCAGAAGCTAAAAGCGAAGATGGCCTTACTTGGCTCTCTTTCTGAACAATAAGGTTGCTCAACCATGTCCAAGTGAATGCCGGTTTTCGTGAAACGGTGAAGATCCGTCGCAATCTGACTGAAGAGTTCTTCCGCGGGGTCATTAGGAAACTTGACAGAATTAGCACCCGTTGTGTTGAACTGCAGAGCGCAGCTTGCTCGCAAAAGAAAGGCAGCTATTGCCAAGCCCTGCAGGGCAGCTGCCGCGGCAGGCATCGTCGGTCCCGACGGGAAGCACGGCTTTGAACGAAAGACACTGCTTGTTTCAGCGCTGTTCGCGCTGGATGTTTGGCACAAGACTCTCTGTCACTCGGATCCAAGTCGGGTGTGAACTTTGCTGCGTCGCCGGCAAGTCATGAAAGCAAGAAAAGGTGGGCCCGCGTACTGGTCATCGATGAGTGACAGTCTAAATCCGGGCCTGCATGGCCATCCACCATGGCGCTAGCTGTGCGGTTTGCGGGAAACAGAGCTCGTCCGATTAGTCAATTTAGCGTGATCGGTACCGCCCCAGGCCGAAAAGCCGAAAAGGCAGGGCTTTTAGGTCAGCAAACGCTGACACCGCGGTCTGGTAGTTGACGTCTGGCAGTGAACGCTGGCGAAGACACCGATCGAAGATCCAGATTATACAGCTGGTACTGCAGTGCTGATACGCTTCTATCTCACAGGCACAGTCGTCTACTAAGCGCTACACTGCGTGTGCACTGGCTTCACCTTGCCTTAGCGATCACGCTCAGTTTCTGCAGCCTGGTGCGCGGTGTGAGTGGAGGCTGAGCAGAGCTCAGCTGATTGTGCTGAATTCAGTTGGTAATAGTCGGCAGTCTGCATTTCCCAGACTCGTGTGAAGGTAAGCTGACGCTGAACAGTACGGTGTTGCACAAACGCTGCAGCGCACTGGCAGCGACGACGAAGCCTTTGACAAGGAGCAGCCAGGCAAAGAACAACGCTGGCATCGCTGCCTGCAGGCACAACCGTCACAGTCACAGCAGACGTGCCGTCGCCCTGCTCAGCAGACAGTAACGGCCGCTGGTCGTCACACCGCGGCAGCCAGAGTCTCAGGCGCAGCGTGTCTTGGCTAGCGAGACGTATGGAGCAAAGCAGGCTGAGGCTGCTAGCCGAATTTGAGAGCTTGCGTTTCGCCGAAAGAGCTTCGTGCGAAGTGATGCCAACTCCTGGCTACCAACCTAGAACCCCTCAAGCAGCAGCACCGTCGCGGCCTCATCGATTAGCATCCCTCTGGGGTGGGCTTGCTGCTAGGACACAGAGCCCATTTGCACAGCCTGCGCAGCAGTCCAGGCCTTTCGACAGCGATACTTCCATATATGCTGCCAAATCATCTCTTGCCAGCTTGCCCAAGACACAAACTCCTGCAGTTCAGGTCAGTGGAGATGTGTGTCAACTTGCTTTTGTGCACAAAACTGTGTTTGGCCGCCTATGTCAGTAGACAGTTCACTAGCGCCATGCGTATATTGTGTCACGAGCTGCTGCTTGAAGGTTTTCATTCGTAAGTCATGCTACAGAGAAAGAATTGCGTTGACTGCATGAACTCTGCAGGTCCCTGCAGTTGATGCCCAGTCCTGTGCAGCAGATCTACACCATGCTTTGTCAAGAAATGACTTCCATCAAGCCTCCAACCTGATCAGATTGGCGCCCCATCCTGGTGTCTTTGAAATGGTCAACAAGCAGCAGCAAAATGCGCTGCACTTGGCAGGTAAGTCATCATATTTGCAACATCATCCTGCTGCTTAACAGCACTGCTGCTCATGGCAGAGCATCATTTTGCCAAGTTGATGCACTTCATTGCACTGTTGTGGCTCTCAGTGCATGGCTGCTCAAGCATGTCAATGGCAAAGAGCCACAGTCAAACATTGGTGACAGCATGCCAGCAGTTGCCAGTATTAAATTCGCAGCAGATTAAGTCATACTGTGTATCTTTGACGTTCGGCATGTGTGCTGCAGCTTTGAGTGATCAGGCAAGACTCATCAACACTATGGCCAGCAGAGGAGCTAACATAAATGCTCCAGATATACATGGCAAGACACCTCTGCACTATGCCATTGCTGCTGGTAGTGCAAAGGAACGGTTGGGAGATTTTGACGGCATGGCACGCACATGTGTCACAGTGAAAGTTCTGTTGAGGCAGGGTGCCAACCTTATGGTTAAAGATGGTCATGGCAAGTACCCTTTGGCCCTAGCCTCTACACAGATGAGTGGTGTGGTTGAAGATGAAGTGTACTTGATAGAGACCTGCAGCGAGGACTTGCAAGATGACTTCTGCTGAACCAGAAGCAAATGTGACCATGCATGCGCAGGACATGGCAAATCACTTGTATTTGACTACACAAAACTGCTCATGGGGATGCACGTTGTGCTATGCGTGCTACAAGTGTGTATGCACTTGTATTTGCTGAGTTGTTGTATACGCCTGCACAGAATCAGATTGACTAGTGTGAATGTAGCTAAGATTGTATGCTTGAATGCTGGAGCAGAGTGTCGACATAGCGCTCATGTCAAACGCATCAAGGAACATGAGTTAGATTTTTCTTACATGCAGTTGTCTCATCTTGTTTTTGACCAAACTTTGGGCCCATCACGCGTTGCTCTTCCAGTTGTTTCTCAACATCAAGCCGAATTCACGAAGCCGTGCTTATCGAGATGTACCAAAAATCAATGAGGTGTGCAGCGGATACTGCAGTCAGCAGCTGAGTAACGGTTGACAAGTGAAGAGTGAACACACTTGTGTAGTCAGGACATCTTTGCAAAAGATACAGATCCTCGTGCAGCTGAAGTTTCAATATGCAAATCGTCTCAATTGCTGGCTACACCAGATGCTGGATAGCAGCTGCATAAGCCTTACTAAAGCTGTAAGCTCAATCAAGACTCAAGGCTGAAACTGACACTCGCACTCTTTGTCTTATTTAGCGCATGCCAAAAAGTCACTGAATACTGCTAAGCACAGGCCTGTGCCCTGGAGAACAGACAAAACCATCACTCAAGTGGAGGCACAGCTCTGCCATAATCATTTGAACAAAAGTTTCAATAGCTTGATCCGTTCCACAAGAGCTCTGGTAACCAAACGCCGACGGCCAGCCCAATGCCCATCACTGACGCCATCACTATTTGCCTCTCCGAAACATTCACCACCTAGCCATCTTATCAGACCAGCATTGTATCTTCAAGAAATGCATGCGCTTACAAAAAATGAGCTCAGTCTCGAGTTGGACAGTCTCGAGTTGGACAACTCGAGTTGGACAAACACAAGGGCATTCCAGAACTTGCCCCTTGCAAATGGGCTCAGAAGATTCTGCATCAACAGCAACTAGTGACCAGTGAGCGTCAGTTCCCAAATGAGAATGTCGAAGTGACACTATAATGGTTGGTGTGGCATTGCTTAGGCTAAGGCTTAGCCTCTTGAACCAGCCTCTTGTCAAATTGCGCATTCACTGTCTTGGTGATGTCCATGACTTGCTGAGCACTGACTTGGTGATGTGCTGAGCACTGTCTTAGTGGTGTCCATGACTTGCTGAGTACTGTGTGGATGCTGTGTACCCTTCGACATTGAGATGGTTGGACAAAAACAGGCAATAATTTGCCTATGGATCCGTGGGTAGCATGCCTCTGGTGGCTTCGAGAGGCTGCTCACAGTTCTCTGCAACACGCAACAAGTCATCAGAGCTTGACAGCAGTCAGTGAGAGGTATGCTTCTCCTTTTAGAATCCGTTATTTTGCCATGGCCACAAGGCCCAACATCAAAGCATGTGCAGCTTTGTGACTGCTTCCATAAGGTGTCAAACAATTCTGCTTATGGCATTGGGTGCACAGGACGCAAGCATCTGAGCTTTGGCAGCTGCACGCATTGCGCTTGAAGCCTAAAGCTTGTTGTTGCTGTGCCAGAGTGTCTTGTTTGTCTGTTTACCTTGGGCTGTTGTAGCTTGTAACGACCTGTTTCCGGTCAGTTTTCATATCTGGACAGCTGCCCGCAGGGCGCATTACAAGTTGTCTTGTTCGTTGAAGGCGATGCCGAAGGCGATGCGCTTGAACTCTCGAGCATTTTGTGTCCAATAGTCCATATCAGGCTCACCAATAAACATCTGGTTGTCGTAGCCCAGGCTGAGTCGTCTTCCATAGCTGTATAGCTCCTGCTTGACTGATGGATTGTCGTTCAAAGCCTCCAATTCCGGCAGGTAGTTGAAGCTCAAGTTGAGATTCTGAACAAGTGGTTTCCTGAGCAAAGTGGCTATCACGAGTGCAATCTCCTCCCAGCTCGCCTGAATTCGATTCAGCGACAAATCTAGCGCAAGAAGTCCCTGAATGTGCTCGTCTTTGTCAAGCAGCTCTATGAGCTCTCGCACAGAGGTCAACGTCAGGTCATTATCTGAAAAATTCACAAACACTTGGGCTGGTGTGTAAGTCAAACAAAGGTGTGCGATATCTTTCGCAAGCTCTTTCAGGCCTGATGTCGGCAAGTATCGTGTGCGAGGATTGTTTCGAACATATGCCTGCATCGCTGCATAAAACCTGCGCGCAGCTGTTCAGAAATGCTTCGAGCTTGCAAGCCATAATGAATGGCTGAGGGCGTTTAGGGAAGGGCTTTTACAGCATGTAAAATAGCTCAATTCCACAGTGGTTAAAATCAAACTTCACACAATGCCCTAATTTTACAGGGTTTTGCACATACTCACAGCTACTGATGACTCATAATCCATGACATAACCCTCACGTAAGCAGGAATCTGGCAAGAAGTCAATGGTCATTTTGGTCAATATTGATAATAATACTATTTCAATCTATTAATATACATATAGACAGATGTTCTTTGCGCAAGTGGGGTCTGTAGATCTGCCTTATTTAGACAAGGAGCTGCATAGAAGTCAGATGTGTCTGCAGACCCAGTTCACAGGAGCGTAGCAATATTTGATCTCCTATTGGGTCTGCCAGGCCTGCTGCCAAAGCCAAGCCTGGCAGTTGTTGCAAGTCCACATCTTTCAACTAGCTGTAGTTATGGGGACTGTTCAGACATAGCTGGGGTGGTCTTGTTGTCACCAAGGCTCAGGCAGGAGTGGGACTACCAGCACCTTGACAATGTGCAGATCAAGTCAGACAGCCTCAAATTGTGTGGCTGAACTTGTCCTGAGGGAACAAACAGCTGATGACCTGAGTTGCTAGGATGCATGGATACACATCAGAACACGCGGGACAGGCTGTTCATGCTGTTTCGGAGTCAAAGTGTGTAAAGGCAACAATTTGGCTACTATGGCTCCTGATGTTGCCAAATCCTGGTGCTTCAAAAACAGGAAGGGCGATTAATTGAATATTTGCAGGATTGTACCTCTGCAAGCAGCTATAAGGGGACTTGGGAGTGCACTGAGTGAGGCCACCAATAGGAATCACCACTGGCTGCCTCTGGATCCAGTGTCCTATGTGATGCAAGGCACAGACACAGTAAGGATGGCTCAACAGGCGCAAGCATCCTAGCTCTGAAGAGTGAAGTAACGCTCTGCTCGGCGGATGGGGTCACGACAGAAATGCTGAGCAGGGTCTGTTCCCTGATGATTCACAGCAGATGATTTGCAGCTGTAAAGCAGTCCATTGGATGTGCCATCAATGCTCAGTCTGCTCAGGTGTTCTGCAGCGTTGTCTATAGGTTCAGATGTAAGTGTACAGTTTCAGACACAGATGCTTTTCAGCGCCAAGCTGTTTTGCTAAGTAATCAAAACCTGACAAAGCTATGGGGTTTGTATATGTGATGTTCCAGCATGGTCAGAAGCCTCCCATGCTTCAGTGCTGTCAAGAGCACTGTTAGCACTGGTGGTTGAACATACATATCATGAGACAGGATGCCGGTCCTGCAGCGGACATGCAGGCATGCGATTTAGATCATATCGTAACAGATTTACATGAGGAACATACATCGCACCAAAGTATGCAGCTGTCGCATCTTGGCTTAACACTGTACAACTGCAACTTTAATGACACCCAACTAACAGGACTAGCATGCCAGACATAGCACTGAGGCTGAGCTGGCTGTGTTGCTTTATGACTCAGTGTCAGGCTTGGGAGGTGAAGCAGGGGAGATCTGGGGGGCAGGTGGGGTGCCCTGGAATGGAGAGGCTGGTGCACTATCCAGAGCCTGATTGGATCTCTGGAGATGTGCTTGCATGTCTTGCACGTCCTGCCTCATGTGGCTCTCTGCTTCTTTCAGCTGTCGGTTCAATTTCTTGTTTTTCTGCATCACAAAACCATGCACAGTCAAGGTCAGGCACGCCACTCAGATTAAAAACCTTATAACTTTTGTGGAAATCTGAGGCATAGGGTCAAACAAACTCAGCCAACTCCCAAGAAGTACTTGTGTGTGTGTGTGTGTGTGTGTGTGTGTGTGTGTGTGTGTGTGTGCTGCACACTGCACACTGCCCCACTGCAACACACTGGCAAGTTTGAAGCTCTCGTGCGTAGGATTGTCATGACAACCAACAGAACAAAAAGGTGAGAGTCTCCTTGGCTTGGAACACAATGATACAACTCAAGCTTTCCTCCAACATGGACCCTGCCACAGCAGCAATGGCACCCTTCAATGCCAGAGTCTGGCTGCACTCCAGCCAATGGCAACATGCGCATGGTCTTACTCCGTCATGTCTACCACAGTGCTAATTACACAAGTCAGGCCTAATTGCACAGGCAGCTCACCTGCGCAAAGACTGAGCTGTTCTCCTCTGCCTGCTGCAGCTTGACACGCAGCTCTGCAATGGTAGCCTGCTCTGCAGTCTGCTCTCCAGATTCATTTGCCACAGCTGGACTGCCCTCTGCACCAGTGGACAAGCCAGCAGGCTTGCCCTGCAACATCTCAGGGGCGCTGGCCTCCTTTTCTGCCTATATATGCAGCACTGTGCTTGAGGTTGCTGGATGTGTGACCTGAAGCAGATTCATGCAGCGATGCGCTCGACATCTCTGCTCAAAGTCTTGTTGGGCCAGCACTGCACAAGATTGCTGAGCACAATGGCTGGGGTTACTAATGTAAATTGAGCGCGTCATTGTCTGGTCGAGTCAGGCGTGCATGGGCAGTGTGCAAGAGGCTTACCCAAGATGACACCAGTTCTTGATTCTCCTTAGCCAGGTTATCGGCCCGGCCATTGGCCATGTTCAAGTCAATGTGCAGAGCCATTATCTGATCATTTGCAGCAATCTTGTCGTGCTGCATGGCAATGAGGCTGGTCCTGGCTGAGCCCCTCTCAGTCTGCAATGTGTGTGCCACCCCACGCAGAATCTGTACCCCATGACACTCTCATTCAGCCAACACATTTTGTCCCCACAGTCATACACATGCAATATTGAGTGAATGCCCACGCAGGTCCAGAAAAGCTAGCAACCATTGTGTATGTTGCATACATTTTGCACATGTCTGCAAGCAAATGCAGCACTTCCGTGTGCTCGCATGAAGCTTTATCAGCTCAGCACAGGGCTACTGGCAGCACCATAAACAAGCATCACCATTAAGGGATACACCAGGCGTCATCTTGAACAAACATTCCAGTGATGTCACTTTCACAACAGGGCTGTTGTGTGCCCTGAGCATGCCTCACCTGCAGCTGGTTGGCAGCATTTGCTGCTGTCTGAGCTTGTCTGGCTAGGGCGCCAATCTGGGCACTCAGGCTGGAAGTTGTCTCCTGCAGAGCTGTCACGCGAGTCTGGAAGCTCTGGTTATCGTTCTGCAAGTTGGCTACCTGACCCTGGAGCGTGTCATTGATCTGCACAGCACCATGGGATTTGATGTTTAACCCAATGCCATTTTTTCCTTCTGCATCTGGCAGCCTATAGAGTGATGTCAACATGCAAAGTTTTGAACGGCAGCCCTCTGTATGAGACGAGCAGAGGACACCAGACTGTCTCAGTGGCAGACATCCAGCAATGTTAGCAGACTCACTACTGACAAATCATGCGTACAGACAGATTGATGGATGTTGCACAGACGCACATAAACTAACCCCCATAGGAGTCCTGGGATATAATGTTTTGTATCAGCTGCTTGACATGTGCAACACCATGCAGTTAAATGAGTGCTCTTGATGATGTGTGCAATATGAGGAGCACAAGAGCAAGTAGTCGCCTGACTGCGGAGATTCTGAATAATCAGCAAGCAAGGTGTGCATCACACCTCAGCCAGGGTAGAATTGGTGTTGTGTGCTGTCTGGAGCTCTAAGGCCTGCTGGATGGCGATGCGCTCGGTTCGCCTGGTGCTGTCTACAGCAGCTTGTTTCTCCCTGTGGAGAAGCCTCATCTCCTGTGCATCAACCGGGACTATGGAGCTGGGAAAAGGAAGACATTGTATTGGACACTCTGGACATAACATGCGCCAAGACCCATAAAGCATGCACACATTGCTGCATATTGTCAAAATCAGCACACCCATATTGCTGGCCAGCATGCAAACCGCAATCTAACGCACGGTCACCAGTAAGTGTGAATGGGGTGTGGCACCAGTTACTTCACCAGAGACACTTGCCTGCTCTGCTTGGCATCTGTCCATACGGACCTGCTGCCTGGCCTGATCCCTCTCATCTTGCATTTTCTGGACTTCTTTCAGAAGCCTTGCCACCTCCTGCATGCCCGCACAACAAGCTCTACACTACTGTGTCAACTCTTCATGACAATACAGAGGCATCTGAGAAGATTTTCCAAAGACCTCTTTTGTAGAGGTCTACAGAACCAAAAGTGCATGGCACAGTCATAAAAACATACTATGCAGTCTTTCCAGACGCCTGTGTTGCTGAAGTGGAACAGGGACCCCACCAACTTGCTATAGATGGTCACAAGAATCCAGGCATCCACGTTTTGAATTGACATGCAGACATGTCCTTGACTGGCTCACGCAGGCATGTATCACCTTCGATATGATGCTCAAGCAAAGCGCAAGTATGTAACAGCCTTGTGGCTAAATAACAAACATGCAGAAGCACAGCAGCAAAAAGCAGCCACAGTACCGCAAAACATATCTGTTCGTACCTTCATCTGACTCTCTTTTGCAAGCTGCTCGTCCTGCAGCAACCTCTGCAGGTCTGTGTTCTTGCCTTGCACCTGCTGACTCGCAGATGGTGTTTCACCACCAGCAGCGCTTGCCAGTGGAGCCTTCAAGAGCTGCTGGCCCCCAACCTTGATCAGCTCATCCTCCTCTTCTTTGTTCATGGACGGCCTGCCATTGCGCTGCTCATCTTCTCTCCACTGAAGCAGTGCCTTCAAGCAAAGCAGATTCTCTGGCACGTATCACTGGGCAGCCCGGTATAATTCTTGGCATCTCACTCAATTGACGCCGAAAGTTGTAGTCTTTTCTTTTCTTTTTTCTTTGGCATATCAGCAAAACATCACTGGTCAAGATCATTTGTCTGCGTTTGGCTGCTAGTGGCCTTTGCAAGCGGAGAGTTACAACAAGTCAGGCATGATTTGGCACTCAAGACAAGATGCTGATGTCGATATCAAGAGGAGCTTGTCAACATATTTTGATGACATGAGCATATGTAATGACACAAGCACAGAAATATTAGTGGCTGTGGCTTCAAGGTGCTGCGCTCCATGTCTGAATGCATCAAAAGTCTCAAGCAGGATGGGGGTTTACCTTGCGATGTTCTTGCATAATCTTCTGTAGAGCCTGGTATTCACCTGTTGCAAGGCCCTCTTCATTGGTTGCTTTTCCCTGCAAGCCATCACAAGCTTTATTTACAGAAACTGTACACGCATGTACAGCAGGCCAGATCATGCAGATCTGTTTGGTTGGTAGCTGCACAAGTTGAATAAAGCTTGATGTGCTGTGACTATATCTGTATGCATGCAATCAGTCATTCACTGTGTTGCAGTCTTGCCAAGGTCAACAACAACAAAGCTGTTTTGCAGCAGATGGGGTGCCAAAAGGAACCAGGAGACTGGCACTCTGAACACACTTTGTAGTCCACATGATCATCAAAACAAAATCAAACTTTTTGGCAGAGTGTAGCACACTGCTCAAATCAAAAGTCCGGGGCTAGCACAGAACTTCAGATACAATGCAAAAAAGCAACAACAACAGCAATTGATGGTGTTAAGCAAACAGCAATCACAGATCAATGTGTCTGACTGACCTGCTTATTCTGCAGCATAGCCAATGCAAAGGCAAGGTGAGCTTTGATGAAGTTCAGCCGGTACTCTTCCTCAAAAAGCCATGCCTTCAGCTTGTCATAGTGCACCAGTGAACCAGAGCGGTATCCATCGAGCTCCTGCACCAATTTGTTCACAACCGTCGACGTTTGTCGCTGCACCACAGTTCTGGCAGCTTGCATTGTTGGCTTACCACAGACTGTGCAATACTGGTAGAAATGAGAGTGATGCAGCAGGACTCTGGGTATTGAAGTATCAGAGTGCTGAGCGTTTGAATAACAACTGTAGTTCAGCTGATAGCGTACCTCGACACGTTCTTTTCGGGTGCCCTCGGGAGCAGACAGGTCTTGGAGCGGTAGCACGGAGTCCTCGATGTACTTGACATATGTCACAGCCACATCTCTGTGTTTCTCCATGTCCTATAGCAGCAAACAACATATTTTGATCCAGCAAATTTAGTTTCTGCTCATCATGGCATTCATACGCCTCCACTGGACAAAGCCTCGACTGCAGCATGAAGTAATGTTCATACCTGAGCTTTGACATGGTACTGAGCCAGCAGGCGATCAAGGTGTGACTCAGCGAGCCACCAGCTGTGCAGCATCTGTGAGAGATTGTCGCCTGGCAGATCGCTTAACAGTCTTGGCATGGTCTGCCAAACAGAGAAGGTGTCTCAGAGGTGAAGACAAGGTTGCTGGCACACACTTCAGCAACTTTGCGAAAACGTCGGCGCAGGAACAAAGCGAAATCGCAGAGAGCACAGAATCAGCTTAACTGTGCTCACCTCAGGCATCAAAATCATGGCCGGTAATCACGAGCTCTCGTGAGCTATGGATGGGTGGGCTTGACTACCAGGCGAAAGAGCTAGCCTGCAACCAGGACAAGCATTATGGGAACAACGTGACAAGCATAGACGAGATGTCCTGCACGATAGTACAGAGCCTGCTACGTGGCAGTGTTGCGCAATGACTACGGTGTAGTCAAGGCAGATAGAGGGAAAGCACCTGACAACTCATTTGGACTCTGATCACATGCAGACAGATGTCACTCTGTTACAATTTACCAGGCCGCGCTTGTCCAGCAGGTCACTCAACGTGGTGCTTGCGGCAGCCTGGTCAACTGTGGCAACCTTTCTTGAGTTCAAACTGCATTTTATGGAGCGTCATTACAACAGCTTAGTCACCTCCTGACTAGGATTTTGCTTCCACTTCCTATCGGGAAGCTGTGAATCGCAACGGATGTGAAACTTGTCCTGGCGCACGGCATCTTGCTGATTTGGCGCGCCGGGTCCTCAAGTGCCTATTTTGCCTCGCCGGTCACATACTCGCCGCCCGGGACTGTGTGCCTTCGTTTGTTTCAGGTGATCTCGGGTCCACACTCATTCTTCCTTGTCACACTTACTTTCTCAACGCGTATGTCGCCTTGACCTTTTGCTCTTGTAGTAATCGATGAATCGGCGGTTCCTTGACGCCTGATGCTTGCAGGCTGAAAAGCTGCGGGTAGCCAACTGGTCAACAAACACTGTATTGCGCGGTGCCGGCTCGGCTGCAAGAAGTCGTAGACTTTCCGGAACATGAGTCAGACGCAGAGCATCAAGCCAGACACAGGTGCATATATTTGTGACCTCCGACGTGCATGCTCAGCAGTCAAGACCACGTGGACGGGCAGCCTATGTTGACCTATAAGCATGTGTACATGTATACTTAGTCTGGTCAGCAACTGCACACTCGTATGCAAAACAGCATTGTCTACTCTAGTGTCCTACTGCAGGACGAGCTCCAGTGCCAGATGCTGCAATGGAGTGTGAACAGACTGGACACAGCAAGGGTCTTCCATCAGTCAAGCTGCAGCAGCCAGGTCCTGGTCAAAGCAAGCGAGGTCTGCAGGCCATTCTCAGCCAATCTTTCCAGCCTGATACACCAGAGCATCCAAACGATAATTTGCTACACAGCCTCAGTGCAACCTCCATGCGCAGCACAGGCTCAGGCATTGAACCTCAGACCAGTTCCAGCGCCAATGCTCAGGACGCAGCAACTGAGGGGGCAAAAGTGCCTGACGACATGCTTCCCGAGCACAGTCTAGCTGCACAGATGAGTAGTGAAGCCCCAGCATCATCACTGCAGCAACCATTGCAGTCTGCTGCAAACACTCACGTGGAGGAGCTCGCTGATGACATGTTGCCAGAGCACAGCTTGGCTGCACAGATAAGCAGCGAACTGCCTGCATCATCAGCACAGCATCAGCCTGAGCTATCTGCACAGCCTTCACTGCCAGCTGCATCTGATGACATGCTGCCAGAGCACAGCCTAGCTGCACAGATGAGCAATGCTGATCAGGTTTTATCTCTTGGGGACAAGCAAGCCATTGACATGCTGCCAGAGCATAGCTTGGTAGCACAAATGAGCGTTGATGAGCCACAGCGTGAAGAGGACTCAGTTGCAAGCGGGATAACGCAGCTGCCACATGTCCTTACTACCATTGAATCAGGTAACACTCATGCAGATCATGGACCTAAATTGCTTTGTCACCTGTGGCAAAGCCCACTTGCACGCAGCAGTCTTTTCTTTCATGCCTCAGCTGTGTGTTCTTGCAATTGGCTTGTACTGCATTTGTCAATGGCCCGTGAACTTTGCAGCGCCAATCACAATACCTGCGCACGCCATCAATAGCTCAAATCAGCTCACTATATGCCTAGTCACCAGCAGACTCCTTGGCTGCAGCTGCAAGTTTCCCTTCTAGATATGTTTGACCAGTGCCTGTCTTTGCAGTGCTTGTAAGTCAGGTTGACTATGATTGCCAGGGTATGCTGGGTTGTGCATCAGCAAACTTTGTTTGGCCTAGAGTTGAACTGTTTTCTTGCCTTTCAGGTCTCAGCGCCCATTTCAGTGGTGGCTTTACGCCCCCTGGTGTATCCCCCTTCTCCATGGCTCCCTTCCCCCTTTCTAGAGCTGGCTCGGAGGCCCTCCCCCCTCAGCCCCCGTCCCCTGAGTCCTGTAAAAGGCACAGGGGCAAAGTTGAAGAGCCTTTGCTAAGAGCCCTGTCGCGTTTGAGAGTTCAGAGAGTGCCGTCACAGCAGCTGCAGCAGCAGCACGCAGCTTCTGGCTCTGTTTCAAGAGTGCTGTCAATGTACCCCGGCTTGGAGCGAGCCATAGCAAACTGGGCCCAGCAGGTTCAGCATGGCCAGCCGCAGTCTGCTGAGTCAGCTTCCAGAGCCTTATCGCAAGCATTCTACCCTGGTCTGGAGCGAGCCATTTCAAACTGGGCTCAGCAGGCTCAGCATGATAAGCTCCCCTCGACACAGCTGTCTTCCAGAGCAGTCTCACAAGCACTGTATCCTGGTCTTGAGCATGCCATTTCCATCTGGGCGGAGCAGAACCAGCATGAGTCAGCCTCAAGAGCAGCATCTGGAATCTCGCAGTGTCCTGGCCTGGAGTGTGCCATTTCAGATTGGCCCCAGCAGGCACAGCATGACAAGCTGGATGGCTCACACTCCAACCTGCAAGGCTCAAGAGCCATGTCCAGCATGTCTGAGGCTTTCTACCCAGGATTGGAGCGTGCAATTTCCAACTGGGCACAGCAGGCGCAGCATGCAATGCCTGATAAGATGCAGATTGCCGAGTCTCTCACCAAAGCCATGTCAGGCATGTCTGACCTGCCCCCAGGCTTGGAGTGCGCCATATCAAATTGGGCACATCATGCTCAGCAGCACTCACCTGAAGCACAGCATGCTCAGCAGCACTCACCTGAAGCACAGCATGCTCAGCATGACAGGATGCGAGGTGCTCCATCAGCTGCTAGGGCCATGTCAGGCATGTCTGACTTGCCTCCTGGCTTGGAGCGTGCCATTTCAAATTGGGCCATTCAGGCTCAGCATGCCATGCCTGACATGATGCAGACAGGTCCATCACCCCCCAGAGCGATGTCTGGGATCTCAGAGGGGTGCTACCCTGGGCTTGAACGAGCCATTTCAAACTGGGCTCAGCAAATTGAGCTGCACAAGCTGAATTTATCTGGATCAGATCAGTCAGCTTCAAGAGCGTCATCAGCTGCTCTATACCCAGGCCTAGAGCAAGCCATTTCAAACTGGGCTCAGCAGGCTCAGCATGAAGCGGTCAGTGCAGTACAATGTTCTGCATCAGATGCAGACAGAAGCGAGTCAGGCGTGGCAGATTGGCCACCTGGCTTGGAGCGTGCCATTTCAAACTGGGCACAGCATGCTCAGCATGCTGCACCTAGTGGGACACAGACCTCAGGCTCAGCCTCCAGAGCCACGTCTCTGATGTCAGAGGGAATGTACCCAGGACTGGAGCGTGCCATTTCAAACTGGGCACAGCAGGCAAAGCATGTCAACCTGCAGACCCCTCAGCCTCCTCAGTCAGCTTCAAGGGCAGGGTCTGTGATGTCTGATGCATATTTCCCAGGACTGGAGCGAGCCATCTCAAACTGGGCTCAGCATGCACAGCATGTCAATCTCAGGTCTTCTGAGCCTGCACAGACAGACAGACAGACAGCCACAAGAGCAGGGTCTGTTATGTCAGAAGCCTTCTACCCTGGTTTGGAGCGAGCCATCTCCAACTGGGCTCAGCATGCACAGCATGTCAAGCCAAATTTGTCCCCACCCAGCCAGCCACCCCCAAGAGCCATGTCAGAGGCAATCTCTGAAGCCTGCTACCCAGGCTTGGAGCGTGCCATTTCAAACTGGGCACAGCGCGCGCAGCAGATCCAGCATGAGCTGCCACAACTGGCAAAGTCTGCTGCCAGCGCCTCCCGTGCTTCCTCTTCTGCCTTGGATGAGATCTACCCAGGCCTGGAGCAGGCCATTTCTGACTGGGCTAGGGACGCTCACTTTGATCTGCCTGCTCCCATGGCACAGGCCCTGTCCAGCAGTCTGTCATCTGTTTCTGAAGAGAGCAGTGAGCAAGAAGAAGGGGTCAGCTGTGCAGAGCCAATGGAGGTACATGACATGCTCAGTGTTCTGCCAGCTTCAAGTTGTCTGATTGTCAAAGCTTCTTTGCTACATCCACAACGCTGTTGTCTTTGGTGAAATCACCTTTTCTTGAGTGGTCCATCAGCATGCACCAATGGCTCTTTGTCAATGATATGCACCTGGTCAATGCTATGGTCAGTCTCAATGTTGTATTTATTGATTGGTTGACTGAGTGACTAATTGACTGCATGATTGATTGATTGGTTGATTGATTGACTGTATCACACCCAGTGGTTGCTCTGGAGTCGCCTCACCATGATCTGTTGTGCTGTGCTGACAGGAGGATCCGCAGCTGTTGAAGCTGGCAGCCACAATCTTGAGCCGGTCCTCTTCCCTGTATCCTGGCCTGGAGTCATCATTCATGCCTCCCAGTTCAGGGCCTGCTGGCCACTCTTCTTTCTCGCAATCCCCACCACCAGCACAGGTCATTGGCAAAGCCATCCTGGCAGCTGCTTCAGCACATGACCAGGCATCTGACTCAGCAGGTAAGGTGTTTGTGTGTGCATGTGTGTGCATATATATGTATCATTTTCTGGGTGGGTGCTTTCTGTGTTTTTGTTTTTGTGGGTCAATGTCATGCTATGTCGTGTCCTGTCCTTGTTTTGCTGTATTTGTGAGTGTACGCTTACAAACTCTTATTACCGTTTGGGGGTGGGAGTCTGAAAAAAACAGGGGGGAATTAAAGGGGGGGGGCGGGTTGGGGGAAAGAGTGGGAAAATCTGCTTAAGCTTATGTGCTTAGTTGCTGCAGGTGGCTCAGAAGGCGTTGCTGCACAAAAAGTTGGTGAAGCTGCCCTCTTAACTGCTGCAGCTGCAGCAGCAGCTGCTGCCAAGGCAGACCAAGCAGCAGCTGGCAGAGAAGCTGCTCCAGTTTCAAGGTCACCTGCCTCCCCAGCTTCTACAGCTGCCAGGTCACCCTTATCCAAGGTAGAAACCAAAAATGATCTCAACTGTACTTCTCATATTGTGCAGCAGGTGCTGTCAGTGCCTGACTGCATTCCACAGGACAGCTTGGGCCCACCTCAAGCACAGCATTTGCAAGATGATTGCAATGCACTGAGATTTAAAAGCAACACTTAGAGAAAGTGACAGATGAATGAAGAAAGATTTAAAAGCTTTCTTCAGTCATCTGTCACTTTCTCTAAATGTTACTTTTACATCTCACTGCATTGCAATCATCTTGCAAATGCCGTGCTTGCGATGCACAGCATGTGTCGCATGCTGTGCATCGTACAGGCCCTGAGACTTTTGCTCCATGTCCTTGTGTGTCATCATAATACCTCTGTTGTTGTGAGCCATGTCATTCAAATCTGTCATGTGATCAGTGAACATCATGACACAACCAGTCTGCACAACACAGCTGCAGCTGCTCTATTGAGCTTGTGCTGCTCAACAGATCTTGAGGCATGTCTGACTGTTGGCAGGATGTCTGATGAATCACAACTGGTTCCACATTCCAGTCTGTAAGATATGATATATATATATATATATATATATATTATTTAATATATGATTTAAAAAAAGCTGATGGCATTCTATGCAATCTCGTTGCTGGCAAGCTTATGCCCATGGCCTGTCTTGCAGGTCACCACAGCCAGGACTGATGACAAAGGAGATCCCCAGCATGAAGCTGGTGCTGTAGGCAGTCCCCACCATCCAAGCCCTGCAGGTCTGTGGCATGAACTGTGTGCATGTGTCATTGCACCTGATGGCATGGCTGAGTCATCTAGGTCATTTCTAGGTCATCTCTCTCCAGAAAGCAGCAGTCGATGCATGATGCATGCTTGCTGGCCGTGATCTAAGCGCATTCTATTGATTGTGCATGTCTGCTATTGAAGATGCGCATGCATGAGAGACATATATCATGTGGGTCCCTCTTTGCCCTCATGCATGTTGCATCGCGCTGTGCTTTGCATCATGCCTTGTCTGCTGTAACGTCATGCAGAATTTCTTGGGGCATCAAACATGCAAATCTTTTGACACCGAGATTGCTGCATGGCAAGGGCCCCATCACACATGATAATGCGTGAGACGTCTCACACCAAACCTCTCCCTCTAAAGCTATCAAACCTTTGCTGCATGTGAAGGTGCAGGAGCAAAGCAGACCGGCAGGGCTGGGCATGCTGACAAGATGCTGAAGGCTCACTCACGTGATCTGGGGCAAAGGCAACAGCTGGTTCATGCTAAGCTGCATCAGGGCCATCCCCCCACCAAGTCTGCAGGTGTTTCATCTCACCTCTTGTTGCTTATTGCCTCTGCATCTGTGGTAATGCAATCTGCTGCTACTGTGCTTTCTTTCCAGAGAAATGTGAGACATTGCTTGCCTACAGTCTGGGCAGTCAGGGTGATTGTCTTTCTGCAATGCTGCCTGCACATGTTGCCTTTCATGTGGCAACCTGCTTTGCCAAGTGATTGCAGCCTTGTGATTACAACAGTCTGTGCATGTCTTAGTGTTTGTCAGCTGGGCCCTTGCCCTCTTCTGCTTCAGTCTCTGCATCCACCAATTGCTGGCCTTGTGTCTGTCACACTGTTTGTAACACACGCCTGATGCTGATGGCATACAGTGGCACTGTGCTTTGTGTTCTTCATGTACGCATCTTGCACCCATCAGGCTGTTGGTCCCCAAACAATTTCAAATATGCCTTGTCAAAAGGTGTGTTAATGCTGATGCAGAAGCGGCGTCTGGAAAGAGCTTCATGGATCTGAAGGCAGAGCCTGCTGTGGCAGACACAGATGGCTTCACAAAACAGGCTGCTGCAGGGAGCCCTTCCACCAAGGGGGGTCAGGGGGCTTTGAGAGAGGCAGTCAGCCCCAGCAGAGATCGTATGGCTCAGGCATTGAGGTGAACCCAGAAAACACGCATTGAGGTGATGCCAATTTGCCCTGTTTCAGTGAGAATGGCATTGTATGTTGCAGCCTAGCTTGCAAACCAACACAGCACATCCAGACTGCATTGGCTGCGGTGCCTGGTATGGTTCAACCATGTCTACGTGGTATGGTTTGCAACTTGGATGCAATTTTGCAGAGCAGCTGTTTTCCTCCACCTGCCTTGCTTGCCTTGCATGAATTTTGTGTTGAATTAGATTTCAGCACAGAAGGTTGCAGTGTGCGTCAGACTGGATTGTGTTGAGATCTCAGAACAGCATGTGATGCTCTGCTCATATCACTGTTGCCTTCTCATGCAGGCGTCGTATGTGATGACCCAGGTGTTTTGAGGTGACGTGGAGTTTGGTACTGGAGCAGGCAACTTGCAGCAGATGCAAGCCTACTGGACAAGAGTCTGATGACTCTCAGAGTGTAGCTGTGTGGGCAAGCTTGCTCCTCACTTTGATTGCCTAATGCCTGGCCGGTGCATGTGCATGTTTCAATGGCATCTGTGCAGCAGAGCAGCATTGGACAGCACCGCAGCATACGCGTTTGTGCCATTGCTGGAGTTGCACTTTAGGAAGGGTTAGCCCGTGAGTCAGGTCAGATCAATTGATAGGACAACAATGTGGCGCTGAAAGGCGTATTCGTAGACTTTGAATTTGACTTGTTGCATCTTGGCCTAGACTGCTGCATAGTCTGTAATAGCGCAGCACACTTGAGGTACACAGGTAACAGCAGGCTTTTGAACGGTAGATGTGAACTACACAAGGCACAGTGAAAGCCTTGCACTAACATAAAATTATTCAGAGCCACCCCAAATTCGGTCAATAAGCCTCCATGATGAGCAAGGACATTGACTGCCATACATTGTACACAGATTGCAACTACATGAGCTCGAAATTTTTGCCGTACTGCATGCAATCTCAAGCATTTCAGTCAGCGAATACATTTTGCAACATGACAGTCAAATTAAAGGAAGCCATCACGACACCAGTGCAATGACCACATCAATGAAGTACCACTACACCCTATAAAAGTCTCTGGATCCATTCTGCAGGCAGGTGCCTCAAAACCTTTGATTGTTATATCAGACGCTACCATTGCCTCTGAAACATACAGAACAAGGTGAGAATAATGTGAAAAGGGCGTCAGATGTAGATTAAACAGGTGTGTCAAGTCCTTGCTTTCTTAGTATGCATTGCTGCTGTTCTGACCAATGACGCATGCGTTGATTCATGCTCTGCTGCCAACTACCTCTGCTTGCTGTCTGCCACCAGACCACCACATTTGAGTGAGCAGTGTAATCACCAGGGCCTGCCTCATTCTTGCTGTAATTCCACTCCTGAGCAAGCTCTGGACAGTGAGTTGCAAGAGAATTGCATCTGCACACTGCATGTCCGCTGCAGTAAGGGCAGCCTCTCTGACCTGCAGTACGCGCATTGGGTGTGGCCACCCATCTGTGCAACATGCCGAGTGAGCATTGGCAGCACACCCAGTGAACTGGTTTCTGGCTGCGGAGAGTGATGTCTTCCGGAAACAGATCCTTCTCAGCATTTTTGTCATGATCCCATTCGCTTAGCAGAGGGTGGTTACACTCTGCAAAAGTGGGATGCTTGTGCCTTGAGCCATCCTTTCAACGTCCATTTCTTCTGCTATAGCACTTGGGGCATCCACAGCCGTCTGCAGCTCGACTTTTGATTGCTGTACTCCATTGGTGGCCACACTCTGTGCAATCCCAAACTGCCTGGTAGTTGCTTTGAGCAGTATACTCCTGTGGAGTGCCCTTGTTTTTCTCATAGCACCAGGATTTGGCAACATCAGGAGCCACAATAGCCAAACTGTTAGCTTTGCCCACTTTGACTCCAGCACAGTATGGACAGCCTGTTCCGCGTGTTCTGCTGTATACCCGTGCATCCCAGCAATGAGGGTCATCAGCTGTTCCCTCTGGACAAATCCAAGCAAGGACTTTACTGCTATATGGCTTAACTTGGACATTGCTGACGTGTTGGTTCTTCTCAGAGTCCCACTCTTGCCTCAGCCTTGGTGACAGCAAGCTGAGATCTGGCCCCTGCTGTTGGGCAAGGCAGCACCTCACTGCCTTGCTGTTGGGTCCCACAGCCCTACCTGCAAAAGATGCGCCAGCACTGAACATACATACCACGTATTGGCGCAAGGTCCGTGCAATGACTTGCAGAAATGGACTTGCTACAGCTTGCAAACACATTTTGGTGCAAAGCCGCTCCTGAACATGTCAAATGAACAATCCTCCAGCTCACCTGGGCAGGCCTGGTGCCTTGTCTGCAAGTGTTGCAAGGGAAATCTTATGCCGCTCGGAGGTCTTCCCAAAAAAGACCGGCAGAGTGGCGCCTGCCTGCAGTGAAAGACAACAGTGTGTCTCACAAATTCTGTCTGCTGCTTCGCCTGCTCAACAGCAGATGTGTTCAAGCGAGTACTTGACTGTGCCGTTGGGTGTATCTGCAAAGTGCTTCATCAGAAGAAAAGATCATTCAAAAAGCTCGCATCATCCGGATGCGAGCGGTTATCCAGCCTGGAATACAGCAGCCACAGAATCGGTGCAAGCTGATCGTCTAGGCAATGGCAGCAGTCATCGATGAGCAAAGGCAAGGTAAGCAGGTCTGGGTGTGCAGATCGAGGCAGGAGATCAAACGTCGTGCTTGCACTGCAGAAAAATGGTTCAGACAGTGCAGCATTGAGGTTTAAAAATTGTGTGCTGTGTGTCACATCAGCAGACTCTAACTTTCACATGCAGCAAACCGTATGCTGGCCCTTGTATCTGTTACTTTGTACGCAGCACATCCTCAGTGTGGTTGGCATGAAAGTGTCCAGCTTCCCTTTTATGTGCCTGCACTTTGCATTTCTAAGACTTTTTATGGCAATGCGCACTAGAAAATGCTTGCTGGCTCATAGCCCTGCTTTGAAAGGAAGAAAAGACACAGGGCAAAAAGGACTAGTCTGACAACTTTCTTTGTAAGTTGAAACAGCTGCTGCACCTTGAAAGCACTTGGGAGTGGCAAGCACATCTCATGGTCAGCTTCACGAGCAGGGTCTGCAATCATGGGTTTCAGGACTGCAGCAAATCATCTTAATCTGGGCTCAGCATGCACAGCACGTCAATCTAACTTGAGATCTTAGGGAAGCTTGGGCCAACTTGGGATCATCTTGAGCTTCTCTTTATTGACCGCCTGACAGTGTCATCTTTTCTTGTCTTTTCTTTCTGACTTGAGATGCCCAAGGTCTTCTGAGCCTGCAAAAACAGCCTAAAGAGCAGGATCTGTCATGTCAGAAGCTTTACATCCTGGTTTTGAGCAAGCTGCTGCCAACAGGGCTCAGCACGTCAAGGCAAATCTTCCACCATTCAACCAGCCAAATTGGTTGGCTGGTTGAGTGCAACCCCAAGAGCCATGGCAAAGGCATTATTAAAAGCGGGATACCAGAACACTCAAAGTTGGCACAGCATGCACAGCAAATCCAGCATGAGCTGCCACAGCTGGCAAAGTCTAATACCCTCGCCTTCTGTGCTTCCTCTTCTGTCTCAGATGAGATCTATGCAAGACTGTAGCAGGCCATGCTGGATGTGCTTACAGTTGCTGCAGTTGTAGCAGCAGCTGCTGTCAAGGCAGACCACACAACAGCTGGCAGACAGGGTGGTGCAATCACATGGCTGCCTGTTCCCCCACCTCCTGCAGCTGCCAGGTCTCTTTTGTCTAAGGTAGCGTGCAAGAACTCGATTTCTCTCTGCTTCTTTCTTTAAACTGGATTCAACGCTGTGCAGCAGGTGCTGGCACTACCTGCTTGTGCATTGCCTGACTGCATTCCATGGGAAGCCTGCAGCTTCACTCAATACAGCGCTTCTGCTAGTTGTTTGTTCTTTGTTGTGTATGCATATGGCAGGCTGAATACAGCTTTGGTGCAAGCGCTGTTGCTGTTGAAAGTGGTTTGTGCATGCTTGGTGGACTTTGAAATGTCCCTGCGTGAAGGCACATATGGCCTGATCCTCCCTACATCATGATGTCAGCGTCATGCCTTGATCCTGTCTTGGCAAGCTGATGAGTCAAGTGGCTGCAGCATTGTGACAGCTTGGCTCTTGCTGCATGTCACCATCTTCTGCATCAGCCCAATGTTTCCCGTGCCCCTGCCCCTGCCCCTGCCCCTGCCCCTGCCCCTGCCACTGCCCCTGCCCCTGCCCCTGCCCCTGCCCCCTCCCCCTGCCCCTGCCCATGCACTTGTCATTTGGTGTGCAGCAAATTGTCAGGCTCAATGGCATGAAAGTGCCACCTGCTCCTCCATTGGATGTGGCTGTGCAGCTTTCAGCTGTAAAGCTACCGGCAGCTATGCTACTGACTGTCCCTGGTTGAGTGGTGATACATGTGTATTGTCATTGATGCTGATGCAGAGGCAGGGGCAGGGGTATCTGGAAAGGGCTTCATGGATCTGAAAGGAGACCCAGCTGTGACAGGCACAGATGGCCTCACAAAGCTGCTGCCGGGATCCCACTCAGCGTTGAGGTTTGAGGGCGGGGTCCAGCCCTAGACCAGAGACTGCATATATCAGGCTTCAGGTGCATCCAAAAAGCAAGCGTCTGGTTGACGCCAACTTGCTTTGTGCCAATGATTAGCTCTATAGTAGCCCAAGTTGCACATCAAAGCCGCACATATCCACTATACTGGCTGATGTCTCTGTAGTTGTGATTTGTGAGTACTGTTGTTTCATTGTAGTGTCTGCATCACATTTGCAGACCACTGGGCAGCAGCCCTTTTCCTGTGGCATTTTGTACACCACCTGCCGCTGTTGCCGGGTATGCTTGCTGCATAACCAGAACTTTTGACTGTATCCAAAATGTCAGGCCACTGTGTGATGCTCTACATACATGTCCTTGCTTTGCTTGCATGTAGGCAGCGTCATGACAAATCAGAAGCCTTCAGGTTCAGTATCAGCGCTGGAGTGCACTCTAGTGTTGAGGCACAGCTTGCAGGATATGCAAGCCAAGACAATACGCAAGCTTGTTTTTAGCAAATTGCCCAGTGCTTGGCTGGTCCCTTCAGTTGCGGAAACGGCATCTACACAATTCAGCACGCAACTGGTAGCACTGAACTGTGGGGAATGTCGCCATTGCTAATTTGCATATGCATAAGACCCAGGTTTGCCTACTTGATGATTTGTATGTTGAGATCACACCATTCACACTGCTTCACAGTCTATTACAGTGTAAAACACCTGATATCAACAAGCTTGAGGGCCCATGGCCAACAACGTACAGCATTTGTAGGCACAAAAGGTCAACAATCCAAATACAAGACGCACAGTGGAAATGGTTAACCACGTCAGCAAGCCAGAAATGAATAAGTGCTATAGGCTTTTTGAGTGACACAGAACACCAGCTTCCTTTAGATTGCACCCAGCTCTATGATCACATGGACCTAGTTTGCATTGCACTGGGTGCTTTGTCCCCCCTGTCAATTAGGACAAGAAAAGAAAACACGTCTTTCAGTGTCAACTTGATGACAACCCAGACCTGTCAGTCAACCAATGATTCTTGCAAGGACCACAATCTTTGGCTAGTTTGAAGCCAGGTCCTACCAAGAACAGCTCTGCAATGTCCACACTCAACACTTCGGATCCTAAGCTATCCACGTCAGTGCACTGCAGTGCATACATAGTGTGGAATTGTGATCAGCGATGCAGCAGAAATTCAGGGTCTCTTTTATGTTCATTGTCCTTGCATTCTTTGCTGCTGACTTGACTTCCAATCGCAAACACGACGATTGCTGGTCTGTTGCCAACTGCCTCTGCTGGTAGTCTGCCACCACACAAGCTTATTTGATTGAGCAACGTGATTGCCAGGGTCTGCCTTGTTCTTGCTGTAATCCCAGTCCTGAGCAATCTCTGGGTAGCATGTTGCAAGAGAGATGCATTTGCACACAGCATGTCCGCTACAGCAAGGGCAGCCTTTCTGATTTTGAGTGCGTGCGTTAGGTGTTTTCACCCATCTGTGCAACACGCCGAGTGAGCATTGACAGCACACCCAGTGCACTGATTTATTGCTGCTAAGTGTGATGTCTTCCGGGAACAAACCCTGCTCAGCATTTGCGGGATAATCCCATTCACTTAGCAGAGGGTGATTACACTCTGCAAAAGACGGATGCTTGCGCCTTGATCCATCTTTCCTGTGTCCATATCTCTTGCTATAGCACTTGGGGCAGCCAGTACCCTGTGTTACTCGACTGTTGATTCTTGCACTCCAGTGATTGCCACACTCTGTGCAGTTCCAAATTCCCTTGTAGCCGCTTCCAGAGGTATAGTCTTGTGGAGTGCCCTTGTTCTTTTGGTAGCACCAGGATTTGGCAATGTCAGGAGCCACAGCAGCCAAACTGTTGCCTTTGCTCACTTTGACTCCAGCACAGTACGGACAGCCTGACCCACGTGTTCTGCTGTATACCCGTGCATCCCAGCAATGAGGGTCATCAGCTGTTCCCTCAGGACAACACCATGCATGAATTTTGCCGCTGCCTGGCAAAACTTGGACGTTTCCAAGATGTTGGTTCTTCTCAGAGTCCCACTCCCGCCTCAGCCTTGGCAACAGCAAGCTGAGATCTGGCCCCTGCTCTTGGGCAAGGCAGCACCTTACTGGCTTGTTCTTGAGCCGCACAGCCTTACCTGCAACATATGCACCCGCACTCAACACACATGCCATGTATCGGCATGAGGCCATGCAAGAAGTTGCAGGCTACAGTTTGCAACAAAATTTGGCGCAAGCTTGAAGCCCCAGCCATAGTTGCAAAAGCTGCTCCTGAACATGTGAAACGGACAGACGTTTTGGTCACCTGGGCAGGCCTGGTGCCTTGTCTGCAGCTGTTGCAAGGGAAATCTTGTGCCGTACGTAGGTCCTCCCCAAAAGGATCGGCAGAATGGCGCCTGCCGGTAGTGACTGACAGTGGTGTGTCTCACAATCTCTGTTTGCTACTTCGCCTGCTGAATAGGTTCAAGCGAGTACTTGACTATGCCGCAGTTACCTTTGAGAGGTGTATCTGCAAAGTGTAGGATTATCGAAAGAACAGATCATCCAAAAAAGCGAGACGCCAGTCCAGGATGCGAGCGGTGATTTAGCCTGCAATGCAGCAGCAAAGAGAATGTGTGCAAGCTGATCGTCTGGACAATAAGTAGTACCGTAGTCATCGATGTGCAAAGGCACGGCAGGAGATCAAACGTCGTGCTTCCTTGCACTGCAGAAACAATGGTTCACACAGTGCAGCATTGAGATCACAACATTGTGTCTTGTGTTGTGTGTGTCATCAGCAAACTCTTACCTTCACTTGCAACAGTCACTCCCTTCATCTCATGCTGTCCCTTGTGCCTGTCTCGTTGTATGCAGCACAAAGTGCTGTTGCTGTGATAGTGCCCATCTTCCTTTTGATGTGCTTGCATATTGCATATACAAGGCTTTTGATGGCAATACGCACTAGAAACGTCTTGCTGAGTCGTAGTCCTGCTCTGGAACAAAAAGCAGGACACAGGGCAAAAAGCAATAGTCTGACATTCTTTGTAAAGTGAAGCAGCCGCTGCACCTTGAAAACACTTGGGAGTGGCAAACACATCCCTCAGCTTCATGGGCAGGGTCTGCAATCATGGGTTTCAGGACTAGAGCAAACCATCCTAGTCTGGGCTCAGCATGCACAGCACATCATTCTAACTTGAGATCCATGGGAAGCTTGGGCCAACTTGGGATCATCTCGAGCTTCTCTTTATTGAACGCCTGACAGTGTCATCTTTTCCTTTCTTTCCTTTCTGACTTGAGATGCCCAAGGTCTTCTGAGCCTGGAAAGACAGCCTCAAAAGCAGGGTCTGTCATGTCAGAAGTTTTACATCCTGGTTCAAGCAGGTTGCTGCCAAATGGGCTCAGCGTGCACAGCATGTCAAGGCAAATCTCTCGCCATACAGCCAGCCAACCCAAAAGCCATGGCAGAGGCCGCATCAAAAGCGTGATACTGTGCAGAGCATTCACATTCAAATTGGGCACAGCGTGCACGACAGGTACAGCATGAGCTGACACAAGTGGCATTGTCTCTTACCAGCGCCTTCTGTGCTTCCTCTTCTGCTTGCTTCCCTAACTTCTGCAGCTGCCAGGTTACCCTTGTTTAAGATGACAACCAAGCATGCTCTCAACTGCAGCTGATATTGTGCAGTAGGTTTCTGCCCCTGCCTGCTTGTGCAGTGCCTGACTGCGTTGATGGGACACCTTCATTCACTGGTCTCATCACTCTGCACAAGTTTTCACGTCATTTAGTTTTTGATTGCTCATGCATGCTGAATGCGTCTTTGCTGCAAGTGTCGTTGCTGTTGTCCTAAGTGGTCTGTGCATGCTCTGTTCATAAGAATGTCCATGCGTGGAGGAGATAATATGCACAGACCTCCCTGCATCATGATGTACTCTGCATCAGCGTCATGCCTTGTTGTCTGTCTCATTGGCAAATCCTTCAATGCATGTGCATCAGAAAACAGAGCATTGCCAGGTCCTCAATGATAGCTTAAGACACACCTGTGGCTCACCACACAACCGATGTCGCTCTCAAGTCATTTCACCTATACTGAAATGCAGGAGAGCAAAGCAGGCCGGCAGGGGTGGGCATGCTGACAAGCTGCTGAAGGCTCACTCCTGTCCGCTAGCGTCAGCAGCTGGTGCATGCTAAGCAGCATCAGGGCTATTTGCCCATCAAGTCAGGTGTCTCAACCTATCCTCTATCCATTCCAATGTGTACATCTGTGCTGATTTAGCCAATTGTGCTTTCTTGTCAAGGAATGCAGCACACCGTTTGCCTGCAATCTGAGCAATTGTTGTGGTTGCCTTTCTGCAATACAACCGACCTGTGCAGCTAAAACTGTTGCTTACATGCAACTCAATTGGCATGTAGGACCTGGTTTGCCTGAACTCTGGTAGTGGCGTTTTTGCATAAATTAAATACCGGTACACTGCTTACAGTACCCCTTGGACTGCTGCGCAGGAGTGGAGGTCGCTCATTCAGAGCAGCTTTTTGCATGAGAAACATCACAAACAGAATTGCATTACCAGCACACCAGGCAACCTGGCATTAGTAGCCAGTCAGTTGGTGACCACAAACATTGGCTGCCTTGTACTGCAACAACAGTGCAACATATACCATTGGTGCTTTGTTGAAGACAACTCTATGATCAAATGAACAACGATCAATTGCATTGCACGCATAATCATCCAATGAATCTTGCAAGAACATGATCCAATCGATCAAGGAAAGACCATGATCATATATACAAAAGTGTCTTGTCCAAGTGTATCAGTGATGCTACATCAAAAAAGTCAATCAGACAAACAACAGATTAATCAATGGAATCTTCAGCATGTTTTGAACAACACGTGTCTAAATTCAAGGTTATCCATAGTCAGGTGTTACACTCAAAGGTTATGTGATATTCTGCATGATGCCGTGCTACTGACACTAGTGAGTACTCCATGCAATCTGTGAGAAGAGACCATAACACTATACACAGATCACAAGTTGACATAAGTGGCAGGACACTCTACAGTCCTTCCTTTCTTATTGCTTTGCGCTGCTGTTGTCTCAGCCTAATTTGTATACGCGCATTGCTGCTCGTCTGCCAGCTGCCTCTGCTGGCACTTTGCCACCACACGAGCTTATTTGAGTGAGCAACGTAATCACCAGGGCCTGCCTTGTTCTTGCTGTAATCCCAGTCCTGAGCAAGCTCTGGACAACGTGTTGCAAGAGAGTTGCATTTGCATACTGCAAGTCCACAGCAGTAGGGGCATCCCCTCTGGCTTAAGGTTCGCGCACAAGGCCGTGCTACCCATCTGTGCAAAATGCCAAATGAGCATTGACGGCACACCCAGTGGACTGGTTTATTGCTGCCAAGTGTGATGTTTTCCGGGAAGAGACCCTGCTCAGCATTTTTGACATGATCCCATTCGCTTAGCAGAGCATGGTTGCACTCTGCGAAAGTAGGATGCTTGCGCCTTGAGCCATCCTTCCTATGTCCACTTCTTTTGCCATAGCACTTGGGGCAACCACTGGCCCCTGACACTCGATGTGAAATTCTGGTTTTCCATTGGTTGCCACACTCTGGACAGTCCCAAGTTGCCTTATAGCCGCTTCCAAAGGTATAGTCTTTTGGAGTGCCCTTGTTCTTGTCGTAGCACCAGGATTTGGCAATGTCAGGAGCCATAGTAGCCAAACTGTTAGCTTTGCTTGCTTTAAGTCCAGCACAGTACGGACAGCCGTGCCCCTGTGTTCTGGTGAATACCCTTGCATCCCAGTGATGAGGGTCATCAGCTGTTCCCTCAGGACAAATCCAACCGCAGACTTTGTGTCTATGTGGCTTGATGCGGGCAGTGACAAGATGATGGTTCTTGTCATAGTCCCATTCTTGCCCCAGCCTTGGCGACAACAAGCTAAGGTCTGGCCCCTGCTGGGTCTGGCAGCACACCAATCTCTTGCTGTTGGAACCTGCAGCCTTGCCTGCAGTACATGCGCTCACACTCAGGATACATGTCACGTCTGAGCAAGAGGTCTGTGCATAAACTTGCAGGCATGAGCTTGCTGCAGCTTGCATGTTTTGGCGCGATCTTGAAGTCCCAGCTATAATTGCAAAAGGCTGTTCCTGAATGTCAAATGGACAAACGTTTAGCTCACCTGGGCAGGCCTGGTGTCGTGTCTGCAGGTGTTGCAAGGAAATACTTCTACCATACAGAGGTCTTCCCATAAAAGATCGGCAGAGTGGCGCCTGCCTGCAGTGAGTGACAAGGATGTCTCTCAGAAAGACTGTTTGCCCTTTTGTCTGCCAACAAGCGACTGTGAATCTGCGAAAACACGAATGTGCCGCAGGTACCGTTGAGAGGTGCACCTGCAGTGTGCTGGAGTATCATAAGAAAATACCATCTGAAAAGGCAAGGTGCCAGTCCAGGGTGCAATCGGTGCCCCAGCCCGGACTACAACAGCAAATTGGAATCGTGACAGCTGATCGGCTAGGCAATGGCAGCACAGCGGCAGCAGTTGTCGATATACATAGCCAAGGTCTGCATGCATCTTAGGAGATCAAACGTCGTGGTGCTTCCAGAGCATGTGAAGGCTTGCGCAGCAAAGACGATACATTGTTTATGTGATATCCAGAGCATGTGAAGGCTTGCGCAGCAAACGCATGCTCCAGACGATACATTGGTTATGTGATATGCACACGCTGGCATCTAGGACAGTGGCAACGGCTGGTGCATGCTGCTGCAACAAGGCTAGCCAGGCCCTAACCAGAATTGTGAACACTTTTTTCTTGTCAGTGCACAAATGCAGATGAAGCTGTTGCTTGCATGCATGTTGATTGAGGGTTACGACACATTGTCTGCCTGCAAACTCAACCTTGATGGTGCTGCTCTTTCTGCAATGCTGCATCAACTGTGTCATGATTGTATGTTTGCAAGCTGATCACGATTTTCCCTAAGGCTGTCAGCAAGCGTTAGATGGCTCGCCAAGAAAGTGCAGCATTGTGATCACAGCATCATGTATCCAGCCATCCACCCCCAACAACCATGCCAGAGGCAAGCTCACAAGCATACTATCCTGTAGAGCGTGCCAATTGAATTTGGCACAGAATGCACAGCAGATTCAGCATGAGGTGCCACAAGAAGCCTCCCATGCATCCTCTTCTGTTGTGGACAAGTGCCATGCAAGACTACAGCACCCCATGTCAAATGTGTCTGTGCTTTCAACCACTACAGTTGCAGCAGCAGCTGCTGACTACACAGCAGCTGGCAGAAAAGCTGCTCCAGTTTCAAGGTCACCTGCTCCCCCAGCTTCTGCAGCTGCCAGGTCACCCTTGTCCAATGCGGCAACCAAGAATGCTCTCAACTGCAGCTGGTATTGTGCAGCAGTGTACCAGGTGCTGTCATTGCCTGAGTGCACTCTGAGGGACTGCTTGCACCCTTAGAACTGTCTCAGCACAACACCTTTTCCTGATTGTTATTTTCTTGCCTGATTTGCACAGCTGCTGCTGCTTGTGCTTGAGCTGTTTGAATCAAGGAGGGGAATGCAAGTCTGACTGCTGCTTTTCTCATTGGTGGCAGACCTATGCCGATAGACACATGATGCATGCTGGCTAGTTTTGATCCAACCGTTGCTGTCGTTTTGGACGGTCTTTGCGTGCTTCTTGTTGAACAGGTTTATGCTAAGCTGCATCTGGGCCATCGCCCCAAGTCTGCAGGTGCCTCATCATACCTCTTATTGCTTGTTGCCTCTGCATCTGTAGTGACGCGATTTGTTGCCTTTGTGCTTTTTGTCCAGGAGTAGGGAGACGTAGTTTGCCTGCAGTCTGTTGCTTGCACCTGCTGCCTTCTATCTTGACAGCCTGATTTAGCCAAGTGATCGCAGCCTTGTGATTACAACAGGCTGTGTGTGCGTCATGACTGATCTGTGTGTGTCAGCTGGGCCCTTGCCCTCTTCTGCTTCAGTCTCTGCAGCCATCTGTCACATTGTGTCTCACACATTGCTGATGCTAATGGCATACGTTGGCATCTTGCTTTGTTTCCTTCATGTATGCGTCTTGCACTTATGAGGCTGTCGATGCCTATGCTATATTGAGAATGCCTTGTCAAAAGGTGTTAGGACGTGTATTCATGCTGATGCAGAAGCAGCGTCTGGAAAGATGTTCATGAGCTTGAAGGCAGAGCCTATTGTGCACATGGCAGACACGGATGGCTTCACAAAGCAGGCTGCTGCAGGGGCCCCTTCCAGCAAGGGGGGTCAGGGGGGTTTGAGAGAGGCGGTGAGCCCCACCAGAGATCGCATGGCTCAGGCTTTGAGGTGATGCCAAATTGCTTCGCGTCAACTAGTAGGACAATATATACTGCAGCCCATTTGGTACATGAACATTGCACATCCAGACTGCGTTTGGCTGCTGTGCTTGACTTGTTCTGTCATACTGTTTGCGACTTGCAGCGCATGCAGCTGTTTCTCTCCATCTGCCTTGCTTACCTTGCATGCTTTCTCTGGTGAAATGAATTGTCAGCAAACAAAACTGCAATGTGCGTCAGACTAGATTGCATTGAGATCTCAGAACAGCATGTGATGCTCCGCTCATGTCATCGATTTCTTTTCATGCAGGCAAAGTATTTGACATGCCAAATGTACTGAGGTATCATACAATGGTGGCGTGGACTTTGGTACTGACAGTTGACTCAAGTTGAGGTACACCAGTAAGAGCTGCTTTTTGAATGGTGAACTTCACAGATCAATGTTGACACATAGGGCACAATGAACGCCGCAAGCTAAGTACACAGATCTGGAACTTTCATGAGCCATATAGATCCGTCCAATAAGCTTCTGTCATGACCACGGATCCGTCCAGACATTGACTGCCTTATGTTGTGTTGTACACAGCTCCGTGCTTACATGAGCCTACCACTAACCGCATTGTACACGATTTTAAACATTTCAGTCAGCCAATAAATTTTGCAAGACCATGATCAGGTTAGACCTTATGATTACGACACCATTGCATTGACCACACGAATGGAAATCACTGCACCAAAAATTCAAGTCTCTGGATTCATTTTGAAGCAGTTGCATCAAAGATGCAAAAGCGCTATTGGATGTTGCGCTATTTACAACCATTGACTCTGGGAAACAAGCGAAACAAGGTCAGAGTGATGTGCACAGACCCTAGTCTACAAAATGATTTACAGTCCTGCAAGTTGCTTTCTTGCAATGCGTTGCTGTTGTTGTGTCCATGTGTACATGCGTCGGTCGATGCTCTGCTGCCAACTGCCTCTGCTTGCTGTCTGCCACCACACAACCGCGTGTGAGCCAGCAGTGTAATCATCAGGGCCTGCCTCATTCTTGCTGTAGTCCCACTCCTGAGCAAGCTCTGGACAGCGTGTTGCAAGAGAGTTGCATTTGCAGACTGCTTGTCCGCTGCAGAAGGGGCAGCCTCTCTGAAGTGCGGTACGCGCATTGGGCTGCGTCACCCATCTGTGCAAAATGCCGAGTGAGCATTGACGGCACACCCAGTGAACTGGTTTGTGGCTGCCAAGAGTGATATCTTCTGGGAAAAGACCATGGTTGGCATTTGTGTCATGATCCCATTCGCTTAGCAGAGCATGGCTGCACTCTGCAAAAGTAGGATGCTTGTGTCTTGACCCATCCTTCCTGTACCCAATTCTTTTGCTATAGCATTGGGGGCAGCCAGTGCCCTTTGATACTCGATGTCCAATTGTTGTACTCCATTGGTTGCCACACTCTGTGCAGTCCCAAGTTGCCTTGTAGCTGCTTGCAGAGGTGTACTGCTGTGGAGTGCCCTTGTTCTTTTCGTAGCACCAGGATTTAGCAACGTCTGGAGCCACAGTAGCCAAACTGTTGCCTTTGCTCACTTTGACTCCAGCACAATATGGACAGCCTGATCCTGATGTTCGTTTTGCTACCCGTGCATCCCAGCAATGAGGGTCATCAGCTGTTCCCTCAGGGCAAATCCAAGCACAAACTTTGTCGCTATGTGGCTTGATCTGGACATTGCCAAGGTGTTGATTTTTCTTACAGTCCCACTCCTGCCTCAGCCTTGGTGACAACAAGCTAAGAGCTGGCCCCTGCTGGGTTTGGCAGCACAACACTCTGTTATGGTTGAGACTGACATCCCTGCCTGCAGCACATACGCTCATAATCAAGATACATGTCAGGTCTGAGCAAGAGGTCTGTGCAAAATTTTGCAGGCATGAGCTTGCTGCAGCCTGTAGTATGTTTTGCCGCATTCTTGAAGTCCCAGCCACAGTTGTGGAAAGCTGCTCCTGAACATGTCAAATGGACAAAGCTTCAGCTCACCTGAGCAGGCCTGGTGCCCGGTCTGCAGGTGTTGCAAGGAAATATTTCTGCCATACAGAGGTCTTCCCATAAACGATCGGCAGAGTGGCGCCTGCCTGCAGTGAATGACGAGGATGTCTCTCAGCAACACAATTGGCCCTTTCGTCTGCTAAGAAACATCTGTGAATCAGCGAGTGCATGACTATTCCGCAGGTACCGTTGAGAGGTGAATCTGCAAAGTGCTGGAGTATCAGAAGGAAAGATCATCTGAAAAGGCAAGACACCAGCGCAGGGTGCGACCGGGTGCTCAGCCGGACTATAGCAGCAATGTGGAGTCGTGTGAGGTGATCGGCTAGGTAATGGCAGCAGTGACTGATGTACAAAGGCGAGGTATGCGCACATCGATGGGTGGGAGATCAAACGTCGTGGTGCCCTGCCAAAAAAGTTCTGACAGTGGCAACAAGGCCTATCATGGCCTATCATGGTTGCACCACAGGTGGCACCAAGCCTGCAGGTGTTTATATATTGTAATGTTGTTTATGTACCTGTGTTGATGATTGTGTTGCTTCTGATTGAGGCTTGCAACACATCTTCTAGAAATTGCCTGAATATTCATACATTAATGCTCAACTGCGTTGGTGGCATTGGTCTTTCTGCACTGCTGCACTCAAGTCTAAACCAGATCTGCACATCATCACTGTATTGCTGCAAGCTGATGTGCAAAAAACACACGGGCAAAGCTTATCTGGGCAGCTGGCTTGCCAAGAAAGTGCAGCATTGTGATCACCAATTTAAACAAATTTGTGTGTGCCTCGGAATCACTAACTGGGCTCTTGCCCTTACTTGCAGCAGTTGTTCTGGTAGTCCTGTGCTGCCCCTTGTGTCTGTCATTTTGTACATGCATGATATGTTGTTAATATTGATGGTATAAAAGTGCCCACCCTCTGTTTTAATGTGCCTGCATATTGCGTTTGTAGCTGTCAAGACTGATGCTTGGTATTGTCTAAAATTCACTGCTGAGTTGAGGTCCTGCTCTCAAGTTTCAGATTCTCAGCCACAGAGTCTAAAAAAGGACTGCTTGTGTTTCTTGATGCTTGTTAACAATGTTGCTTGATGTGAAATCAGCCCAAAAGTGATGGACTCAGTCAGCTCCCAGCGCACAATCTGTGATGTCTCATGCATACTTCCCAGGACCAGGGCAACCTCAATTTTGGGCTCGCAGCATATGAGTGCACAACATGCCTGTAACCTGAGTCATTCAAGGTCTTCTCAGAAGTTCTGAGCCTGCAAAGCTAGCTTCATAAGAGCGCAGTCTGTTTGTCAGAAGCTCTCTATCCTTGATGTGGAGCAAGCCGTTCCCAACTGGATCTGCACAGCACGGCAGATCCAGTTGGGAACTGCACAGCACGGCAAGCCATGATCCTCACCATGTAGATTATCATCCTCACTGATAATTCACGGTGTTTTATGTGAAAAAAATGACTATGGCTAAGGCTAACTCCTTGCATCTGAGAGACCCTTTTGGCCTCGTCGCCTCTTGAAACGGAATAGCATTTTGTCTACCCAGGCATCGACAGCTAAGACAGTAAACACGTTCATGACGATGGCACCCATGAGCAGTTGCCCCGGCGAGCTTGCTTGTACCCAGCATGCCAACCCGATATCTGTCAGTATCCTCCAGATCAGCTCGTCGTACCAGCCGACGACAGCCTCCGAAGAGCTCTTGCTCGATTTTCCGGTCTCGAACCAGGTCACGACGATGTCCAATCCTGTCATGAAGTCGTCTGTCGGTGGGATCTGTGCTAGGATGGCGAAGAGATCCAGTTGGAAAAACTTGTCTAGCAAGAAGTCGATCAGAGCGATCGACAGGAAGTGTTCGCAGACATCCCTACACATCCATCTGTCTCTGGCGTGAAAAGAGCCTCCGTCCTGAGTCGTCTGAAGACAGTACCCGCGTAAACCATTAGTCTTTAGCTCCGACCGAAAGTCAGCGTACATCTCACTGAATCTTATCAAGGACCGCCTATGTCGCCCGGCCGTGTGGGGTATCCGAGTCCATTGTGTGCACACACATCGAGCGAGCGAGCGCTGCCGGTCAGAGATATCGCATTCGGGATCGAATACAGAGGTGAGAACACCGCCGGGAAGCGCTTGCCACATCTGTGACACTTCGACGACACGAGCGGCTGAATGCCGGATCTTGGCAGCTTTCTTCGCCTTCAGCGCGGCAAATCTTTCGTCTTTGGCTTTGCTTTGACACGATTTCGTAAGATTTTACTTATCAAATCAGATTTTTGGTAAGTAGACTAACAGTGGAATACTATTTCTTGGAGCCTTTTCAGAGTCAAAGCTCGTTGGTCCTCCATATCAGACAAAAGTGCTGAAAGGTGACTTGAGCATGACCTTCAAAGCTTTCAAAATAAGTCGTGCTATTCCAATCCGGGATAGTCCACGTTGGGCTTGCATCGAGAGGCACTCACAATTCCAGCTGCAAAATGAGTGTAGATCACGACACATTTGCCCGGAGATGTCTCAGCAAAGTCTAGACCCTCTCTAACATCTCCAAAGAAGTACTTTGTAGGATGATGCACTTCCCCGATTTGCACCGGATTGGTACGATCAACACCACATGGTCACGTGATGCTTTTTACAGGTCCGCAGCTCAATTCAGCCATTGTTTTCGTACGTTTCCAGCAAGACTGTTGAGAAAGCCCATGGATGACACTGGACACTCGTTGGACAAGCTATACAACCTTGGGGACTGACAAGGGGACCGATTGTACAGCACCGACGCTACAAATTCAGGGGGGTAACTTCGCCAGTACTTTGCCGGCAATCCCAGTGCAGAAAAAGATTGCCAGGCAGTTGCCAACGACTTTGCCATCTACTTCAGTGTTGTGGCAACTGTGGCAAACCCCTGTTTGCCGGCAAAGTGTATAGTGCAAATCGGCAAAGAATACGCAATGCCAGAGGTTGCCGAACATTGCCGGCAACTGGGTTGCCGTACTTTGCCGACGGTCATTGCCGGCAAAAGCACTGGCAAAAGGGTTGCCGAATGAGGCCATTCCTTTCCACTACATGCCCAC